>Ga0209554_1000068_pt1 | contig 75288 bp, 65 predicted proteins | sample MarorgKNORR_S2LV_5_FD_188221 | JGI IMG/M metagenome (GOLD analysis project Ga0209554, IMG submission 188221) | Marine microbial communities from the Southern Atlantic Ocean, analyzing organic carbon cycling - Bottom_A/KNORR_S2/LV (SPAdes) (version 2) | ecosystem: Environmental > Aquatic > Marine...
AAAAGGAAACTCGTCGGTGACGCACTTGCCTACCTCGCTCTTCGAAGAATCTGTCCGCAGCTTCGCTACCGATTCGTTGATTTCAACGATATACCCGTCCGGATCGGTCACAATAACTCCATCTGCCATCGAGCGCATGATCTCTTCCCTGGCGATAGGCTTGAGGTCAAGCATCCGATATCGAAATAGGCCGATAAAAAAGAGCAGCCCAGAGACGGAAAACGAAACTGGAGTGTAATCGAGGTGGGAGTATGCTTCCGGATTGCTCAGATATAACGCATTGAACGCGAATGGGACCAGTGCGCCAGCAGTCATGATTATCGCCTGAATCCTCAAGTAGCCTCTCGAACTAATCACCCGATGCATGAACAAGAGCACACCGAAAGTGGTCAGTATGTAGGAATAGACGGTAAGCATCCAGAACACGGGCCATATTCTCTGCTGACAGAAACGAAAAATTCGGTCACGAGCGGCTCGGTGCTCAGAAATACGAGGTGGTGAAGGGAATTGGTGGCAATCAGGCCGACAACGATCACTGGAAAGACAAAGAGACAGGTGATTGTCTTGCGCCCTAACGGCTTTCCAGAATATGAGGTAGCTAGAAGTACCCACAGTACCGGCAAGGACGTGACAAATACGAACTTGAGGTCGGATAAGAATATCTTGGTTTCGACGTCTGAGACGACCAGATGAAGACCGGACAGCAGTGACCAAAAGGTGGCCGTCAGCATCACCAGGACGAAGTAGGACGACGTGGTATTCTTGGGTTTTGTCCACGCATGAATCGCGAGCTCGAGAGCGACGATACTCGCGATGAAATACGGCCAAGCTATGGAGAGTCCAGAGGGTAACATTATTTGCCATTTCAGTCCTTAATCTGATCGGCTAGATAACGTACTTCTTAACGATTTGGAGGCCTTTCACGAGGGGGAATGAATCGACACACGTCTCCCCTGGATTCGGTGAGAAACTCGAGGTCTTAGAACGGCCCGAAATCGAGAGAATTCGGGTCAGATGACAGGCTCAGGCTGGCCTACATGCGTGATCCAGGCGCCAGCGAGCACATCCTCTCCTTCGTACAGGACGATCGCCTGACCGGGTGTAATCGCTCTTCTCGGTTCAGCAAATCGGACTCGAAGTAGATCATCCTCCTGCCACACCACACAGGAAGCGCCTTCATCCTTGTAACGAATCTTCCCAACGGCGGGGCGTTCGGTTCCTATATCGCTGTTTTTGACAAAGTTGATCTGGTTGGCTGTTAGATCATCGCCCATCAATTCGTCGCGCGGTCCCACTGTTATTGTATTGGTTTTTGCATCGATGTGGGAGACATAAATGGGTTCTCCCGTAGCCAGTCCGAGATGATGCCGCTGCCCAATCGTGTAAAACGGGTACCCCTCATGCTGTCCAACCTTGGTCCCGTCTGAGAGCACATAGTCGCCCTTGCCCACGCGTTCATCCATGTCGGGAACACGATCACGCAAGAATCGGCGATAGTTGTTGTCGGGCACGAAACAGATCTCGTACGAATCTGGCTTGTTTGCGACTTCATCCAGCCCAAAATCCGCCGCCATTTTTCGAATCTCAGGCTTCGTCAAATCACCAAGAGGAAAAATTGTGCGGGAAAGATTCTCCTGAGAAACACCCCACAGTGCGTAACTCTGGTCTTTATTGTGATCCAGCCCTTTCATGAGAACGAATCGCTGGCTCTCCTCATCCTTTCGCAATCGCGCGTAGTGACCCGTGGCAATAAACTCGCAGCCGAGCGAGTTTGCGCGGCGCATCAGGGATTCCCACTTGATATGAGTATTGCACAGGACGCAGGGATTCGGCGTACGTCCAGCCATGTACTCATCGGTGAAACGATCGATGACCCAATCACCGAACTCCTGGCGGATATCCACGATAAAATGGGTGAAATCGTATTTGATTCCGATGGCCCGGGCGTCATTCATTGACTCCAGGGTGCAGCATCCAATTTCTTTTCCTGTTCTTCCCCCGCTTCGAGTGTAATCCCAGGTTTTCATGGTGATGCCTACGACCTCGTACCCCTGCTCCTTCAAGAGAACAGCGGCCACGGAGGAGTCCACTCCACCGCTCATCGCAACGAGCACCTTTCCGTTTCTACTCATTCTTCGTTCACATTTCCCTCTGGGAGCCCCATGGTCCCCACGTGTTCGTAACACTCCGCAATTACAATCTGTACTTCGTTAAGAAACGTGTTCAACTTTCGAAACATCTTTTGGTTGGCCTCGGGCCTGCGACGAGCAGCTTCCGGCAACACGACGGCGGATTCCAGGATGTGATCCCGGAAAAAGTTGGTAGCTCGAAGGGCTTCCTGAAGCGATATACCACTCATGACAATGCTTTTGGCGTAGATCCGGGCAACAACGCGAGCCTCCTCCAGAATTTCGTGCTCCTCTCCGTTGTCCGTTGCCACGTATTGCATCAACAAGCCCATCAATCGACGCCCGAGAAGTCTCTTTTCTTCTTTATCGCGCTCTTCGATGCCATCGATCCAGCCCGCATGAAGGTCCTGCAGGTCCTCTCGGGTACTGGTCAAGGCTCGCTTGCTCAACTGGACGCTGAATGCTTCGGATTCCGAGGCATTTGGTGATTCCGTTATGCGAGAGATTTCTGCAGAAGAAAATCTTCGATGCCCACCGGGTGTCCGGACCGCTTCAATTTTTCCGCTCACTGCCCATCGCCTAAGGGTTACTGGATGGACCCCCAATTTCTGGGCAGCCACTTTCAGCGAAAAATACTCGTCTGACATCTAAAATTACACTATTATTGTGCAATTACTATCAATTATATACATGAGCATCGTATAAATGACCCGTATTGTATAGATTTGATAGTATTCCAACTGTTTTTTCGGTTCACTTCACGTATGATAGTCAATATTGTACCTCTTCTGGGTACCCGTGCTAAGGTTTTGACCCAATTCTCACGGTCCACACTGCTAAGTTTGCTCATATTTTTCGGAGCATCTCAAGTATGGGCGCAAAAAAATGGGAGTGCGCCTCCTCCTGATTCAATGTGGACCGTGGAGCTGCCTTTGATGGTCGTTACGGCAACGCGAACCGCGATATCTCTCCGTGATGTTCCGGTACCCACGAAGGTGCTTCTTTCCAAGGAAATAAAGAAACGCGGGGTGTTACGTCTCTCTGATCTTCTCGCGGAAGAGCCAGGAATGCTGCAGGTCCACTATTTCGGTGCAGGAATTCAATTGCAGGGATTTGATTCCGAATACACACTAATTCTGATTGATGGGCAGCCCGTAATAGGAAGAAATGGAGGTACCCTCGATCTAGAACGCTTTGCGGTATCGGACATCGAAAGCGTCGAAATCGTCCAGGGACCCTCGTCTTCCCTCTACGGGAGTGAGGCGTTGGCGGGCGTTATCAACCTTCGAACCCGAAAAGCCTCGCATCCGTTTTCTGCGTCAGCGGCGTACCGAATGCAGACGAATGGAACCCGTAATTCCACCCTTTCTGCTGAGAGCAGGGGCTCATGGTTCGGGTCACGAATCAGCTATGATCGCTACAGCTCCGATGGCTTTGATCTGTCTCCGGAGGTACTCGGGTTGACCGGTCCAGGATTTGTCACTCACACCTCATCGGCCAAATTTGATGCGAAGCTGAATGACCGATTTTCTGTTGTACTTGGCGCGAGACTGGCCATACAGGATCAGTCCAATAAAATCGGGTTCGATCGATCGGGAGCTCAGCTCTCCTTCGACGAGACTCTGAATCAAAGTGATTGGAGTGTCACCCCGGAGTTGGCCTGGAAACTGACGAGTCGAAATAAATTAACGCTCGTCGGTCACGTCACCTCTTTCGACACCCGCCGGGTATTGAGTGACGAAGAGGGACGTTCGACCGATAGGTTCGAACAGAATTACCGCAAAATAGAAGTACAGAATGATCTGATTCTGGGATCCGGCCTGATTCTGAACACCGGAGGTGGAATAATTTACGAGGACGTCAGGGCTGATCGAATATCGGGCGAAAAGCGTGCAAATAGGACCTTTTATGCTTTCTCTCAACAGCAGTGGTTCCCGATCGACCTCCTACAGATAACCACCAGCGCGCGTCTTGATCGGCACACCGACTATGGTACTCGATTCAGTCCCAGGGGCGCGATCATGTTCAAGGCACCGGGTAGCCTCCGAGTTCGCGCATCCGTCGGGTCAGGTTTTAAAGCTCCCAGCTTTCAACAGCTCTACCTGGATTTCACGAATGCAGTGGCTGGATATACCGTGATCGGGGCCGCGGATGCCGGCACAGCCCTGCAGGAGTTGGATGAGATCGGGCAAATTCAAACTTTCCTTACTGATCCGAACGCCTTCGCCGAAATCCGCCCGGAGTCCTCTGTGGCATACAATCTGAGCACTGACTTCGACCTGACCCCTATCGTTCATATCCACGTTGCCCTGTTTCGGAATAATGTCAAAGACCTGATCGAAACGATTCCTGTGGCCTCGAAGCCCAATGGCCAGAGTGTTTTTTCCTACATCAATTTGAGTCGGATTTACACGCAAGGTCTGACGAGCGAAATCCGTGTTCGCTCAGGACGGTCGCTCAGCTTCGCTATTGGATATCAGTATCTGGATGCCAGAGACCGGGATGTTCTCGAGAAAATCGAGGCTGGACAGGTGTTCGGGCGTCGAAATGGCCGCGATTTCCGACTGACACGCTCAGACTATGGAGGATTGTACAATCGTTCCCGACATAGCGGGACCCTCCAGATCGCCTATGAGCACGAGCGCTCACGAACCAGTGTTCGCATCAGGGGAACGTATCGATCCCGATATGGCTACAGCGATCGGAATGGAAATCTGATCCTGGACGCTTCCAACGAATACGTCAGCGGATATACCATCTGGAACGCCACCGTGTCTCGAACGATGAGACCCCGAATGATTTTTCGAGGTGGTATCAACAACATTTTCGCATACACGAATCTGGAATTCGTGCCCTCATTTTCTGGAAGACAGGTATTTGCGAGCCTGTCTTACTCAATTCACTAGCCCAATTGGGATAATCACCTTCGATCATGTTAAAACTTTCTTTCAGAGCTCTTTTCTTTCTCACACTTTCTGCATCTATCGCGGCATGTGACAGCTCGTCTATCTCGGATCCAGACGAAGACTTTGTGGCCGAACGGGTTCTTGAGCTTCCTGCTGACCCCATAACAGGATTTGCGCCGGACGGACGTCCGATCGCCGCCGGAGTCTTTACCTATTTCAGTCTTGCGAACAACGCGATAGTGGCTAACGCGGACTCGGCGACAACCGCTTGGGATATTGCGTTCAAAGGCACCACCATCATCGTGAACGGCGGCATCAGCGGCCCTGGCAACGGTGCGGCGCAGGTGCTTTCGGGACTGTTCTCGGAAGTCATGATGGCTCCCGAAACAGGATGGAATCAGGACGGCTCCGATGGAAATGCCATTCCAACGGGATCCGGCAACGGATGGTACAACTATGAACCAACCACGAACGCAATCACACCAATTCCTGGGCGCGTTGTGCTCATCAGAACTGCAGATGGTCGCTATGCAAAAATCAGCATGGTGAACTACTACAGAGGCCTTCCTGAAGTACCCGATCCTCAGTCAGAGTCCAGATACATCACGTTCGATTTTGTTTTCCAGCCAGATGGCAGCCGTTCGTTTGAATAGACCTGCGAGCGAGTTGTACATCGACCTATCCATCGGCCATTGAAGCCCTCCGATTGACATGACCACCTTCGTCCACTACATCCCGATCGCGACGAGCTTCGTGGCTGCGGCATTCACGTTCGTACTGTTCAAACACTGGCGTTCGAAACCCAGCTCGTTGTATTTGATGTGGTGGATGATCGGCGCGGCGATGTTTGGAGCCGGGACGGTGACAGAGAGCATCACCACGTTGTTTGGCTGGAATCTGGTAACCTTCAAAGCTTGGTATATCACCGGCGCGCTGCTTGGCGGCGCGCCGCTCGCGCAGGGTACGGTGTACCTGATGATGGCTGACAAAACGGCTCACCGCATGACCGCAGTTCTACTGACGGTCATTGTCATTGCCTCAGTTTGCGTTACGCTCTCGCCGGTCAATTATGAGTTGGTCGAAACACACCGTCTCTCGGGAAGTGTCCTTGTGTGGACGTGGGTTCGTCTGTTCTCTCCGTTCATCAACATCTACGCCTTCATTTTTCTCGCGGGTGGTGCAGCCTGGTCTGCCTGGAAATACGCGAGGAAAGCTGATTCTGATAAAGCGTATATGTGGGGCAATATTCTGATCGCGGTGGGTGCGCTGCTTCCCGGAATCGGTGGTACCTCAGCCCGAGCAGGCTATGTAGAGGTTCTGTATGTGACCGAATTTCTGGGCCTGCTGCTGATTTGGGGCGGGTATCGAATCATGACGAGGCGGCGAGTTTCGTCCATCCATGCGAAACAGCGGGTTCCCAGCTGAAAATGTGACATTTCCGAACGTAGATAAACGGCAGTACTTTGCTTCAGCAATTGAACTGATCGACTTCCCTACGGACCTGTATGCGCATTCTCGTCGTCAATGGACCAAACCTCAATCTTTTGGGCAAGCGTGAACCCGATCTCTACGGGACTGCGACGCTCGAAGACCTGCAGTTTGGCCTGGTGAGTTCGTTCGAAGACGTAACATTTACCTTTTATCAGAGCAATCACGAAGGCGAATTGATAGATGCCCTTCAGAAAGCGAGCGCGGACGGCATCGTACTGAATGGTGCGGGGTTCACACATACATCCGTGGCTTTGCGCGACGCCATCGCCTCAATCGACACACCGGTAGTCGAGGTGCACATATCGAATATCGCTGCCCGTGAAGAATTCAGACACCGCTCAATCACCGCTGCAGTGTGTGTGGGTTCGATAGCCGGACTCGGCGTCAAAGGCTATCATCTGGCCGTAGAGTATTTTCTTTCGCGGGCAAATCGATCCGATTCATCTGAATGAGCGCCCAGGCCCGCATCAAGCGCCTCGCCTCGGAAACCGCCGTCTATGGCGTGTCTTCCATCGTCGGTCGCCTCATCAATTTCCTGCTGTTTCCACTTTATTCGCAGGTCTTCGCACCGGACGTCTACGAGCCCATCATCGTCCTGTATGCTGCGTTCATCTTTCTGAACATCCTGTATCAACACGGGATGGAGTCGTCTTACCTCAAGTTTGCAACCGATCGGGATGAGCTGCAGGGAAGAAGTAAGGCCTTTTCAACGGCGCTGATTTCGGTGGTGATTCTGTCGATCCTGTTGTCTGTAGTGGTCTGGTTTGCGCGGGGGAGTGTTGGAAGCATCGTTGGGCTGAGTCCTGACTATCAGCACCTGTTTTCATTCGCGGCACTCATCATGCTCTTGGACGCCGTGGCGGTAGTGCCGTTTGCCGACCTCCGACTCCGAAACCGACCCTGGCTTTTCGCCGGTATCCGGGTTGCGAATATCGTGGTCAACGTGACTCTCAACATCGTTTTAATTTTTGTTTTTGAACTGGGAATCGAAGCCATCTTGATCGCGAATGTGATTGCCTCGGCCACGAGCGTCGTGCTACTCGTTCCTGTTTCCTGGCCGCGTTTTTCTTCGTTCGATCCCGGACTCTGGAAGAAGATGATCCGTTTCGGAATGCCATTCGTGCCTGGTGGCCTCGGATATGCGATCACAGAGCGCGTGAACATTTTTTTCCTCGAAAGAATGGATCCGGAAACCGTTCAACGCCTCTATGGACTGGATGCGGCGACTCATCCGGAACTGCACGAGCGAGCGCTCAGTCAGGGAATGGATGTCTACACTCAGCATATCGTAGGCACGTACGGTGGTATGATTAAGCTGGCCGTCCTGATGGCTCTTTTCGTTCAGATGTTCCGATATGCCTGGCAGCCGTTTTTTCTTCAGAGGCAGCATGACACAGACGCTCCTGAGCTGTACAGCAAGGTTTTTGGCGTTCTGACACTCGTTCTTCTGAGCGCCTTCCTGGGGATTGCGTTCCTGGCAGACGATCTCGTCGGCATTCCCCTGCCCGGTGGCCGCACGCTGATTGCCTCGGGCTACTGGATGGGTCTGAGCATTATTCCAATTGCTCTTGTCGGCTATGTGTTTCAGGGCTGGTACTATCATTTTTCGGCCGGTGCCTATCTGCGCGATCGGTCGCGGTATTTCCTTCATGCGACGCTGGTAGGCAGCGCGGTCGCCATTTTATTGAATGCGTTCCTGGTGCCCGATTACGGGATGTGGGCAGCTGCGCTCGCTACCTCAGCGGCCTACACCGCAATGGCCCTCACCCTCTTGTTCTTGATTCGCCGACACTATCCAATCGACTATCGGTGGAACCGTATCATTCCAGCTTGTGTGACCACTGCCGTTTTCTTTTTTACCTGGTACTATTTCGGGCAGCTTCAGACCTGGTGGATCGAACTGCTGATGGTTTCTGCTTTCGCGTTACTGGCCGCGAAGATTCTCAAGATTCCCATCCTCCGGTCGATCGCCTCCCTCCTTGGTCGCTGACGGTGCCCGGCGGCAATTGCGATCCGTCTCAGTTGAGCGAGAGATCACGAACTCCCTGAGCCGAGTTCCGGCAGCGGTGCCGCTGGCCGTTTCTCTAGATTGGAGGAAGAAAAGGCTGTTTCCACTGTATCCAACGGGTACTCGCTGGGCTCGTTCATTCGCCCCAACCGAAAATCGGATCAGATCGAGAAATCTGAGCCGCTTGGAATAAATGGCCACGGACATCTGGCGATCCGGAAGTTGCCAATCGTGTGAAATCACGGCAACAAGGACATTTGGCAATTCATAGACAGCCACGATTCGGCTGATTGGCTTCAGGTAGTCATGCAGTTTCCCCATAGCTCGGTCGAGCTCAACGGCAAAAAATGATCGATATGGATCTTGGGGGATTCGAAAGTCAGAATCAGGAATCCGATTTCTTCTTCGCACCCGTCCATCATAGGCCAGGTAAAGCACAGTAGCCCCTGGCAGGGCAAAGTAGATCGATCCTGCGTCCCCGTGAGAAGTGATAACCTGGGCTCTTCCATTAGAATCGCCAATGAGTTAGCATCCGCACGAACCGTCGGCACCAGTCTGCCTCTTCCTTGAACGCTCGCTTCGAGCACCCCTTGCAAGCTCGGACGTGATCTGAACCCTAGCACTCCATCGTGCCAGGGAATAAATCCAGACCAGTTCAGCGCATCTACCGAGATCTCACTCATCAGGTCGCCACCGTCAGTGTCCATTCAATCAAAGCAGCGCACATGAATCCATCAGACACGCTTCGGGACGAGTAGGAACTACGATTCTTAATGTCGGATGGGCGCGCGGCGAATGCCGCGCGCCCCTTTTTTTGGTCAGACGTGAAACAGGTAACTCACCTTCAGGAAGAATCCGTCTGCGTTTCTGCGTAAATCCTTGAACCGCTTCTGCCCAACATCGTCGAGTGTAGATCCGTATCCGAGGTAAAAGAGCGTTCCGGGGTTCGGCCGGTAGCTGAAAAGCCAATCCATTCTGAGTTCGTTGCTCTGGGAATCTTCAGTCAGTTCCCCGTCGATTCTTATCAGACTGCCGTTCCTATCTCTCAGTGCTGACTGCTCGCGCGCAGCGTACTGCCCGATCACTCGAAAGAAAATATCCGAGTTAAGCTGGTACTCCAGTTTCAGACGGGGAATGATTTCCTTGGAAAACTGCGAATCATCGAGCCTCCGCTCCAGCGTAAAGTGCGCCATCTGAAATGACGCTCTGATCGAGGAGGTTGGCCGAGCATCCAGTACGAGATTATATCCTCTGCTTCTGCCCTCTGACGCTTCAGCGAACAGTGGTGTCTGTCCTCGAGAGGCGGAAACGGAAAGCGTGAAAATCTGATACGTGGGTGTCGTAAATCCAATAGAACCTCTGAACTGATTGGATTCCTTCTTCGGAAATTGAAGCGGGATCTGGCCTTCGGGTACGATGCCGCCGGTAACCGTGTAGCCAGCATAGTTGTCGGCTTCGTACGAAAAGAAATTGCGTGTAATGGTTCCATTCAGGCGCCATCCACCCCTCAAAGTAGCCGACGGAAACCAACTCTCTCCCCCTTCAATGGGACCGCGTGAGGTGTCGTCATAATCCCATATTCGAGTGACGCCGCCAAATCCGCCCCAGGTCTCAACCAGTGCACCTTCTTCACCGTAAAATGAAATCCGATTGAACGAATGCAGATTGATTATTCGGGTTCGGTTAACGAATCCTGCGGCTGCCTCGAAATCTGGTGCAATGGCATTGATCCCCATGTTGAATCCCCAGCTACGGCCCGTCCTATCCCAGGTAAGACTTGAAAACGAACCCGATACTGCATCTCCGCCCGTCTCTGACCAGGACTGGACGGCCTGGGCCTCTATGTAGTACATGTCATGATGATAGATGCGCGTATCCAGACCGACGAGCCGTGAAAAATCCGCTCCCTCCTCGCGCAGCGTCACAACGCCGCCGAGCGTGTTGTTTCCGCTCAGATCCCTTCGCAGTCGGGTTACCGCAAAGAACGGGGTATCGGTCCCCGATTCAGAATACTTCTCGTCCTCGGCCGCCAGGATAGTCGCGACATTCAGCTTTCCGAACTTTCCGGCGAGCTTTGCCCCGACCACCGGCGCCACGATTCTTCGGGTGTAGATCATCTGGCCAGGAGTGTCAAACAGCTCGAGCCCTTCGAGAAAAAACGGTCGTTTTTCTGGAAAAAAGAGGGCGAAGCGTTCATTCAGCACTACCTGCCCCACATCGGCTTCCACCTGCGAAAAATCAGGGTTGATCGTGCCATTCAGGGTCAGATTCTGTCGGATACCCCATTTGACGTCGGCTCCGAACTGGGTGTCATTGCCGTATTCCCAGTCACCATTGTCAGCCTCAGATCCATTCAGTGAACTCGTCACCGTGGGAGTTAGATCGAGAACCAGTCCCCTTTGCATGTCATGCAGTCCTATCAGTTTTCCCGACTGAGCCAGAAAACTTGACCTCGCTCGAATGGTGGGTGCCCAGGAATCCTGAAATCCGGAATGCTGCACTTTCCGCAGGACGTGAAGTCCCCAGTCCTGAACGGTTGCGTCTTGATAACGCAGGCTCTTGAAGGGTATCCGCACTTCCACCTCGTACCCGGTCGGCGTCAGACGACCAGCGGATTCGAACGTGTAGTCCGGATTCAGGTCGACGTTTCCGTCCAGAAAATTGATAGTGTTCGAGCCGCCACCCGTCGCGGATCTGCCGCCGGCACCTCCACCAAACGCATCAGCGCGTGTACCATCCGCCTGAACTCCCAGCGGATTGACGCCAAACAGATATCCAATCTGGTTATCGTTGTTCGTGTCGAGAAGGATCTGAATCTGGTCCTCGCTGGCAATATTATCGCGATTGGCCTGCGTCGCTCTGACCACATCGCCATGTAATTCTGTCGCCCGAACTCCGAAATAAATGGCTTCCGCAGAGTACCAGACCAGGACCTCGGTTGGATCCGACGCGGGACGACCATCTACAGGCTGATACTGCGAAAAATCAGTCAGACGAGCGGCCTGGGACCACACCGCGTCTGTCAGCGCTCCATCTATTTCGGCCACCGCCTCGATTCGAGGGATAACTACATCGATTTGATTGGAGGTCCCGCTATTGGGAGGGGCCTGTTGAAAAAGAAGGGTAGTAGCCAGAAGTATGGCGTGCATCGGGGATTGGATTGTTTACAGGAATGACGCGCGATCTGCAACGGAGAAGCCTCGAGTTCGATCCATGCCCGATTCTCCATGGGAGATCAATACAATATCCCGACAAAACCAACCGACCCAGTAGTGGGGCAGAGATTACTCCTCGACGATAGCGAGAACCCGGAGGGGGCTTCCGCTCCCATCCACGATTTTCAGGGGTGCGGCGAATACCACGGCACCCACAGGCGGCAGCTGATCGAGATTGCACAAGCTCGCGAGTCCCAGTTTGCCGGCTCCGTGCATGATGTTATGATTCGAGAACGGAGGGTCAAATCCACCCGCCTGTCCTGCATCGGTGCCGACCGTTTCGACGCCTACACCGGTCACGTCTCGGTCGTGGGCAAGTAAACGGCTGGCCTCCGGGCTGAACCCTGGACTGTGGGGACCGTCGTCCTCCACGTTCAGAAACTCGTCGTTGCCAGTGCGATGACTCCAATCGGTTCTCAGAAGGACCCAGGCGCCTGCAGGAATGCGTCCGAATTTCGACTCCCATTCTTCAATCCCCGCTGGAGTCAGAAGAAAGTCTGGATCCTCGCCGACCTCCACCGATACATCGATTACGCACGCCGGGCCGACAAAACGTCCCGGTGGAATGGAGTCGCATTTGTTGTCGGGAAGGTCACGACCGGAGATCCAGTGTCCAGGAGCGTCAAAATGTGTTCCAGTATGTTCGCCAAACGAGAGCACGTTCCAGTACCAAGCTGGGCCGCCATCATCAAATCGGGAAATAGTTTCGATCGTTACTCCCGGTGAGTTGGCAAACGGGGGAGGCAGACTGATCACCGGTGTGTCGGGTCCGAGTGGCTGCGAGAGGTCGACGATCTTGAGCGAGCCATCGTTAAGCGCAGAGACAAGTTGTGCTAGTAGGCTACTCATTTACATCTCCAATAGGTTTTGAATCGCCCATCCGGCGTAATGCGCGTTCGAATTCGAATCTGTTTTCCAGCATATGGGGATCGATGAAAAAACTCTTCGGCCCAACTGGCTCCACTTTGGCTACGATGGTTGTGAGCTCATTGGATGCGAGGGCCATATCAACGCACTCACGCAATTCTTCGACCCTCTTGCATGTTGCAGTTCGGGGCACACCCGACTCGCGTGCGATTCCTTCAATATTGGCTACGTCTGCTGTTGCGGTGGTAAAACTGACGCCAACCGAGAGCAGGACTTCGTTGTCAAAAACGATTTGGACCAGGTTTGGAGGCCCGGATCGGGCCATGGTACTGAGTCCACCTAAATTCATCAACACAGATCCATCACCGTCGAGCACAATCACTTTCAGGTCGGGCCGCGCCAGAGCAATACCGAGCCCCATCGAGGAGGCCAGGCCCATAGCGTGTTCGAGGTAGAAGAAATTTGGGCGGTGGCCGCACGCAAAGAGTTCAGCGGCCGTGGCACCCATAATCGTCACTACGACGTGGTCAGCTATCGCAGGGTATATGGCCTGTATGGCATCAATTCGCTTCATGACTCGCTAATTGGCGTCCTCCCACATCAGATCGCGGCACAAAAGCAGCGCTACCGGCCTCAAATTCGCGGAGGAAAGTGTCATGGCGTCCTGGATGGATTTTTTGACCACCGAAGGCGAATCCAGTCTTTTCCAAGGAATTCCGAGCGCATCGAGCACGGGAATGGTGACGCCACCGCCCTCGGTCTGCCAGGGATCCGTTTCACCAAACTCACCTCGAAAACTTATGAGCATCAAAAGGGGTATTCGGTAGAGCTGCGCCAGAGAAACAATGCTGTTTACACTCGCAAGAAAACCGTGATTTTGCATCAACATCGCCGAACTCACGCCAGCAAGATGAGCGCCTGCAGAGATCCCGATCCCTTCCTCCTCCTTTGCGAGACGGACAAGAATCATTTCCGGGTCATCATCCGCCAGACCAACGAGATGTACGAGCCATGTTTCGGGCAACGCCGACACCAATCGCACTCCTGCGCTCTTGAGCGCATCATAAATCAGTTGAGAGTTTTGACTGGAAACGGGCATGTGTAGTCAGGGCCAGGTGGGTGCGATCTCCTGCTATTTTCGCGTTGCGAACGTCAAATAGCTACCGGAAGCGCTAAAGAATACCGTTTTTTGCCCTCAATTTCTTCACGCCACCGATTTCTATCTGAAAGGCACAGCTTCTAGTGAGCACACGAATCCTCCTCGTATATCCTGCAGTAGTTGGCAAACATGCTATAAAATCGTTGGCTCATGACGACGGATATGGCCACAACCGTCCTTTTATCGGGGACCGTCACTGTCTACATTCTGTACCGATGGCCCTTGGAGGCGAGACAACGCTTCCCGTCCCTGAACTAAAGCCCTTTCTTGACGCATGAAAAAAGCATCCTTCACGCTGGTCTGCATGGCCATCATGACGCTATCTGCCTGCCAGGCTCCGACTGCGCCACCTGCTTCTTTCATCCTGGCGGAGTCCGACCTTGCTGATTACGAGCTCCGACTGGACCACGCCGGGTTAATAGCGGATTCGAGCCGGGGGTCCTATAACAAAGGGATGGTGACCTACCGAACGACCTGCTATGCGTGTCATGGAGATGTCGGGCACCCAGGGTCCATACCCACGTCCAGGAAATTCTGGGAGGAAGCATTCAAGAACGGTTCCGATCCCTTCGCCCAATACCAAACGCTGACCCGTGGCTTCGGGCTTATGCCGCCCCAGGTCCGACTGTCGCCCCGGGAGAAGTACGATGTCCTCCACTTCATCCGGGAGGAGTTCATCAGAGAGCACAACCCCGATCAGTATTTCGAGATCACGGACGACTGGCTCGGCAGCCTTCCCGGGGGCGATACGCTCGGCCCGGATCCCCAGCCATACCGGCCATGGGCGGAGATGGATTATGGCGATTTCCTGATCCGGACGTACGAGCTGGCAAACTCAGACGACCCGCCAAGAGGTATCTCAGGAGGAGGGGCTCCCCTGCCCAATGAGGATTTTCGAGACGTTAACTTTGCCTACAAGGGCATCGCCATCCGATTGAATGAGGGCGAGGGCGGTGTCGCTGCAGGAAACGCGTTCGTTCTGTTTGACCACGACCTTCTGCGTTTCACGGGTTTTTGGACCGGCGAGGGGTTTATCGATTATCAGGATATTTTGCTCAATGACCGCCACAACATCTTCCCCCGCACGGTTGGAAGCATTGAGTTTGAAAACCCCATTACCCCAGGATGGGCCAATCCTGAGACTGGTGATTTTGAGGATCCTCGCTTTGTAGCAGTGGATGGCCGTCCATTCGGGCCATTGCCCAAAGCGTGGGCGCATTACAAAGGGCTGTACTATCACGGCGATCGGGTGGTGCTGAAGTATACCGTAGCTGATGCCGAGGTCCTGGAAACGTATGATCTGGAAAGCGAGGCTCCCGCTGCGGTCATCAGCAGATCGCTGAATATTACGGCCTCTTCTACCGCGTTGAAGATGCGAATTGCTCCAATGGGCGTGGCTGTCCACCTGGTCGGAACGGATGTGCGGCTGGTTATAGAGAATGGCTTCAACGTCCTGACCGTCCCGGCCAATACCTCCGTGCGGGCAAAATTGTGGATGTCGGCGAGCGAAAATGTGGATCTGGAGCTGAAAGCGGCCGGGGGCGATCCACCAGCCGACCTCTACCAGTATACCCGCGGCGGACCTACGCACTATCCTGAAATTCTCACGACACCCATCCTCGAGGGCAATGCCGACGGCGCCTACGCGGTCGATGTGCTGAGTCTCCCGATGGACAATCCCTGGAAAAGTCGGATGCGTCCAACCGGTATCGATTTCCTCGAGGGAGGAGATCAGGCGGTTGTGAGCACCATTGATGGAGAGGTATGGAAAGTAAAGGGGATCACGGGGCGCAAAGGAACGATGAGCTGGCAGCGGATCGCCACCGGACTATTTCAGCCCCTGGGAATTAAATATCACGAGGGCAACATCTACGTGGGGTGCCGGGATCAGATTGTGATTCTCCGCGATCTGAATGGCGACGGTGAAACGGATTTTTACGAGAGCTTCAACAGCGACCATCAGGTGACCGAGCACTTCCATGAGTTCGCGATGGGGCTGCAGACCGATCCAGATGGGAATTTTTATTACGCCAAAAGCGCCCGCCATGCACGCACTCCGCTCGTCCCGCATCACGGCACATTGATAAAAGTGAGCCCGGATGGAAGCTCATCGAAAATAATTGCAACAGGATTTCGAGCAGCCAACGGAGTTGCGGTAAACCCGGATGGCTCCTTCATCGTCACCGACCAGGAAGGGCACTGGAATCCGATGAACCGGGTCAACTGGGTGGAAGAAGGCGATTTTTACGGAAACATGTACGGCTACGGTGCGCCGGCCGATTCTTCCGACGAAGCTATGGTTCAGCCACTCCTGTGGATTGATCAAAAATATGATCGCTCCCCAGCGGAATTGGTCTGGGCTGAGAGCGACAAGTGGGGACCGCTGAATGGGCACCTGCTGAGCCTGTCCTATGGCTATGGCAAGATTTTCGTCGTTCTGCCGCAGTTCATGGAAGATACCAAGCAAGGCGGCATCGTTGAACTGCCGGTTCCAGACTTTCCAACCGGCATCATTCGAGCCCGAATGAATCCCGATGACGGTCAGCTCTACGTACTGGGCATGTCCGCGTGGGCCACCAATCAGGTCATCCAGGTGGGTGGCCTCTACCGGGTTCGATACACCGGCAATGACCTACATCTTCCAATCGAGCTGAAGGCATTGAGCTCCGGAATTGAGCTCACGTTTTCGTCGCGACTGGATGAAGCTGTCGCCGAAGATCCAGGCCGATACACCATCACGACCTGGGCTCTCAAAAGAACCCGGAATTATGGCTCTGACCGATACAATACCCGGGAGCTAGCCATCGATCAAGTGACTCTGTCCGATGACGGTAAAACCGTTCTGATTCAGCTGTCCGATATCGAACCCACGTGGATTATGGAGATCAAGTATTCGCTTGAGGACGGGGACGGAACGGCGTTTGACGGGGTGGTGCAGAACACCATTTACGAGCTTGAGAACGACCCTCCGATGTAGTGGCTGCGTTCAGCCTGATGTGGATGGCCAGCACAAAAAAATACCCTGACTCTATGGCGAACATAGAGCCAGGGACTTAAATGGTGGAGATGCCGGGAGTCGAACCCGGGTCCGAATGGTTGCCCAGTCAGGCGTCTACGTGTGTAGTCGACCTACTCATTCTCGCGCACTACCGAGGCCGGTCGTCAAAGGCCAGAAGTGCGTAAAGGCTGATCGAGTTTTGGTGACGCTTATTCAGCCGGCATGGCGTCCCCTATTCTATCAGAGTTGATGCCCTATCAGCCGCCGATAGACAGGCAGGCTGGAAGACAGATAGCAAGGCCTAAATCGTATACGACTTAAGCGGCCATCGCGAATGCGTAATCATTTGCATTTGTCGTTTTCTGGCGAGATTTACGAGCATACCAGAAAGCTCGACACGCGACCTGCTTTTCAATCCACCCGTCGAAGCCGTGTCATCCCCATATTTGTAAAGAACATTTCACGCGCGAGGTTGGATTCGCGCCAATAAACTACTTTTCGAGCCCAAAAGGCACCAAAAGCAGACGTTATACACCGCGGGAAGGGTAAACGCCCGCCCTTAATCTAGTATCGTCCCCTTTTTGTTTCAGAAAAGTCCGCGGGATACATCTCACTTTCGCTAAAGTGGTAACCTATGTGCCCACTTTACATAAAAAGTGGTAACCGATATGATCACTATACCCCGAACGCAAGTGGCTTATCCCGTCGGTTTGTCCACTTCAATCGTCCGTGGATGTGCATTTTTCACATAGGTGTCGAGCCAATTGTTGGTCTCCCACATCATGTGCAGCAGCGATTCCCGCGCCCGATAGCCGTGACTTTCGTGGGGAAGCATCACCAGACGCGCAGTCGCTCCGTTGCCCTTCAGACCACTGTAGAAACGCTCGCTCTGAATGGGAAACGTGCCCGAATTGTTGTCAGCCATTCCGTGTATGAGAAGAATGGGTTCGTTGACCTTGTCCGCATGCATGAATGGAGACATGGCAAAGTATATTTCTGGTGCCTCCCAGAACGTTCGAGCTTCGCGTTGAAATCCGAAAGGAGTCAATGACCGGTTGTAGGCACCACTTCTGGCAATTCCCGCCCGAAACAGATCACTGTGAGCCAGCAGGTTGGCCGTCATGAAGGCCCCATAAGAGTGACCTCCGATCGCCACCCGGTCCGGATCCACAACGCCTCTTTTGACCCCCTCGTCGATAACTGCCTTCGCACTCGTCACCAGCTGGTCTACGAACGAGTCATTGGGCTCATTATCTCCTTCGCCAACGATGGGCATGGCGGCGCGGTCCATGACCGCATATCCCTGAAGTACGTAGGGAATTGCTCCCCAGTGAGAAATCGATTTGAAACGGTATGGAGAGCCGGAAACCTGTCCCGCCGCAGCAGCACTCTTGAACTCCCGGGGGTACGCCCAGACCAGAGTAGGAAGGGGCCCATCCCGGGCCGAGTCGTAACCAGCTGGCAAGTAAAGATCCGCTGTGAGCGGTACTCCGTCCTCGCGTTCATACTTGATCAGCTCCTTCGAGATGCCATCCATTTCTGGATAGGGATGCGGAAAGTAAGTTATCGCCTTCCATTCGTCGCTTCCCACGGTTCTCTTGAAATAGTTGGGCGGCTCGCCGTTGGATTCTCTTCGCGTCAGATACACTCCCCTGGCAGCGTCAATCCAACCGGTCGGGTACTCGTAATGGGGAGCTTTCGAGCGAAACAGTTCCTCTGTTTCGCCCGAACTGAGGCTCATTTTATTCATGAATGGTCGATCACCATCCGGCGAAGCACCTGTTCCGGAAAGAAAAATAGTGTCGCCATCGTCGGCTGTCACCAAAACATATCGTCCATTTTCATCCCGATGTGACATGGGATTGCCAGGATTCGCATACCGATCTTCCGAGGAGTACTCGAAGACGACCTGCCTATCTGGGCCAGGCGCGGCCGTGTTGATCTTGTAGGTCCGTTGTTGGCGCGTGGCAAACCAACCTTCACTGACCAGCGCATATCCTTCGCTGCTCCAGCGCGCTCCTTGATATCGCAAGGGTAGGGTGGCCAATGTCTCTACGGCTCCTGTGAAAGGCGCAGCCAGTTGGAGCAGTTCGTCGCGATATTCGGCCTCAGTGTTCGCATTTCCCCCATCGAGAGCTTCGACCCATGCGAGAGTAGCGTCAGCATCGCCGCGCCAACTGATTGATCGAACACCCGTAGTGGTCGAACCGAATCCCGTGGGCACTCCTTCCATGAGCGGCAGATCGCTGATCATCTTCACGAGCTCGCCCGACGACTCACGTACCTCGATACGATTGGGGAATCTGTAGTAGGGAACGAGATAGGAAAAAGGACGGTGCCGGACCTGCGTGAGTACGTAATCGCCATCGGGTGAGGGCTGCATCGAGGCGATCATACCCGTCAGACCAACATCGGTGATATCGCCAGCGACGGTGACATTCAGCAGATCAGATTGAACAAACCATTCGAATAGGTCCTCGTCGTGAGGAGTAGCAAGCAGATCTTGATAGGTCCTTGCCGGAGCCGCCTTTCCAACATTTTCCTGGACGATGGGCGTCGATGGCACATCCGGTTCCACCGGTTGGTGGCCCCGATCCGCAGAAGTAACTTTTACAAGCATACTCTCGCCGTCGGGCATCCAGGTGAAGGCGCGGCCCATGGCCGCGTTCAACGGCCGATCGATCAACGGGCTTGCGGTTCCGGTCGCTGGATTTCCGAGGAACAGAACAATCTTGTTCCGGGAAGTCACCGTGAACGCGAAGTGATCGCCGGTGGGAGACCAACTGGCCGAGCTGATGAGTGCTCCCTCCGGAATTCCCGTCACCACTCTCCTGCCGCCTTCGTCCACGGACGACAGAGCCAGCTCCACGTAATATCTTGAACGTGAGGGGCCATTGTTGCGAGGGTTTATTCTTAATCCTGCCAGGCGAAATTCCGGCTGCGCCAGCTGCGCAATCGTGGGTGTGCCCTGGACCGAAAGCTGCAACATCGTCGAGCCATCTGGACTGATGGAGACCACGGGAGCGACGGGCGCATCCACCAGCGCCGCAAGCGCATCGGGTGGAGTCTTGTAACCATCTTGAGCGAAGACGGTCGTATTCAGCAGAAAACAAAGGACCAGAAGGGATGAAAAGGGGGTGGGGGGAATTCGACTCATGACATGCCTCAGGGTGGATCAACGGGAAGAGATCACCTATATACACCAATGCCCGCCTCTGAGCAATATTGGAGGTCAGTCGCTCCGGAGGCCTTCTCTGTCTCTGGATTGCGAGGTGCCGATGAAGGTCAGCCCTTCATTTTCGAACGATTTGTGGAGTTCCTTCAGAACCGAGCGAGCGAGACTGCCCCGTAGGTAGGGAATCTTGCTGCGCGAGCCGGTGAAGTATTGGCGATAGGGGTGAACCAGAAGCCGGACATACTCTCCTCCCACCGGCGCCACCTCGAGCTCGACTTCAATCGAGTAAATGCCCCACCGTCTGAACGTTCGGAATTCTGTAGCGACGACATTGTCTGTGACGGCTTCCGTCAGCGTCCAGCCAGCATCTTCGAGCCCTCTCTCGATTCGGACGAAAACGTCTTCTTCATCGACGGCAACCTCGTAATCCCTGTACAGAGGAGACAGCCGTGGGCTACAACCCGCCAGGACAAAGCCCATCATCGCTATGAAAACTACGTTTTTCATTTACCCATCATACGTGATATCAAGGGACTGAGTGTCCGATCCTAGAACCACAATGGAAACCAGAAAAGGACCACCGCCCACCCACTCAATCAGTACACCCATGTCAGTTGAGATGGTTTCGGTTAGATAGGCATCACAAAAGTCATCCCTATCGTCATGAACGACAAACATTGAAATTTGGGGTGGATCCGACAAGAGCACCGTCTCGCTGACGAAAAAATAATAATCGTGCTCGTTGCACCCTCCGCTGAACGAAACACTCATCTCCAGATACTGTCCTTCAAATCGCGCACTGTTAAGAGCAAACGGATCTCCTCTGAGATCGTCATTCGTGTATCCCCCAATCTGCACTGCCGAATCCGCCACCATATTCACATCATGGTTCTGCAACGACTCCGAGTCGCAGGCAGACAGGAAGAGGATGAATAACAGGAAGAGTGGAAGCCGTTTCATTTCAAGTCGGCAAGTAAAAGTTTGGAACCGTCATGCCGGGCACAGCAAAACGACGCTGGAAACCTGGAAACCTGTAAACCTGGAAACCTGTAAGTTAATCTAGCCCGTCATGCCATAGAGATCGATTGAAGCTAGGCGGACGGTGGTATCCGATCCACGAACGGTCTACCCGGCCAGCGCAGCGGACCGCGTATCCGTGATTTTATCAAGGAACTTGATAAAAATCCGATTGAAGTCCTCGGGTTGTTCCATCATGGGAACGTGTCCACATTTGTCAACCCAGTGAAGCTCTGAGTTTGAAATTCCTTCATTATATGTGCGAGCTACGTCCGGTGGGGTTATTACATCCTGCTTGCCCCAGATCAACAGTGTCCGAGCGTGAATCTTATGTAGGTCGTCTTTAATGGAGCCCTTTTCTACAGCACGGGCGAATCGGATCAGACGCAGGGCCTTCTCTCGCGTATTGATGATATCGATAACGCCGTCTAGCAGCTCATCGGTACACATGCTCGCGTCATAAAACGTTTTTGCGACGCGCGGCCGCAGATAATTTTTATCGCTGCGACGCATTACTGAAGATTGCATTTCGACCTCGTAGATGCCCGACGCCCCGGACAGAACGAGAGCGGTCACACGTTCGGGGAATTGCATGGCATACAGCGCTGCAATATGGCCGCCGAACGAATTGCCCGCAACAACGGCATTCTCAAGCCCAACGAGATCCGTGAACATGCGTACGAAATCCACAACGCCCTGGAGATTGGCGTTCTTAAGAGGGATGGTGTACATGGGCAATACCGGGCAGACGATCCGATATCCCGAATCGGCGACCGCTGGAATCAGGTGATCCCAATTGTCAATATCTCCCATCATGCCGTGGAGAACGATAATTGGAGTCGAAGCCGAGTCAGCGCCTGCCTCCGCGTAACGAATACCTTCTATCTCCTTTGTCTCATAAGAGGGTCTGGCCATGAACAGTCCATTTTTATCGCCTTCCAAACAAGGATAAAGCGATATTGCGATTTCCGATCCCGAAAAATAGTTGCTGGCTCTGATATTCGCTCCTATTTGACGAAATGTTCGAGCGAAATATTGTCAGAATGCTCCTTTTCTTCAAATTTCTAGACCCCGCAAACCGCTCTCTTGGTTGCGGTACGGCCCATATTTCCGTATTATGCGGTTCTGGCCTCAATTGGAGGTCTACTAATAAAGGAATGTAATATGCCCTGCGGTCGCAAACGAAAGAGACATAAGATTTCGACGCACAAGCGTAAAAAACGCCTGCGGAAGAATCGTCACAAGAAAAAAGGCAAATAACGGTTTACCGTTTGCGGCTGGATTCGCTTGAACGCGAATCCAGCCTTCGACTTTTTATCTGGGATTCGGGAGAAATATCGAAACTGCTTCTGCCTGCCTGCGGTACAAGTACCGTGGGTTTTTTATCATAGTCGAAGTTGACAGAACAATCCGACACAGATAGATTCGACATTGAATTCGGAGGCAACTAGCATGAAGGACAATTCAGTGGGAAAAGCAATCAGAACAGGTACATGGGGCCTCTTGCTCGGCACAGCCGCCGGCTTCGCGCTTGGTGTGTTGTTTGCTCCTGACGAAGGTAAAAAGCTTCGAAGGAAGCTCGCCTATGAACTGGATAATGTCGGAGGCCTCGTTGCTGATTTTATCGATCAGGTGATCGGCGAAGAAGAGACCTCCGGGGAAGCCCGCTTGGAAGGTGACGCGTTGGTTGCCGATGCGCGCGAAAAAGCGGATGTCATCGGTAGTGATATTGATGCACTCCTGGATGAAATGCGTCAGCAGCCATCCGAAAATTGAACTCTCCGGCCCACCACACGCTCTGTTGACCTATGCCTAATTTCTCCATTCTTCTTCCGCCCGCCGAAGGCAAGCAGGAGGGTGGAAATCCCTTCGCGCCTGATATGTTCGATTACCGCACATCGAACACGTTCAACTTCTTCAAGCAACTTAATCCCGAGCGTCGATCGTTAATCGACACCCTCCACAAGGTCATTAAAGGAGGAGAGCAAGACCTGGAATCCTTTTTCGGTGTGAAGGATGCGCATCTGGAAAAAGCCATCGGGTCCAATCTGGAGATCTACACCGCACCCCTGATTTCAGCGCTCGATCGCTATGCCCCTGGTGTTATGTATCAGGCCATGGATTTCCCAGGTCTACCCACGGGTGCCCAGCGGAGATTACTGGAAGAGGGAATCATTTTTTCTGGCTTATTCGGCTTGTTACGCCCAGATGATTTGATTCCGATGTACAAATTGAGAATGGATGCCACGCTTCCGGATATCGGAAAAGTATCATCATTCTGGAATGAGCCCCTCAGCCAAGCGCTGAATGAGACGCTGACGGGTCGATTCGTCTGGAATTTTCTGCCAGGTATCCACGAAGAAGCCTGGACGAATGAAGTGACCTACGACGCGATGGTAAAAGTCGTGTTCATGCGGCGCCCCAAACGGGGTGAAGACTACCAGGCCGTCACCCACGGTGTGAAGTCGCTGCGGGGGAAATTGGTGAACTATATCGTCAAGGAAACGATAGAAGATTTCGAACTCCTGCTCGAATGGCGGCACCCCGACGGGTACGTTTGGGACGAATCACTATCTTCCTACGACGAAGACAGTCGCACGCACGAATTGGTGATGATCAAGCGGGGCTGATTTTCTGCCGTTGTCGATCCATTGACGTACCCACTATGACGCGTCCAGTAATCATCGGCCTTTCCGGGGGATCCGGATCCGGAAAGAGTACCATCCTGAAACGACTTCTGGATGAGCTGGGTCCTGCTCAGGTTTCCGTTCTCGAACACGATGCGTACTACCGGGATCAGACCGACATGACCCTGGAAGAGAGAGCCCTGGTCAATTTCGATCACCCCGATTCGCTGGAAACCGATCTTCTCGTAAGACACGTTGATGAGTTACTGGAGGGGCGGACGATCCAAAAACCCATCTACGATTTCACGCATCACACGCGGACCGAGGAGAGCATCGAAATCTCGCCAACCCCGATTATCATCGTCGAAGGGATTCTGGTACTCGCGCAGCACGAGCTTGTGGATCGAATGGACATGCGGTTTTTCGTGGATACCGATGATGACGTCCGACTGATTCGTCGCATCCGAAGGGACATGGTTGAGCGCGGCCGAACACTCGAATCGATCCTCAAACAATATGAGGAGACCGTCCGGCCCATGCACATCGAATTTGTGGAGCCCTCAAAACGCCACGCGGACGTAATCATTCCCCACGGCGGCTACAATGAGGTTGCCATCAGCATGGTTCTGGCGCAGGTCAGATCGGTTCTTTACGAGCACCGAATCGAAGACCTCATCAGGCCTCCAACCGCATAAGGTCTGCGATACCCTCGAGGACGAGGTCCCGATGGTAATACCAATCCCGGTCTAATTTTTCCAGGATCCACTTGCCCCAGCCACCCGTCAGAACGATCGCCATATCGGTATCGCTGGTTTCGCATATTCGATGCACCATACCCGAGACGGAGTCAAGCATCGAATACATGATCCCGGACTGAATGGCCTCGTGGGTTGAACGCCCGATTACCTCTTCGGACAAGACAAGATCGATTTTGGGTAGTTGAGCCGTCCCTAGCTCCAGGGCGTTTCTCATCAGACCTGGCCCCGGTGCGATGACACCTCCAGGGTAGGTCCCGTCAGCCAACACCACCTCGTAGTTGATGGCAGTGCCCGCATCTATCACAATCACTCCCTGCTGACCCTCAATCCCGTACCTCACCCAACCGCCGGCGGCCACGGCGATACGGTCATTGCCCATCGTGTCGGGTGTGGAGTACCTCAGATCGAACGGCATCGTCGAGTTTTCGTCGAAAAACGTGACACTCATATCGAACAATCGCTTGGCCTGCTCGACCCATTGCCAGTTCTTACCTGGAACGACAGAAACGGCGCCAATGCGCCCAATCGACTCTCCCCCCACGAATTCCTCCAGCTCCGCTCCCAAGAGTTGACCGTGCTCAAATCTTCGTGAGGAAATGATTTCGCCTACCACTTCTGCCGTTCCTGCGGTCGGATCGTAGAGACCCGCTTTGGAAGAACTGTTCCCGATGTCGATCAAAAGCCACATATGATCAATCTGATTGTGAGGTGGAAGCTTCCGCGCTCGGCGTGTGAATGGATCTCAGTCGCCACTTTGCGCAGCCAACGTCACGTCGCCGGCAAAGTACACCGTCCTTCCGGAATCAGTTTCCAGTATCAGGCCGCCCTCTTCGCTGACACCCACGAACAAACCAGTAGCCTCACCAGAAACAGTTACTTCGCTCCCGACACCCGAGAGGCGCTCGGTATATGAGGCAATGAAATCCGCAGCTTCCATCTGGGGAATCCAATCTTCCAGGCGGGCTAAAAGGAGGGAGTACACTTCTGCGCGATCGTGCCTGCGACCTGATTCCAGGAGCAGCGAGGTCGGCGCTGTTGAAAGACCGTCCGGAAAGTTTTCCTGATTGACATTGATTCCGATGCCGAGGAGGTAAATGCCTTCCGACGGCGATTCGATCAAGATTCCAGCCGTTTTTTTGCCACCAATCAGAACATCATTTGGCCATTTGAGAGTGATGTCGAGCGTGGATTCAATCTTCAACACGGTGTCATACACGGCCATTGCGGCAGCAAGGGGAAGCAGAGTCGGGCGCGGCAGAAGCTTCTTGATCACGATGGTTATCAACAAATTCTGCGCGGAATCCGATTCCCAGCGGCGACCAAATCTGCCGCGCCCAGCCTCCTGGAAATCAGCGAGAACCACCGAGCCGTGCGCTGCTCCTTCCTCAAGCCACTCTTTCGCCCGCGCAGTCGTCGAATCAGTGCGCCGGTAGTGCCTCAGGACCGAACCCAGGCCCTCTGAGGTAAACGAAAAAGGAGACTGCTTGACCAATGTGAATTCCGACGACCTTTTGTGATCAATCTTTTATGACCCATGTCACCTATAATAGACACGACCCCGATAAGATAGACACCGTATTGCGGGTCTCACCCCTGTAGAACGCGTTTTGAACGATTTTATGAACGTCGCAGCCACAGAATTCAACCCGTTTGGCGCGGGGTACGATTGTTGCCCGCTCCCGGGTAGATGAAAACGACTCTATTCATAGTACTCCTATCTGCGCTCACTCTCACGACTCAGGCTCAGGCATTTCGTCCCCCCGAGTTGAACGTGCAGTATCACCGCGCTCGAACCGCGTGGTTGACAGGAAACAGCCTGCTCGAAGCGAAGGCCAGAATAGACCGGGTATTGAAGAAACTACCGGACGACACGGAGGCTCTTAAACTTCGTTCTGCCATCCTCCTGGAACTCGATCGAGCGGAGGAAGCGCATCGAGACGCCGCACGAGCCATACTCCTGGCTCCCGACGACGGCGAGGGATACGTTCTGGTGTGTGAGACGGCGGCGGCAACTGATCGTGTAAATCTTGCCATGGAGGCCCTCGACACTGCCAGTAACTTATTTCTGGCCCAAATCGAGCAGTACGTCAGACTCTCTACTTGTGCGCTCAATCTGGCTCAGATTTCGCAAGCCCTATCGCTGGCGCGGATCGCGGTGGCGCAGGATGAAGATGATCCTCGAGGTCACGTCCAGCTCGCACGCATTTTCCTCCAAAACGATCAATACGAAGAGGCCAGGGCGGTTCTCACGAAGGCGATAGAAGGATCCATCATCACAATGGGAGCGGTTCTCGCAGACACGCAGCTTGCAGCACTCTATCTCACAGATCCTCTGAGTCAGTAGGTCTCAGGGAATTATAGCGTGTGGTCCGTATAGGTAGACACCGTCCGAATTTTATAGGCGCCCCGAAACGGTGTCCGAATGAGAGTTGTAAACCTCGTGTTGTAGGGCACCATTTTGCCGCCTTCTGCGGGTCGAATGTGCATGAAAAACGTGCTTTCTTCGCGAAACAGTAGTCCCAGATCGATCCGCTCCAGATACACGGCCACCAGTTCATTGGTCGATCGATCAACATAGTGGCGAACTTTTCTCACATTCAGCCCATCGGCGAGGTCAGGCCTGGCCCGAATTTCGATAATCATGGCGGAGCGGTCCCACATTAGCGTATCCCCCATCATTCTGAACGAGTACTTATCGATGTTTTTGGGGTTCAGATAGGAAGGATCCTCCTCAACGAGGTAGGGAACCAGGTCGACCGGATCAGGATCATCGACATTTTCGGAAACGAATTGATTGAAGAATCCGAAATCAAAAGCACCCCCGGAATCTGCCCTGGTGACCGAACTGGTTCTGCCTTCTGCGCTGACAGACACATCTACAAGTTGTTCGGTGAACGCAATCAGAAAATCTTCATCGTCAAACTGCTCGGTGCGCAGATATCTGCGGTAGGAATACGCATTCAGCTCTTCGAAGGAGGCCCGAATAGCGTCCTGGCTGACAGATTTGATGAACGTAATTATCGAATCTTGCTCGGCAGCTTCGATGGGACCGGTGAAAGAAACGGGCCGCTTGTCACAGCCAACCGAGAACAGGAGCAACCAACAAAAGAATAACGGGATCAGAAACGCCGCCGATCGCTGCATGCTGAGATGAACCTGGACGAGATGAGAGGGTTGACGTATTCGCTCTGCCTTAATGATACGACAATTCGCCCACCTCGATCTCTATGAGTGACCCGGATTCTGACCCTATCTATCGAGAAGCACTGATCCTTGCTGAACTAGCCGCCAGAGAGGCCGCCGAGTTCATTCAGTCTCACGCGGGTGCTGTCGCGGCGGATCTGATTCACGAGAAAGGGCTCAACGATATCGTTTCTTTTGTGGACGAGGGAGCTCAGGATATCATCGTCGGGCTTATTCGCCGGGCTTATCCCGATCATCATATTCTGGCAGAAGAAGGATTCAATCCTGCCGAACTCGAGCCGAGACATCGAGAAGGATACTCTTGGATTGTGGACCCCCTCGACGGAACAACCAATTTCATGCACGGCGTTCCGCAATATGGAATCTCCATCGCGCTCATGCTGAACGGCAAGGCCATGATGGGCCTGGTTTATGATGTCTGTCGGGGAGAATCGTTCAGCGCGATCCGAGGTGCTGGTGCCCGTTTCGGCGATGCTTCATGCCGGGTCAGCCGCACGAGCTTACTTGCGGATTCACTCATCGCCACTGGCTTTCCCTACAAGCAATTTGACTACCTGGACGCCTATACCGAGTGTATTCGTCGATTCTGGCAAGATTCGAGGGGAGTCAGGAGACCCGGCGCCGCATCTCTAGATCTCGCCTGGGTTGCCTGCGGAAGATTTGAGGGCTTCTTCGAGCAGGGCTTGATGCCTTGGGATGTCGCCGCGGGCGCACTGATCGTCGAAGAGGCTGGAGGGCGGTATTCTGACTTTTCCGATTCCGACGGTGCTCATCTTGGATCCGAAATCGTGGCTTCCAACCAATTGATTCACGATGAAATGATTGAACGGCTGATCCCGCTTCGCACCGCGGATGCAAAATAATTGAGCCGGCATCGAGTTTTCAGAATGTGTTGACAGGCCCTACCTTTCGCCTCACAAATCGAAGCCATCATCCAACATGATATTATGAGCGGACACGGTCTCCTCGAAGGGAAAAAGGGCGTCATTATGGGCGCACTGAATGACAGCAGCATTGCGTGGAAGATCGCCCTGGCTGCCTATCGAGAGGGAGCCAGATTCATCCTCTCCAATGCTCCGGTAGCCAGGCGGCTTGGCGGCCTGGACGAACTAGCCGGAAAAACAGAATCATCTATCGTGTGGGCAGATGCCACGAGCGGTGAAGAGTTGGACGCTCTGTTCGAAGAAGCCAAAACCGAGTTTGGCGGGATTGATTTTATCGTCCACTCCATTGGAATGGGGATAAACGTTCGAAAAAACAGGCCCTACGAGGACCTGAACTATGAGTGGTACAAGAAATCCCTGGATATTTCGGCCATCAGCCTTCACCGCGTGCTTCATTCTGCTACTACCACGCATGCCCTGAAAGATGGCGGTTCTGTTGTGGCACTGACCTACATCGGAGCTCAGCGCACGTTTTCAAAGTATTCAGAAATGGGCGATGCAAAAGCTCTTCTTGAGAGCATCGTACGATCCTACGGATACCGATTGGGGAAACGAAAAATTCGAGTCAACTCTATTTCGCAGAGCCCGACCGTCACAACGGCAGGATCAGGAATCGCGGGCTTCGACGCAATGTTCAAATTCGCAGAGCGAATCGCTCCAATGGGAAATGCAGACGCCGAATCATGTGCAGATTATACCGTCAGCATGTTGAGCGACCTGACCAGAATGGTCACCATGCAGACCCTCTTTCACGACGGCGGATTCAGCACGATGGGGATCTCGGACGAGCTGATTGAGGATCTCGCAAAGACCTACAGTTGAGTTCAACTCAGCCATGATTAGACTATTCGTCTCGGACATCGACGGGTGTCTGTCCATGCCCTACCAACCCTTCCGCCTGGATCGGTTGAGCGAACTGGCACACTTGGCACGCGAAGCCGGCTTGCCTGGGTCTCGTGCTGATCTACCGGCCATCTCCATTTGTTCTGGCCGCAGCTACGCGTATGTCGAGGCCATGTCACAGGTACTCGGCCTGAAAACCCCCACGCTATTCGAGGCCGGTGCGGGAATGTTCGATCCTGTCAGTGCTCACTCTTCTTGGCACCCCAACTTCACGAAAGAGGTTCAGGAGCGAATTTCCGACATTCGCCGGTTCATGGAGGAAGTCGTCGCCTCGAAGCCTGGCCTGTTTATCGATTACGGAAAGCGCTCTCAGGCAGCCCTGGCGGGCGGATCGCACGCAGACTTGATGAGCGCGCTGACCCGTATCAGCGAGTGGGTCGCATCGAATCACCCGGGCTATCATACCTTTCACACCCACATCAGCATCGACGTCGTGGCTGGCGGACTCACGAAGGCCGAGGGACTCCCATGGCTGGCCGAAACCTGCGAGGTCAGTATGGATGAAATTGCGTTCGTGGGTGACACCAACGGAGATGTAGGCGCAATGGCTGTCTGTGGGCGCTCGTTCGCCCCCGCCAACGGCGACGAGAAGGCCAAAGCTGCGGCAGGTCATGTCAGCTCGCTGAACGATATCGATGCTGTCCTGGAAGCCTACTCCATTATTCGTGACACGCCGCAGGTAAAATAACCGGATCCTGCGACACGGTCCGGGGTATCCCTCCCATGCATCCCAGGGAGAATATGCAGTATCTGCGCATTGGTGTACTCATCGGCCTGTTTCTAGTGACTGGTGTGGCCGCAGGTCAGTCCATGAATACCGACATGGACGTTTACTACACCACTGACGCCAAGACCGTTCTGTATCATCTGGCGGATTCGACGCGCCCGTACATGCACCTGAAGTTGCGGGAATCCGTGTACGTCATCGAGGACGACGATCCCAATTGGAATGGCTGGAGGCGCGTTCGAACCATGGATGGCGCCAATGGGATGATTCGATCCGATGATATTTCCAACGTGTGGATTCGCATTTCGAAAACATCTCAGACCTTGTTCGCCTATCGCGGCGCGAATCTGATCGCCCGCATGCCCACGGACCTGGGCTATAATTTTTTCGCAGATAAAGAGCGACGCGGAAGTGACGGAGAGCCTGATCACTGGCGAACTCCTGAAGGCCAGTTTTTTATCGCTTCCAAGAACGAAAACAGCCAATTTTACAAAGCTTTTGTGCTGAACTATCCAAATGCTGAGGATGCCGAGCGGGGCAGAAGCGACAGCCTGATAACCAAAACCCAGTACGAATCCATACTGAGAGCGGAAGAATCGTTTTCGATGCCGCCGATGAATACCGAACTGGGCGGCTGGATCGAAATCCACGGAGATGGCACCGGTGTGCGAAGCAACTGGACGCAAGGGTGTATCGCCATTACCAACACTCAACTGGATCGGCTCTGGGAAATTGTTGACATTGGAACTCCCGTACTGATTGACCCCTGAATCTCTCGACTGAGTCGCAAACCTGAACCGAACACCGTGAATTCGGACAAATGAAGATCGGCCCATGAAAACGCTCTCCCTCAAAAAAAGCATTCTCTTACTCACGGCCTCCTTCGCCCTCGCACCTTCGCTCTGGGCGCAATCATCGAATCTCACCTTCGAAGAAGAGTTGAGCGGAACGGTGTTCATCGTGCCGGTCCAGGGAATGATTGACAACGGCCTGGCACGTTACATTGAACGCGCAGTCGAAGACGCCGAAACTGCTGAGGCCGGGCTGATTGTGTTCAACATCGATACATTCGGCGGTTTGATGGACGCTGCCGATGAAATCAGAAAGTCGATACTCAACTCGGAGATTCCCACCATTGCCTTCATCGACAAAAATGCCGCTTCTGCCGGCGCGCTGATTTCCTATGCAGCGGATAAGATCGTTATGGTCCCGGGGGCCTCGATCGGCGCTGCGACGGTAGTGGAAGGGGTTGGCGGCGAAGCAGCTCCAGACAAGTACCAGAGCTACATGCGAGGTCTCATGAGAGCCACAGCCGAGGCCAACGGTCGTGACCCGCTCATCGCGGAATCCATGGTGGATCAGGAACTGGAAGTGGAGGGTGTGATCGAAGCAGGTCAGGTGCTCACCCTTTCCACAAAGGAAGCCGTGAAGCTCGGAGTAGCGGATGCAGAATTGACCTCCATTGACGAACTACTTGCTATCTACGGGCTTGCAGAGGCTCCCCGCGTCGCGCATGCGCTCAGACCGGCCGAAAGAATCCTGAGATTTTTTGGCTCTCCTGTCGTGCAATCCATATTGATGTTGATGATGCTGGGAGGCTTGTATTTCGAACTGCAGACCCCGGGTGTCGGATTTCCGGGATTGATGGCCGCAATCGGGGCTACGATGTTTTTCGGCCCCCTGTACTTGCTTGGCCTGGTAGAAAACTGGGAAGTCGCCCTTTTTGTGGTGGGTGTCGGACTTCTATTGGCAGAAATTTTCGTTATCCCGGGCTTTGGGATTGCGGGCGTGACCGGATTGATCGCCGTGGTATTTGCTCTCGGAGTGTCGTTGATTGGAAACATTGGATTCGATTTTCCCTCGGGACCCCAGGTCAGCTCGGCTGTGACGACGCTTGCGGCGACCTTCGTCCTGTTTATCATCTTACTCTTCTCACTTGGGCGATATCTGCCCCGATCCGAGCGATTCAATCAGCTCGTTCTGCAACCCGCCCTATCGAGTGACATCGGCTACACTTCTGCCGACTCCCATTTCGAATTCATGGGAAAAAACGGACTCTCAACCACACCCCTGCGACCATCCGGGTCTGCCGAAATAAGTGGAAAAAGGGTCGACGTGGTAACCGATGGAGAGTTTATTGACAGCGGAACACCCGTTGAGGTCGTCAATGTGCAGGGTGCCCGTGTCCAGGTCAGAGCCGTGAAACGTCTCGCGGAATCGAAACCGGAATCGGAGTCGGAATCGGAATCGGAATCGGATCAAGCATAAGTCCGTACCGATATGCGGGTGGGATGCAACTGCCATATATTGGTGAAACATCCAATCGCACGTACGTAAACCATGTGCTTACGGTGTCCGTAAAACCCAATTGTCCGTATCACCCAACCCAGTGCGAAATTGCTCATTCCTATCGCATTAATTATTCTCGGTGTACTCCTAATAGTCGCCGAAGTGTACTTGATTCCCGGACTCAATGTCGTCGGAATCATTGGAGCGGTCATGTTGCTGACGGCAATTGCCGTCGCGTTTTTAGAGGCGGGAGTGCTGGGTGGCGTATTGGCGATGAGTTCGGCGAGTTTGCTTTCCGGGGGGGCCTTCTGGTGGTTGTGGAAGTCGGGAGCCTGGAACCAGTTCATCCTCTCGGCCAGTCTCCGAACTGACGACAAGCTGATTGCCCGTGAGAGTGAGCAGCGAGCTCGATATCTGGGGAAAAAGGGGACAGCCGTGACACCTCTTCGCCCCACCGGCATTGCTGAGATCGACGGCGAGCGCATCGAAGTGGTCACAGAAGGAGACTTTATCTCGGCCGGAAGCCGGGTGAAGGTCGTGGCCATGGACCGCCGACAGTACTTTGTGCGTCTCGTAAGCGAAAGCGCAGCATAACATCACGTCGATAAGGCGCACGTCAGCGTAGCTCGAATCCTTCCCTTGATCGATTCAGTTGTTGAGAGCTCCGATTCCAGACCTATCTTTGCCCGTGAGGCACGGATGTCGCAACATTTTGGCTCTCTACGTGTCTTTTAGGACCAAATGGGGGTTACTCACGTCATTGCTTTACTCTCATGCATCGGATCTGGACCATCATACTGATTCTGACTACAGGAGCCTCTATCGCGGGATGCGGTCCGGAGGAAAACATACCTGTATCTACTCCGAAGGGATGGTATGGCAACTCCACCATTTGGTGGCAGGTGGGGGCTGATACGACGAACGCTTACCGCCCGCTGGAAACCATGGAAGACATGGGAGTACCCGGCAGTTTCTTGCTGTCATTGTCGATAGATGGAACGTCCAACAGCCAAATGGAATTGGCCCAGCGCAAGTTCAATCAGTATCTAAAAGAGAGTCTGATCGAACTCTTCAGAAATGAGCCAGAATTGGTTGATTCCCTTTTTGAAAAATACGTAGTGCCAAAAATTACCGTAGTCAACCTTGAAGGCGACGTTCAGCCCCTCATCAAAGAGTATAAACGCGTTGCGTACCAGATTCTGATACGCCATTTCAGGTATCCAATAAGCATTACGAAACTGGGCGTGGAGATCCCCATCCAGGTGCCTGACAGCCTCAAAGGAAAAGGCATTTCCGGCGCTGTTTTCTTACAAATAGCCCTGAGTAAGGAAGGCGTACCAAGAGCTATCAAGAAACTGTATGGCCTTCATCCCACGCTGGACCGGATCGCCATGCGCGCGATGACCGAGATGCGCTGGAAGCCAGCCTACATTCTGAAAAACGGCCAGTTCAGGCCGACACCTTCCTGGGCACGAATGAAAGTGCTCTTCGGGGCCGAAAAATAGCACCCCGAAGCGTCCCTGTCTACATCAAGGTTCCTGCGATGGTCGCCGTCATGAGATTGGCAAACGTACCGGCAAGGACGGCTCGAACTCCCAGCTTGGCAAGGTCAGACGTTCGTTCCGGTGCAAGGGGACCAATGCCTCCAATCTGGATCGCAATGGAAGACAGATTGGCAAAACCACACAGAGCGAAAGTGGCCATCACAATCGTTTTAGGATGTAGGGCCCCCTCCGCTATCAATCCAGCGAGATTCAGATAGGCCACGAACTCGTTCGCAATCACCTTCGTCCCCAGAAGGGAGCCGAACTTAACGATGTCCTCGTATGGAATTCCGATGGTCCACGCGAGCGGCGCAAGCCCCCAGCCCAAAATTTGCTCGATGGTCAGAGAGGCTCCAAACAATCCGGCGCCATATCCAATCATATAGTTGAGCATCGCGATCAGGGCGAGAAATGCCAGCAACATGGCACCCACATTGAGCGACAATTTGAGCCCGTCTGAGGCTCCGGAAGCGGCCGCATCGATGATGTTCGCAGACGTTTTTTCGACTTCAATTTTCGCGAGTCCGCTCGTCTCCGGTTCATCCACTTCGGGAATTATCATCTTCGCGAGGAGCAGGGCCGCTGGAGCGGCCATGATGCTCGCGCCAAGCAGCTGTTCGGCGAACAACAACCTTCCCACATCCAGAGGAACGCCTATGGCGATAGAGTAAGGATCACCCAGTATCTGGATATACGCGGCCATTACGCCTCCCGCGATAGTCGCCATGCCACCGGTCATGACCGCCATCAGTTCTGACATGGTCATGTTTTTCAGGAAGGGCCGTATAACGAGTGGAGCCTCCGTCTGGCCGACAAAAATGTTTGCCGTCACCGAAAGAGATTCCGCGCCACTCGTTCCAAGAAACTTGCTCATCGCCCATGCCATCCCCTGGACGATTTTCTGCATCACGCCCAAGTGATACATCACAGCCATCAGAGAGCCAAAAAAGATGATGGTCGGTAGTACCTGAAATGCGAAGAACTGACCCAGGCTTCCCTCTGTACCAGCCGGCAGAGCGAGAGCGCCGAAAATGAACTGAGCGCCAGCGGTAGTGAAGTTGAGAACCAGAACAAAAAAGCCGCTCACCCAGGAGAAGAACATCTGGGGCCATCCCAGTGGGGCAAACACCTCTCCCATCGCCTGTCCTTTCAGTAAAAAAATGGCCAACACAACCTGTAGGCCGAGCGCCGAACCAACCATGCGCCAACTGATGCGCTTTTTGTTGTTCGACATCAGGAAGGCCAAACCCAGGATAACTGACAGGCCCAGCAGGCCGCGAAGGATTGCGATGAAGTCCATCTTGATCGAAGTGGGTTGAAGAATCAGGTGACCGCGGAATATACACGAGCGCGACAATTGCCAAAGAATCGCCAATTGTTTTAAAGACTCTTTAAGACGCCTTGCCCGTCACGTATCTTCCGCGAGTGAGCATTCGCTCTCACCTATTTTACGCACTCTGATCTTTTCATCCAGTCGGATGTCACTTTCTGAATGACCCAATTCACTTTGCTCCCTGATGACGATGCTCCGGCACCCATAACCTCGGCGGCCGTCATCCTCGAGGGGCTAAACGAAGCACAAAGAGAAGCGGCTAGTGCCAGTGAGGGCGCGGTGCTGATTGTTGCTGGACCCGGTTCCGGAAAGACGCGGACCCTGACGCATCGCATCGCCCATTTGCTCGCAACGGGAAAGGCGCGTCCCTGGGAAATACTGGCAATCACCTTTACCAACAAGGCAGCCCGCGCGATGCGCGAACGGGTTTTGGAGCTGGTTGGTGAAGAAGTGGGTCGCGGAATGGCACTGGGCACGTTTCACTCGATGTTCGCCCGGGTCATGAGGGTCGATGGAGATCGAATCGGATACACCTCGAATTTTTCCATCTACGACTCTGACGACAGTCAGCGGGTGATTCGGGATCTGATGCACCGATTCGCGATCGACACCCAACAGATCAGACCTCGGGCGATTCAGCATCTCATTTCGAGTGCCAAGAACAAGATGGTCTCGCCTTCTGAATACGCACAATTGGCCGTGACTCAGGCTCAGGTGCGTGCGGCTGAGCTCTATCAGCCCTATCTGGACGAACTGCGTTCCGCGAACGCGATGGATTTTGACGACCTGCTGTTGAAGCCCATTCAACTCTTCGATAATCACCCTGACGTTCTGGAAAAATATCAGGATCGGTGGCGATACATCCACATCGACGAGTACCAGGACACGAACAAAGCCCAGTATCTGTTGGCGCGCATGCTTTCGAAAAAGCACGGGAATCTGTGCGTGGTGGGCGATGATGCACAGAGCATCTATGCTTTTCGAGGTGCGGATATCACCAACATGTTGTCCTTCCAGCGAGACTATCCCAATGCGAAGACGATCCGACTTGAGCAGAACTACCGCTCCACACAGCGAATCGTCAAACTCGCAGATTCGATCATCAAGAACAATCAGAATCAGCTCGAAAAGAAGCTCTGGACCGACAATGACGAAGGAGATCCGATCATCATGCTGGAATCCATCTCAGAGCGGGATGAAGCGCAAAAAATTGAGCGACGAATCCGAGATATTCAGGTCCGGATGGGATTCCTGAACAAAGATTTCGCCGTCCTCTATCGAACCAATGCACAGAGTCGATCGCTGGAAGATGCGTTGCGCCGTGGAGGAATACCCTACCGGGTCGTTGGCGGTGTGTCCTTTTATCAGCGAAGAGAAATCAAGGACGCACTGGCGTATCTGCGATTGGTTGTTAATCCGAATGATGTTGCCAGCCTTCGCCGCGTGATCAACATGCCGACGAGGGGAATTGGCGCTAAATCCCAGGCACAGCTCTGGGCGTTTTCCGAGCGACTGAATGTCGGGGCGTGGGAAGCACTGGAACGCGTCGATGAAACCGGTTTGCCAGCTCGTGCTGCGGGCTCGGTTGCGGCTTTCCGTGATCTGATCGGCGGCTACCGCGAGCAGGCCGCAACCGAGCCCGCAGCAGAGGTCGCGAAAGCACTAATTCGTGAAACAGGGCTTCTGGACGACCTTCGAAAGGAAAACACGCCGGAAAATCTGGTGCGATGGGAAAACGTGCAGGAATTGCTGAACGCCATTGCAGAGTTTTCGCACACTCAGGGAGAGGAGGGCACCCTGAGCGCGTTTCTACAGGACGTATCCCTGCTCACTGACGCAGATGAAGCTCAGGATTCTGAAAATCGTGTCACGCTCATGACACTGCATGCCTCGAAAGGGCTGGAATACCCGGTCGTTTTTCTGACAGGAATGGAGGAGGGACTCTTTCCTCTTCAGGCTGCGGCGCAGGATCCGAAGGAATTGGAGGAGGAGCGAAGACTCTTCTATGTCGGCGCCACACGCGCGGAAAAACTTCTGTTCTTGTCTCACGCTCGGAGCCGTTTCCGCTTCGGCGAGCAGCAGTCTGCCGTGCGCAGCCGATTCTTTGAGGAGATCGATCCGGAAGTAATCCGCACGGAAACCGGGCACGCTTTCGATCCAAAAGCAGATCGCTTCAACAGCCGCCCGTCAGGCGTTTCCTATGAAAAAATGGATCCGTACTACTACCGGAAGAATCTTCGAGATGACTCGAAAACGGTAATGCCCAAGGCCGTCAAGGGTGAAAGAAGGATTGTGTACGACGAAGAAGAGAGCGCCAACATCGCAACAGGGATGCAGGTCGAACACCACCTCTTTGGCGAAGGAAAAGTTATTTCCATGGAAGGATCCGGACAACAGGCAAAAGCAACTGTATTCTTCGAGGAAGTGGGGCAGAAGAAGCTTCTTATTCGATTGGCGCGACTTCGCCGGATCGGGTAGGGTTCTGAATCGTAGGAGATTCAGTTTCTCCAAATAATTGTCTCCCGGAAAAATTGTCGACATGCCTTTTTCGAACCGTGTTTTTGCCACGCTTCTTTGCACTCCCTTCCTCTTCGGCTGTTCGTCCGATGAGCGGACTCCACTCGTAGTTTATTCTCCGCATGGAAAAGAACTGCTCGGTGATTCTGAACGAGCGTTCGAAGCTGCGCATCCAGATATCAATGTCCAGTGGATTGACATGGGCGGTCAGGATGCGTACGACCGAGTTCGAACTGAACGAGCCAATCCCGTAGCCAGCATATGGTGGGGAGGGGACAGTCCAACCTTCTCACGGGCGGCTGACGAGGGCCTCCTCGAAGCCTATACACCGTCCTGGGCGGCGCATGTAAGAGCAGAGTCGCGAGGAGCGGGCGACTTCTGGCTCGCAACCTTTCTGACGCCAGAGGTACTTCTCTTCAACTCACGCACGGTCAAGGAGGATGAGCGGCCTCGCGACTGGGATGACCTTCTGCGCCCTGAATGGAATGACAGAATCATCATTCGATACCCGCTCGCGAGCTCTACCATGCGAACCATCTGGGGCGCTCTGATCATGCGCCAGGAGTCGGTTGAAGAAGGATACAAGTGGCTCGCCCGGCTGGACATAAACACCAAGACCTACGCGGCAGACCCTACACAGCTCTATCTGAAAATTGCCCGAGAAGAGGGCGATGTCTCTCTGTGGAATATGCCAGACACCTACATCCAGTCCGAATTGAACGGTTATCCATTCGGGTTTTCGATTCCCACGAGCGGCACTCCAGTACTCAACGACGCCATTGCGCTCGTGAAAAACGGACCCGCCCTGGATGCCGCCAGACTGTTCTACGAGTTCGTGACCACCGACTCCGCCCTGGTCGACCAGGCGAATCGCTTCTATAGAATACCAGTTAGAGACGATCTGGATGAATCCGCATTACCCGCCTGGATGCGGGATGCAGAAATCCAGCCGATGGACATTGATTGGGAACGGCTCTCGAAGGAAGGACCCACCTGGATGCAATTCTGGGATGAGAACATCAAAGGGCGTGGCCGACAATATCTGGCCGGGTTGTCAGACTGATTGAGCCCGTTTCCGGGTCGCTGTGGGAAGGGATGCTGCGACAGCGACTGCCCGAAAGTCAGCAACTGGAATCTTGGTCTTGGCGTCCTCTTCGGAAAAATTGAGCAGGACCTCGAGCACTCCGTCGAGGCTGGATTCTCCCATTATCAGATGTCTGAGGCGACTGGCCCCGCGGAATCCTTTGAAATATCCGCCGTACATCCTCCTCATTTCAAGGACGCCGGTCTTCTCGCCAAGCCACTCGCACTTCAAGGCTAGATGCTCCGCTATGACCTCGCACCGTTCGTTCCAACTTGGGGGCGGTGGAAGCTCACCCGTCTCCCGATAAATTTTTACATCTCGAAAGATCCACGGATTTCCAATCGCTCCGCGTCCGACCATTACGGCATCGACGCCTGTCTTCTCAAACATGGCTTCGATTTTTTCGGGTGTCGTGGCATCGCCGTTCCCAATTAATGGGATCGACATATTGGATTCGTCTTTTATGCGCTTGAGCCACTCCCAGCGGGCCTCTCCCTTGTACATCTGCGAGCGGGTACGAGCGTGAAGAGCGAGCGCAGCAATCCCGGTCTCCTCGAGCATTTTAATAACGTCGAGAATCTGGATTGACTGATCGTTCCATCCAAGACGGGTCTTCACCGTGACGGGCACACTGGACTCTTCGATGACCGCAGCTGTTATTTCCTGCATCTTTGGCAGGTTTTTCAATATGCCGGCACCGCCGTCTTTACAGACAACCTTCCTGACAGGACATCCAAAATTGATATCGATCAGATCGGGACCAACCTCGTCGACTACCCGCGTGGCGAGGCGAACCTGCTCTACATCTCCACCAAATATCTGAATCGCAACGGGTCGTTCTTCTTCGTAGATGTCGAGTTTCATCGTTGAGCCCTCGGCGCCATAAGCCAGGCCGCCCGAAGAAATGAACTCGGTGTACAGCATATCGGCACCGAATCGCTTGCACATCAAGCGAAACGGCGGATCACTCACATCTTCCATCGGAGCGAGGAAGACCGGGCGGTCACCAAATTCTATGCCGGCTATTTGCATCTAAAGAGCTGAAAATCAGGGTTTTCGGTTGGCCAAATCCAACGGACGCCCTTCCCGGGCGGTTCCGGAGAACCCTTCGCCCTGTTACGTTTTCAAGGATCCTGCACGAGAGACTGTATTCTTTCGATCACAAGCGATATTCTGCGTTCCCCAAGTAAACGGCCCTTCTTCCAAGCACATAACTCAGTTCCCATGCGGTCTTTCTGGTCATTCTTGCTGGTCAACGTATTCGTTCTGGGCTGCTCAACCCCGGATGCGGGTAATTTAATCTCTGGCCCGAAAGATTTCGACGACACCGTCATCCTGATATCGTTTGATGGACTCCGGGCTGACTACATCTCCTGGTATGACACGCCAAACCTGGACCGACTGATTGCAGGTGGAGCGCACGCGTCTGAGGGCATGATGCCTGTGTATCCCTCAAAAACGTTTCCGAACCACTACAGCGTTGTGACCGGACTGTATCCGGCAAATCACGGCATTGTCTCCAACTCTATGTACGACAGCGAGTTGGATGACACCTTTGCGATCAATGACCGGGAGGCGATAACAGATTCTCGCTGGTGGGGTGGCGAGCCGATCTGGGTGACTGCGGAAAACAACGGAATCCTTTCAGCGACCTATTTCTGGGTCGGCTCCGAGGCGCCCGTCAAAGACGTCCAGCCGACGTACTGGTTCACTTACGATCACAACATCCCTGGCGAAGAGCGGGTTGACCAGGTGTTGGCGTGGCTCGATATGCCAGACGGCGAACGTCCGGATTTCATTTCGGTGTATTTCCCACATGTTGACGATGCGGGACACCGATACGGCCCGGAGGCACCGGAGACCGGAGAAGCTGTGACGCTCATTGATTCATTTGTTGGAAGACTCTTAGACGGCCTGGAATCGAGAGATGTTTTTGATCACGTGAATATCATCATCACCGCGGATCATGGAATGTCTCAGCTTTCCCCAGACCGCGTCATCGCGCTGGACGACTATATCGACCTGGACGATGTTTCGTTTTTTTACGGATCACCGCTGCTGGGATTGCACCCTGTTGAAGGGAAAACGGATGTACTCTACAATGCGCTAAAGGGTGCTCATCCTAATCTATCTGTCTACAGAAAAGGTGAAATGCCCGAACGATTTCACTATCGGGACAACCACCGCATCCCGCCCATCGTCGGATACGCGGACGATGGATGGTCTATTTCCCGCACACGGGATTTTGCTGAACAAAATCCCGATCGTTTCAGTGGTGCGACCCACGGATTCGACAATGAAGCGCTCTCAATGAGGGCCACGTTCATCGCACACGGATCGGCGTTCAAGGAGGGTGTAACCATTGCTCCGTTCCTGAATATTGAGCTCTACAATGTGATGGCTGGCATACTCGGTATCGAGCCGGCGCCGAATGACGGAACACCGGGCTCTATGGCCTCCATTCTACGATAATGTGAGTTATCTCTACCAGGAGCACGGAACGTACTTCGCTCAAATCGCCCATCCGATAGAAGATCTGGGTGGGGAGGAGCTGAGCGAACTGGGAGCTTCAAATATCGAACCCGGATACAGGGGCGTACACTTTGAGGCCGATGCTGCATCATTGTACGATATCGTATACCAGTCACGCATCCCCACCAGGATTCTGGCTCCCTTGATGACGTTTGACTGCCACAGCGATCGATACCTGTACCGCCGCGCCTCTGAAATTGATTGGGTATCCCTGATCGGTGTAGACAAGACACTCGCCATCTTCGCAACCGTATCGAACAGTCGACTCCGGCACTCGAAGTATGCTGCGCTCAAACTCAAAGACGCGATCGTTGATCAGATCCGGGATGCAACGGGTTCAAGACCTTCCATCGATCGGCATCATCCGGATGTCTGGCTAAATTTGCACATCGAGAACAATCGTGCCACCATCAGTCTCGATGCAGCCGGGCGCTCGATGCATCGCCGGGGGTATCGATTGGACGCGCTTGAAGCCCCACTTCAAGAGACGGTTGCGGCCGCCATCATCCGCATGAGCGGATGGCAAGGCACGGAGCCGCTACTCGATCCCATGTGTGGATCGGGTACCATTCTGGCCGAGGCGATGATGGCGGCCGCGCACATCCCGTCGGGGTATCTGCATAAAGACTTTGGCTTTGAACAATTACCGGACTTTGACGCCACTCTCTGGGAAAAAAGGCGATCTCTGGCCGATGAGGCCATTCTACCGGTCGAGAAAGGTCTGATTTCGGGATCAGATATCGAGGAGGAGGCCCTTCAAATGGCCCGAAGGAATCTCGCAAGACTACCGGGCGGCGAGAATGTCGGCTTCGAACAGTCCGACTTCAACGATATTTCCGAGTGGAAAGACGGCGTTATTATCACCAATCCGCCATACGGATTGCGGGTAGGAAATAGAATCCCAATAGAGCCTTTCTTCAAGTCGATTGGTGATTTCCTGAAACAACGCTGTACCAACTCGACTGCGTACATCTATGTCGGAAAGCCGGCGTTGTTGAAAAGCGTGGGGCTGCGAACGACGTGGAAAAAGGAGCTCGTCAACGGCGCGCTTGAGGGCCGTCTGGCCAAATACGATCTGTACTGATCCCGCTGCCACCGCGACCACCCACAAGACCAAAAAAAAGGCCGGCCACAACTCGAAGTCGCGGCCGGCCTTTTCAAGATGTGGTTTGGCTAGAAATCCATTCCGATTCCGAATCTCAACGTCGTTCCGTTGAAACCAAACTGATTCACTTCCCATGGCCATTTGAAACGACCGCCCAGATCCGTCACGAAATCACTGCCTGGCTCAATTGCATCTGGATAGACGTCAAGCAGGTTGTTCACGGTAAGGGTTAACCGAATGTCGTCAGTGGCCTGGTAGCCGAGAATTACGTCGGTAATGATCTTCGCACCAAACGTCTGATCGAGTGACTCATCCGCAGCGTGCTGCCACGTCACTTCGCCGAAGTACGTGTTATTCAGAGCAGCCGACAACTTGCCGAACTCGGCGCGTGCGGTAAGAGATGACTTGAACTTCGGCCTCGCCGTCGTGACGCGGGACTGCTCCTTCCGACTGAAGATGTCGTAACCAGCAGCTTCGAAGGTTGGAGGTGGAGTGATTTGGCCGTCAATCTCGGTCTCGTTGTAGTTGGAGGCCCAGATCAGGTCGAAGGTACCGAGATCACCAAGCGCAAGGTCGTTGAAATTGAACACCAGATCCACGCCCTGTGTTCGCGTATCCATGGCGTTAACAAAAAACTTGATACTGGTAACGTCAAAGTCGAGCAGCACCTGCTCGACAGGATTGGTCGCCGCGTCATTGCCGTCGAATCCGATTTCGCCCGTGAAGAGCACCCGATCGTCGATGGTAATGTTGTAGTAGTCCGCCGAAACGGTTACCTGCTCTCCCAGCCGGTACGTTACCCCGCCAGTAATGCTGAAAGATGTTTCTGCATCGAGTTCGGGTACGCCAAGACCACGGATGACCTCGCTGACGTTGTTAAACGTTCCTTGATTCGAAACTGTCCCGCCGGAAACGAGGGTCTGGATGTTGCTCAGGTAAACCTGGTGCAACGACGGCGCCCGGAAACCAGTGCTGACAGAAGCCCTTACCGCACCCTTCTCATCGGGGAGAAGATGCCTGGCAGCTATTTTCCAGGAAAGGTTGGTTCCAAAATCGGAGTAATTCTCGAAACGAAGAGCTCCACCCACCAACATGGTTTCTGAGGCATCCCAATCCACGGCTCCGTAGACCCCGATGTTGGTACGGTCGGCGTCGAGCTCGTTGCTTGGCTGCAAGCCAGGAAAAGACTGCACGCCCCCGTCAACATAGGATTCGAGCTGGCCAGCGGTTACCTCGAAGGTTTCCCGCCTGGCTTCCGTCCCGAACGTGACATTCATGTCTCCAAAGGTCTTGGAGAGATCGACGTTGGCCAGCATATTCGCGAACGCATAGGCCCCTGCATCAAACTCGGTTGGGCTCGCAGCACCCAATGCTACATTGATCGAATTGCCGACGGTGTAGTCGACACTGTTCAATCCCGCGGTTACACTTACGTCCGCGTTCCAGCCGCCCAATTCGGTTTTTGCACCCACTGTCCCGAAAAAGTCGTTGACCTGCGTCTCAAACGTGGGCTGAAAGCCCGCATAGGTGTCTCCCGAATCTGTCAAAAGTCCGGAATCGTCCGTGATCCAGTAGGGGGCCCGGTAGAGTGCGTATGATGTTCCTTGGCGAAGGGTGGCTCCTCCAAATGCATACATCTGAGAGGCACCATCATTGAACGGATTGGTGAAGTTGAGATAGAGCGAACCTTTGTCGTAGTCAGGCTGCCCGATGGTCATGCCCAGATCAGGATTTGCCTGAATCCACGGATGGGACCCATTCAGAATCGAATCGTCCCCAAAGACGACTCCGAAGAGGCCATCTCCACCCGGCTCACCAGCACGGTTGGTGTTGTCCTGGTGGTAGTAACTGGCCGTCACATTCAGCGTGCCACCGCTGTTCAATTTGAAGCCTTTGTTTACGTCGGCCGAGTACATGAATCCATCACCCTCCGTCGTGATGCCACTACTGAGATCTACACTTGTTGTCAGCCTCTCCTTCAAGATGATGTTGATCACACCGGCAATGGCATCGGAACCGTATAGAGCGGACGCTCCATCGCGGAGCACCTCGATGCGCTCGATCGCAGAGGCGGGGATACTCTTCATGTCGACCCCGACTTCTCCCTTACCCGGAGTATCGTTCACATACACGAGAGCACTTTGATTTTTACGCTTGCCGTTCACGAGAACCAGCGTTCTGGACGGTCCCAGGTTTCTCAACTCAGACGGGTCGAAATGGGCTGTAGCGTCGGAAATGGTCTGGTGGGAAGAGTTGTAGGAAGGGACCCGGTAATTGAGCATCTGATCGATGGAGAGCTGACCACTCTGGAGCAGCTCGGCAGCATTGATGTTGTCAATCGCGTAGATGGAGGTCAGAACCGTTCTGGGTTCACCCCTCGATCCAACAACAACGAGGCCATCGAGAGCCATGCCTGGTGTCAATTGAACGTCGATGAAGTCAGCACTATCGACAGTGATGAGTTCTGCCTTGTAGCCTACGCTGCTCACTCTGAGCGTGACGGGAAGTGAGGGGACCGAGAGACTGAACGCGCCGTCTCGATCAGTGGCGGTTCCACGAACCGTACCTGGAATGGCAATCGTAGCTCCCGGGAGTGATTCTCCTGAGTCAGCATCGGTCACACGACCGTTGAGAGTTACCTGACCGACCGCCGGCGGCGCGGCGAGGCAAATCAGAAAACAAAAGACGAAATAACGAAGATTCTGGGTGTTCATCGTGGCATCTTGATGTTTTTGGGAGGGCCTCCAAAATACAGATACCTATGGCGGTCGCGCAACTTCGCGGCTCTGCGTATTTCTCTCACATTGCTGTGATTATTTCGGATTGACATACTGAAAGCTGCCAATGGGACCGATGTCAACTGATCAGTGATGGACGAACCACGCCCTGAGCAACCGAAGAGACATCCATTTCGTACCGACTCGCAGTAAATCATCGCAAATCTATACGACTTGAACCCAATGCACCATTCGATACGAGCCTATCTGCTCCTTTTCACATTCATGTTTCTTGTGCTCGTGCCAGCGTACGCACAGGATACACCCGACGTCCCCGATGCCCTTCCCGCGGACGTCGAGACCGTTGATGGCATCATGGCAGCTGTTTATGACGTCATTTCTGGTGGACAGGGCGTCGAGCGAGATTGGGACCGATTTCGCTCGCTGTTTCATCCATCTGCGCAACTGATTCCCAGCGGCTTCCGACAGGACGGATCCTCGGTAATCATTTTCTGGGACGTGGAAACGTACATAACCACGGCCGGAGCTGGTCTGGTCGCGAACGGGTTTTTTGAAAACGAGATCCATCGGATCGAAGAACGATTTGGTGGTGTCGCTCACATTTTCAGCACCTACGAGTCGCGTCGAACAGCGGAGGATGAAGAGCCATTTACCCGTGGAATCAACAGTGTTCAACTCAAACATGATGGCCATCGTTGGTGGGTGGTCAACATCTTCTGGCAGGGTGAAAATCCGAATACCCCGATTCCTGCCAAGTACGGCGGCTAGTTTTCCTGCAGCGCAGCCAGGATGACCGAAATTGCTTCATCCAGAACCGCTTCCTCGATATTGAGCGGTGGAGCGAGTCGTACCACTGAGTCGGAGTGCAGCGTCCACCCGAGGAGTACTCCACCCTTGAGGCAACGTTTTGTGACGCGGGCCGTCAGGCCCGCGTCACGCAGTTCCATTCCCAGCATCGCGCCTTTTCCCCGGATTTCCGCGATCGATGGATGCACGAGATGGCTACGAATCTGACTTTCGATCCGCACCGCTCGCTCCACCAGATTTTCGTTCTGAATCACAGAGAGCGTTGCCCTCGCGGCTGCGCATGACACCGGATGCCCTCCAAATGTTGTGACGTGACTCAAGGGAGGATCGGTTCTGAAGGCGCCCATTATTTCCTTCGAGGACACGAACGCTCCCAGCGGCATACCGCCCCCCATGGCCTTGGCAAGCGTCAAGATGTCCGGGGTCACGCCAAATTGCTCGAACGCGAAAAGACTTCCCGTTCGACCGAAGCCGGTTTGAATCTCATCGAAGATTAGAAGCGCACCCGTCTCAGTGCACCGCTCGCGAAGTCGTTGGTGCCAACGAGCAGAGGGAACGATTATGCCCCCTTCACCCTGAATGGGTTCCGTGATCACACAGGCCGTATCCGTGTTGATGGCTTCGAGGGCGGCGATATCATCGAATGGTAAAAACTCCACATTGGGAAGAAGGGGTAGAAAAGGTTTTCGATAAACGTCTCGACCAGTTACCGACAGAGAGCCCTGTGTGTCACCGTGATACGAATTGGAAAACGCGACCATCCTGGTCCGGGAGGTGTACTTCTTGGCCAGCTTAAGTGCGCCCTCGTTGGCCTCCGTTCCCGTCATAGTAAAATACGCGGAGCACAGCTCTGGAGGAAGAACGGCCGTTAGATCCGCCGCAAAACCTGCTTGCTCTTCCTGGACGAACTCACCGTACACCATGACGTGAAGGTGTCGATCGAGTTGCCGACGAATGGCCGCCATCACCGCGGGATGCCGATGTCCAATCGAGGATACGGCGATCCCCGATATCAGATCAATTACGCGAGATCCATCCTTCAGGAAGATATACGACCCCTCCGCGCGATCAATGACCAATCCGATTGGCTCATCGCTGGTCCACGCGAGGGATGTTTCGAACTGCTGCTCGGGCGGATACGGATCTCTTTTCACGGACGTCCAACGAGAGGTGTATTAACGGTCCTGCCTCAATCACCGCACAATCTACTCGATATCCGGCACTTGACCATCACCTCAATAACACCAATGCCCTCAGCCTTGTGAGGTAGCCGTCGGTGTATTTGAAGCGACAGGACTCGTCCTGTTTGCCGAACGGGAAGGAATAGAATTTCTGTCGCCAATTTCAGAGACGGCTGGTGACTGACTTCCCAGCCTGGGACAACTTTTCAGCACCTGAATCAACGCGGATTTACTGAGCGGTTTACTCAAGAAGTCCTGCATACCCGCTGCCCTGCATCGATCTTCGACGTTTTTAAAGGGTTTACTCTCTTTTTATGTACCCGGAAAGCATTGTCCGCGTTCGGAATACAGGGCTGGCACCAACTTTCTGAATCTTTAAGACATCGACTCGCCCACCGATACCAGGAAATGAAGTTTTTTACACTCCTTGTAGTCATTCCCTGGGTTCTGACCCGAATTCTCAAGCACTGGATGGATTATCGCCATTCCAGAGAGCCAAAACTGGACGCAGAAAGTGAGATAGAACGGGCTTTGAACGACGATATGGCCAACAAACGATTCGAATCGACGTGGAATCTTATCGCGGATGAGGAGAAAGAATCCCGCAAGAACCCTCGCTGGCGCACGCCCGAAGAAATGCTCGTAGAAGAGCAACTAGAGCGCAAACACGGCCCATGGAAGCCGACTATACCGGGTTTTCTACACGACGACGCTCGGTAGCGGCTGTAATTAGTGGAGCCAACCCCCCGCGGACGGGTCATTTCAACGTCCATTCTGGGTCTTACACAAAGATGGATGATCGACAGAGTGATATTTCCCCTCAACCCATTGAATCGCGCATTTTCCTGATTCGTGGACGAAAGGTAATCGTGGACGCCGACCTTGCGCAGCTATATGGTGTCTCGACGAAGCGTTTGAACGAACAGGTAAAACGTAACCAAAACAGGTTTCCAAATGATTTTTCTTTTCGGCTCACCGAAAACGAAAAGAGTGAGGTGGTCGCAAATTGCGACCACCTCAGTATGCTGAAGTATTCGTCCAGCTTGCCACGCGTATTTACCGAACACGGTACCATCATGGCAGCAAATGTGCTGAAGTCAGAAGTGGCCGTTCAAATGAGTGTATTTGTAGTCCGTGCCTTCGTCAACTTGCGCCAATCATTTGTCGTAACCGAGGACCTAAAGAGAAAAATGGCTTCAGTTGAAAGTCGTCTTTCGCAGCATGACGGTGAAATAGTCATGTTGATTGATGCCATCAAAAAAATGCTGAGTCCCACTGCGGTTTCAAAGGATCGCCAGATCGGGTTTAAAGTGAACGAATCATGACCGGAAGAAGGAAGTCGCTCCAACCAATGGCGGCTGGTTGATTTCCGGACGCCACGGAATTCCACTCGTAATCTCCTGATTATTCATCATTGCCACCCTCCATTTTGGCGAGGTATTCGTTGAACTCGGGTCCGGAACAGCGTAGTTTTGGCGCTGCGTCAGATCCGCTGCCGGAGGGGTGGCAGAGTCTGGTTGAATGCACTGGTCTTGAAAACCAGCATACCTTCACGGGTATCGTGGGTTCGAATCCCACCCCCTCCGCATCCAAAAAGCCCCGTCCACGAAAGTGGATGGGGCTTCTTTGTTTTTGGCCAAAGAAAGCTTGCTTTCGGAGGACGAAAACGAAGAAGATCCAGGCGAGCAAAGCGAGTACGGGGCATGCTTTGGTAAGGAGGGATAACAAGCGCATATCGCGGGCTCGCACGACTGGCCGAGTCGGTTGGAAACGATTACTTTCTGACCGGTGGGCGACCGCTCGCCGCACACGAGGAGCCGAAGGCTCCGACTGATGGAGCAGCCGTAGGCTGCCGAAACGAAGATTGCGAAGCAATCTGACTAATGAGCACGGAGTGCGAATAATTAAATCCGCCAGCTATTAGACAGCACATGTAACAAGCAATGGAATTGGTCCCTATCGCCGCATTGGCACTATTCGTGATTCTTCCAGGGGCAATCGCGCTTCTTCAGCCTAAAATGCTCCTGTCGCTGGCGGAGAAGCTTCGATCCCCATATGGCCGATTCTGGTCGGCGGGTACTCGATTATTGCTTGGTGCAGCACTCTGGTTTTCCGCTGATTTGTCCACGGATATCGAGCTCATCCGAATCCTTGCTGGTGTATTGATGATCGCTGGAATCGCAACTCTCCTTGTGGGCCAAAAACAGTTCGAAAAGAAGCTGAATTGGGTTGGCGGCTGGCCGTTGGCGGCGCTCCGCGCTTGGGGCATACTAGCTCTTTTTACGGGAGCCTGGTTGATTGGGCTGTTTTAATGAGCTGAATAGGCGGGCGGGGTCGAACATTCAGATAGAGGTCAATTTCCTGCGCCCTATAGATCGCTTAGGCGATTTGTCATGGGTCTTCCTTTTTTGGGCACTTCGTTTCCCCCAGCAAAAACCGACGGTATACGCATTCAGAAGGAGAACGAGAGAAACACTGGAGATATTAGCCCGTCACTATTGCAATCAGGTAAATCTTCCGGAACGTGATATGATTTATGCCAGAATAAAGGTTCTCACTGTGCTCGTAGCGATCGCTACCCTGTTTGTGCCGTTGGTTACCGCACAAAATCAGTGGTCTTGGCCGGAGGAGCCAGAAAATCTAAAGGTTTTACCGGCGCACACCAAAGGATCCGAACTTGGTCGGGTCATGAGAGGATTCGCATCTTCTTTGGGTGTCCGGTGCCAGCATTGTCATGTCGGAAATGGCCCGGATTTGTCGACGTTTGATTTCGTGTCCGACGAAAAATCCACCAAACTCAAGGCACGTGTGATGATTGAGATGGTTATGGCCATCCAAAAGGATCACTTGTCGAAGCTGACCGCGCTGGAAAGCGAGCCTCAGGTACGAGTAGAACTAACCTGCATGACGTGTCACCGGGGCCAACCAAGGCCAATCATGTTGGATGACATGCTCGCTGAAACAATAGAAGATGAAGGCATCGATGCGGCTATTGCTCAATACCATGAACTCCGGGATGAACATTACGGCGGCTTTGCCTATGATTTTGGCCCCGGGACGCTGACTGGACTTGGCGAGAGCCTGGGAAACGATGGGAATTACGAAATCGTCATCCAAATTCTGAATCTGGAGATCGAAGTGAATGGGGAATCTTCCTCAATTTATTACACACTCGGCGGTGTACAGATGCAGGCCGAACTGGTCGAGGATGCAATTAGCTCCCTTGAGAAGGGGCTGGAACTCGCTCAAGACGGCTTCAAGCCATTCTTCCAAAGACGACTTGATCGGCTGCGCAACTAGAGAGTAGAATGACCAGCTCTACTGAACCGGACTCAAACCGGGAGCCAGATCGGTCGGACTATACTTCGCTGACACTTCGGACTCTCCGAACACAACGCCCGCAACTTTGGCGTAAATGAGTGTTCCGAGCCAGACACCGTCCGTGAGATCGCTCTCCGATGGAGAAGCATTCGTGTGGCTCTCAAAAGAATACAGCCCCAGATCTGAGGCGTATTTGAATGAGATGTATCCACCATCTCCAGTTTTATTGCTCCAAAAATGCTGATAGGTCCCCGAAGACGCCGCGCTGTATTCAGATCCGCCCACGTCAATTGAAACAGGTTCTTCAGAAATTGCGACATCTTGCTGAGACATTGGAGACTGATAATTACAGTCACTGAATCCAGCTATCGATGACATACCCACAAGGTGAACCTTTCCGCGCATGCGCCTGAACACGCACCGAGTTTGTCTAATCTTCTGATTCTCGTCATATACATCCGTCCGTACGGTGTAGTCATCCACTTCCGGTCTGAGTTCGCGGTGTGACTCGACAGTGAATCGTAGATAAGAAGGAGAAATCGAAGACCCTTCTTTCTCATTGGTGACGGCATACTCCCAGACGTTGCCCTCGTCGAGATAGATGAAATATTGGGATTCTACCCCAGATCCGAGTGGATCCATGGGTTCGATGATCGTAGTCTGGGATACGGCGAGACCGACCCAAAACAGACTGAAAATGATCAATATGCCCGATTTTTTCACTTCAGCTGACTTCAAATGAGAAATACAAAATAGCGTAGAGCTCCCCCTCTACGCATTCGTCCGCTTGCTGTTACATCCGGATACCTGCGCCGGTGTCCTTCGTCAGAAGTACCAATAATTGATGACCAATAGGCTTTTGTCTTGACATTGAAAACGAAAGCTCCTATTATTGCCGCCCATGAACGCGATACGTCATCATAGCACCCGGCATCATCACAGCCACTCAACACGAAGAGGCCCGACCGAGGTGTATAGTTAACTGCTTGGCAGATACGTAGCGAACCCTGACGCCGGCCTCGATGGTCGGCGTTTTGCATTTCTAGGAAGCGTGTCATCGAGGATTCGGCCCCACATAAAGTCGAATTCATATGACAGAGTTGAAAAAATCTGACACCCCATTTCTCCTGGGGCTTCCGAAAGGCCGAATGGCATCAGGTGTCTTGCGTCTACTTGGAGATGCGGGAATCACCGTGAAGGCAAGTGAGCGTGGGTACAGGCCCAGCATTTCTCTTGAAAACACAGCCGCCAAGACGATGAAGCCCCAGAACATCATCGAGATGCTCTCGCACGGGCGTCGAGATGCTGGGTTCGCGGGAGCTGACTGGGTGGAGGAGCTGAACGCAGACGTTGTGGAAGTTCTGGACACAGGGCTCGATCGCGTGCAACTGATTGCCGCCATCCCTCAGGAATTGGCATCGAACGGTGGATTACCCAAACGGCGAATCGTGGTATCGTCTGAATACGAACGCATCGCCCGGAGATGGATCAAGGAGCAATCCATCGACGCCGAATTCGTGCACTCCTACGGTGCTACGGAGGTATTCCCGCCCGAGGACGCCGATCTGATCATCGATAATGTGGCGACAGGAGCCACACTTCGGGCAAACGGGCTCGTTGTCTTTGACACCATCATGCAATCCTCTACCCGGCTCCTCGCCAGCCGAGCCGCTATGCGCGATCCCGCAAAACGGGAACGCATCAACGGTCTTCGTCTTCTTCTGGAGAGTGTGCTGGAAGCCCGCAGTCGGGTCATGATTGAGATTAATGCCTCCCGAGAAACCCTTGACACGCTGGTTTCCCTCCTCCCCTGCATGCGGGAGGCTACGGTTGCTCCTCTGTTCGGGGATTCGGGATTCGCAATTCGTGCGGCAGTACCGCGCCAGAATCTTCCCGGGCTGTTGCCGGCCTTAAAAGAGGCGGGTGGAACGGACATTGTCGTGTCATCAATCGCGCAGATAGTGCCATGACAATCACCTCAATCCGCCAACCCGACGGTATTTTGTTCGATCTGGACGGCGTAATCGCAGACGTCACCAACTCGTATCGAGCGTGCATCACCCGTACGGCCGCTGACTTCGGATGCGTAATAAGCCTGGAGGATATTGACGCGGCAAAGAGGCTCGGTAATGCCAACGATGATTGGATCCTCACCCGGGACCTGTTAGCAAAAAGGGGAGTCAGCGCGGTTATCGAAGATGTCATTCAGCACTTTCAGGAGCACTACCTGGGTGTGCCCGGGCGAGCTGGTCTCTGTGAGAGAGAAACACTTCTGATTGAGCCGGATCTACTTCGCGAGGTGACTCGCAGATACCCGTCTGCGATCGTCACGGGTCGTCCCAGAAAAGATGCCAGACGATTTCTCCAGGCCTACCGCATCGAGGAATGTTTTCGGTATGTGGTTGCTATGGAAGATGCACCATCCAAGCCCTCCCCTGACGGCATCCGACTCGCGATGGGCGAACTGGGTCTCGCTAACCCGTGGATGATCGGCGATACGCCAGACGACATGAACGCGGCAGTCGCCGCAGGAATCACTCCGATCGGGGTGGCGGCATCCGGTTTGGGATACGACAAAAACCGCAAGGTTCTCCTCGCATCCGGCGCTGTAGTCGTGATCTCAGACACTAACGATATCCAGAGGCTCCTCAATTGAAACGTCAAACCCCGGCAAGAAGCACAAAAGTAAGCCGTGAGACCAAAGAAACGAGCATTTCCGTGTCCCTGAATCTGGATGGCACCGGGACAAATTCCATTGATTCGGGTATCGGCTTCCTCGATCACCTGCTCGACGCCTTCGCTCGGCACGGCAGATTCGATCTGATGCTCAAGTGCACCGGCGATCTCAACATAGATGACCACCACACCGCAGAAGACTGCGGCCTCGTAATCGGAAAAGCACTGAGCGATGCGTTGGGTGACCGGAAGAATATTCGCAGATTCGGATATGCATATGCTCCTCTCGACGAAGCGCTGGCCCGCGCAGTCGTGGATATTTCGGGGCGTGCCCACGCAGACATCAACACAGCCCTGGAACGAGAACGTCTTGGAGGTCTGTCGTGTGAAAACGTGGGACACGTCCTGCAGTCGATGGCAGCGAGCGCCAACATCACGCTTCATGTCGATGTCATTAAGGGCCGAAATGATCACCACAAGGCCGAGGCAGCTTTCAAAGCATTTGGCCTCGCCCTGAAGGATGCCGTTTCCTCCTCAGGATTTAATGATGTCCCTTCAACCAAGGGACTTATCGAGAGAGGTGTATCATGAAAAGAGTCGCAATCGTTGATACGGGAGTGGCGAACGTGGCCTCCGTTCTCAGTGCGTTCCGGCAACTTGACGTGTCTGCAAATGTCGTGGTCGATCGGGCCGAGATCGCTGAGGCCTCGTACATCGTTTTGCCTGGCGTCGGCGAGTTCGAGGCGGGCATCGAGCGTATCCGCGATCTTGGGCTTGAATCCACTCTAAAAGATGCGTTTGATCGAGACATTCCCATTCTGGCCATCTGTCTGGGCATGCAATTGCTCTGCTCAGGAAGTGAGGAAGCTCCTGGCGTACGCGGATTGGGCATTATTGATGGAATCTGTCGTCGCCTACCGGACAATGTGCGCGTTCCGCATCTCGGATGGAATCTCGTCGAGCCGGCCGAGCCGACGGGCCAGACTTCGACGGGCCAGACTTCGACGGGATACGCAGCTTTTGCTAATTCCTATGTGCTCACCGAGGCCCCCGATGGATGGCGCCCCTCCTACACACGCCACGGCACACGGTTTGTCTCGGCGATTGAAAAGGGCCGATTGCTGGCGTGCCAGTTCCATCCCGAATTATCGGGATCCTACGGAATCGATCTCATCAGCAGATGGCTGGACGGTACTCCTGCCCTCGCGACCAATGGCGTTCATGATCATCTGCGATCCGACCAACCGGAGTCAACAGCGAACGGTGCAGTGCACAGAATTATCGCGTGCCTCGATGTGCGTGATGGGCGCGTTGTAAAGGGTATTCAATTTCGAAATCTAAGGGATACAGGAGATCCTGGGGACCTGGCGGCCGAATATGAACTCCAGGGTGCTGATGAGATTGTCATGTTGGACATAGCGGCTGCCCCTTCCGGGCTCGAGACCCGGGTCGATACGGTTCGCCGCATCCGGACACGGATCAACATTCCGCTTACGGTCGGGGGAGGAGTGCGCACAGCGAAAGATGCTCGCCGTCTCCTTGAGGCTGGCGCAGACAGGATCAGTGTAAATACAGCCGCAGTGGATGATTCTGGCCTTCTGACACGCCTCGCCAATGCGTTTGGAAGACAGTGCGTTACACTCGCGATAGACGCGCGCCGGAAGGATGAATCCTGGGAGGTGCTCACCGTAGGAGGTCGGACGCGCACCGGTCTGGACGCCGTGAGCTGGGCCCGAGATGCCGAGGCGCGGGGCGCGGGAGAAATTCTTCTCACAAGCTGGGACCGCGACGGCACGCGATCTGGAGCCGACACCGAATTATTGGCCGCCGTCTCTGGCGCGGTACGAATTCCTGTTATCGCCTCAGGCGGAATAGGACAGGCGAGGGATGTGGCAGAGGCCATCGAAGCAGGAGCGAGTGCAGTGCTTGCAGCCTCCATATTCCACGATGGGGATCACCGGGTTGGAGACATTAAAGATTATCTGAAAAAGAGCGGCTTCGCCGTACGAATATGATTATTCCGAGTATCGATATCCGGAACGGACGAGCCGTTCAATTGCGTGGCGGTCGCGAACAACTGTTGGATGGTGGAGATCCGCTCGAGAGGCTCGAAGAGTTCTCCGTCGCCGGAGAAGTTGCGGTCATCGACCTGGATGCTGCCCTGGGGACGGGCTCTAACACGGATCTGATCCGAAAAATGGCCCGACTCAAACCCATTCGGGTTGGGGGCGGCATTCGATCCCGGGATGCTGCGATTGACTGGCTGGATCATGGAGCCGAGAAAATCATCATCGGTACCGCTGCTACGCCAGAATTCTGTGCTGCATTACCCAGAGAGCGCCTGGTCGCGGCGGTTGATGCCTTCGAAGGCGAGATAGTCACTGAAGGATGGACGCTGAAGACAGGAGACCCCGTACTGAAGCGAATCGAGCGACTCTCCCCCTATGTGGGTGATTTCCTTCTGACCCAGGTCGAACACGAGGGTGGCATGGCTGGATTCAATCTGGACCTTGTAAAATCGGCACGCTCAGCGGCCTCAGGAGTCCGGATTACGGCTGCCGGCGGCATTACAACGCGGGAAGAGATAGCGGCCCTTGATCGAATGGGAGTGGATGCTCAGATTGGAATGGCCCTTTACTCGGGAGCGCTTTCGTTAGCCCAATGCATAACCGCTCCGCTCAATAAACCCATTGATGGCCGACTCTGGCCAACCGTGGTGTGCGACCGCATGGGCACTACGCTCGGATTGGTCTGGAGTACGATCGAATCGATCGAAGCGGCCGTCTCCCAGAGTAAGGGAGTGTATTGGTCTCGGTCGAGAGATGAACTCTGGATCAAAGGTGCGACCTCGGGCAACACTCAAGCCCTCTACAGAATAGATCTCGACTGCGACCGGGATGCCCTCAAATTTACGGTTGATCAGCAGGGCAGTTTCTGCCACACGGGTTCTCGTTCCTGTTGGCCCTCTGACTTTGGCCTGCCTCGGCTTGAATCGGTCATTGCTAAGCGAATTCTGGAAGGCGATCCGGCCTCAGGAACCGTTCGCCTCGCGGCTGACCGTGATCTGCTTCAGGCCAAGCTTGTGGAAGAGGCCGCGGAGCTCGCCCAAGCCCAGACGCCTGACGAGGCGTCCCATGAGGGAGCCGATCTTCTTTATTTCCTCTCCGTAGCGCTTGCCGTGAAGGGTAGTTCGATCGCTGACGTGCTCCGCGAACTGTCTTTCAGAAACCGAAGAATCAGCCGCCGATCGATGCTGGCGAAGAGGGAGGGCTGAAATGAAAACAACTATCGCTTCAATGCGAAACGAAGAACCGCTGTTTCCCCGTCGCACATCGATTGAGGAACTCGATCGCGAAAGCAGAAGACTATTCGATCCCGAGATTGAAAATACTGTTCGGGAAATCGTCAACCAGGTCCGCGAACAAGGCGACCCAGCGCTTCGCGCTTACGCAGAAGAGCTGGACGGTTTGCCGAAGGACTCGGAGCTGAATCTCGACCGAAGAAGGCTGCAGGAAGCTTTTGAGAGCCTACCCGAGGATGACAGACAGCGGCTTGAGCGCATTTCTGCCCGGATCGGGGCGTTCGCGAGGGCGCAGCTCTCCTGTCTCACGGAATTGGAGATGGAAATTCCCGGCGGACGCGCCGGACACCGAGTAGCAGCAGTGGAACGAGCCGGATGTTATGCCCCGGGGGGGCGTTACCCGTTGCCCTCTTCAGTCCTGATGACGGTCATTCCGGCCCAGATCGCGGGTGTCCGAGAAATCTGGGTTGCAAGTCCCGATCAATCGCCCCTCACGATGGCCGCAGCATGGATTGCAGGCGCCAGCGGAATGCTCGCCGCAGGAGGCGCACACGCAATTGCCGCTCTGGCTTTCGGGGCGGGATCCGTGCCTCCGATGGATCTGATCGTGGGACCCGGGAATCAGTATGTCACAGCCGCCAAGAAATACGTTTCTGGTGAAGTCAGAATCGATATGCTTGCCGGGCCGTCCGAACTGGTAATCATCGCTGACGACTCCGCAGATCCTGCGATCATTGCCGCTGATTTACTCGCGCAGGCAGAGCACGACGATAACGCATTTCCATTTCTGATTTCTCTCAGCGATTCGCTGATTACCCAGGTTGAACGTGAACTGGAAGGCCAATTGAACGGTCTCCCCTCTTTCCGAACCGCGCGCAGGGCCCTTCGCAACGGGGGATCAGTGCTTGCGCCGGATTTAAATACAGCGACGCGATGGAGCGACGAACTTGCACCAGAGCATCTCCAGCTGTGCACCCGAGACGCCAGGTCCTTGGCCGACCGGCTGTCACATTACGGAGCGCTGTTCGTTGGCGAACAGACCGCTGAAGTTATTGGAGATTATGGGGCCGGTCCGAACCACGTCTTGCCCACGGGTGGAACCGCCCGTTCGACGGGTGGGCTCTCTGTGTTCACCTTCCTGAGAATCCAGACGTGGATGGAGCTGGATCCGGCTGAAGGGCCGAGTCAATTGCTCGATGATGGCGCCTGGTTTGCGCGACAGGAAGGCCTCGAGGCTCACGCTCGGGCGATCGAGCGAAGGGGTGTCTGACCAACCGTTCCTAGACGCCGTTCAGCGTAGCCGCCAGCAATCGAACATCGTCTTCAGTGTTGTAAATCGTAGGAGAAACCCTGAATGTCTTTTCAGATACTGATATGACAAGCTTCTCTCGCATGAGCGCGGGTGTGATATCCAGATGTCCTTTCTCAAACGTCACGATAGGAGACACCATTTCAGTCGGAGAGATAGACGGATATCGATCCTCGTCAATCAACTCTCGCAACAACCGGGACAATCCAAGACTGTATTCCTGAACCTCTTCAATGCCGGCCCCGCGCAGAAACCGAATCCCGGCAAGCACGGAGGCATATCCGATATACGAATGGTGACCCGGCTCATATCGCCGCGCATCCTCAGGCATCGAGAAACTCAGCTTTTCCCCGGCTGCATCCTCCGTCCATGGCGGTACCTGTTGGCGGGAATTTCCGGGAAATAGTCGATCCAACATCTCGTTGCCCTGCAACCCTTTGCGGACATAGAAGAAACCCACCCCGTGCGGGCCATAGAGCCATTTGTAGCAGGAACAGGAGGCAAAATCAACATCCAGCTCTCTAAGGTTTACCGGTACAATTCCGACAGCCTGGATAATGTCAGCAAAGACCAGGGCCCCATGGCGGTGAGCCTTCGCTGCAATTACTTTCACATCTTCGACCCGTCCGTTGAAATTTGAAACGAGCGTGACGCAAACGAGACGAGTGCTATCGTCAATCGCTTCGAGGACGCGTTCAACCTCCAGGTCCCAGTCATCACTCCAGATGATTCGAACTTCCCGGCCCTGCCGTCGGTGTCCTTCGTAGTTATGAAGGGATCCCGAAAAGTGATACATGTTGGTGACGACGTGCCCTCCGCCGTCCCACGGCCGCACGCTGTCCAACACGTTCTGCTCGCCCTCTTTTGTGCATGAGACAAGCGCAATTTCAGTCTCGTCCACATGCACAAGTCCAGCAAACTCCGCCCGAATGGACGCCATCGTGTCTCGAAACACCTCGGATCGCCCATCAGCGCCCCCGAATTTCCAAAGATCCATATACGCCTGGGTTGCCTCTTCTGAAAACGCGGACAGCGGCGTTCCCCGGGCAGCGTTCAGGTAGACATCCGTTTTGAGGCGCGGAAAAAGTGATCGCCAGTCGCTCAGGTCTGCCTTGATGGCTGAATCAGGCGGTGCGGAAAATATCGAACTACCCATCCACATTCCAGTCGACAGGGCCGTCGAAGCTTGCAGGAAATCGCGTCTACGCATGGATCTGGTCCTCTATTCATTCGAAGTGGTACCCCATTCTAATCAATGGCTTGCCCACACGCGAGTGCAAAACCTGATCCCACGAGGAGAACCCTTTTATACTTCTCCGGCGGTCTCTACCTCAGAACTAGTAGCGTCCTTGCTGACCTGTCGAAGACGCAAATAACCTCCCAGGTAGGCACCGGCAAGAAAGAGAGGCGGAACCGCGATCTTATACCATGTTAAGTCCGTCGGGAAGTTTGATATGACAGGTCCCAGAGCCAGTAAAAATCCGAGGACTCCGACTGCGATGGCGTGCCTGATTTCAAGACGACGTGCGATTAAGGCAGCCAGATATCCGCCTACAACAGCAAAGAGCGCCGTATAAAGAACGTATGGTACCGTATGAAAAAGGGTTGGCGGCTGTCCTAATGGTCGGTTCTGCCATCCAGGAAAGATGACTCCGATAAGAAGATCACTGGCCGTGGCACCCAATCCCGTCACCACATAGCCTGCGAGTACTGCCAAAACGCTACGTATCATCGTTATCCTCCCAAAATGATTCATCCCAGTATACCAGCCGATCGGGTCTGATTCTGGCGTCCTGTCACGCTATTCCCCCATTCATCACACGTGGGCTCGAGATTTGGAACGTGTGTCGAACCTTAAAAGCTGCCCGGTGTACGACCTAACCTCCTCAGACCACCCAGACCCACTCGTGCCACGATTTAGCGTATTACTGGCTGTAATCATCTTGTTTTCGGGATTGGGACCGTTGTTTACAGCGTCCACGTGTCATGCCAGAATGTCTCACGATATGGCGATGGGGAGTGAGTCCGAAAACGGCCACAGCGGAAGCTCTCACGACGCAGATCCGTGTCGTGCTGGCGATCACGAGACTCTCTCGTTCGACTGCTGCGATCACTTTCTGAACAGGACAGAGGCGAGGCTGAATTCCCGCATGGATCTTGCCCTGAAAATCCACCTTTTTGCTGCCCCCATATATGCGCTCGATTCCTCGCTCGCGACAAACGGCCTGCGCAACGACGTGCATGGAATTCGATTGATAAAGCCGCCCTTCGAAAAGTGGCGTTTATACGCCCAAAACGAGTCCTTCTTGATCTGAAAAGTCGTCGACCTCAATTGGTCAGTCCAATTCTCGCTTCGACAATCCAAACTTTTCAGAACCATCATGCACAGAAGAAATTTTCTGGCGACCGGCGCTGCCGCATCGCTGGGAGGCCTTCTACCTCGCTTCATGGCCGACCTACAGGACGGCCCCGCCAATGCGGCCTCCAGCAGCCCTGAGAGACTGAAACCTGTCCACGAAACGGACGGCTTCAAGGAGTTTCACCTGTACGTTGATCTTGTGCAGCAAGAGATCGTTCCGGGCGTCACCATCCACACACTGGCTTTCAACGGCACCGTTCCCGGACCCGAAATCCGGGTCAATTACGGAGACCGGGTCAGGGTTCATTTCGAGAACCGAACAGGGCTCAACCACACCATTCACTGGCACGGATTGCACGTACCGTGGAGGATGGATGGAGTGCCCTACGTCACCCAGCTCCCCGTGATGCCCGACCAGACGTTCACGTATGAGTTTGAGGCGAAACCCTACGGAACGCACATGTATCACTGCCACTGGGGAACGATGCTCCACATGCAGGCGGGTATGTATGGATCGATCATTGTAGAGCCACGCGAAGGCGAGACCGACCCCATCCAGGAGCAGTTTCCCTACGAACGGGAATACACCTTCATCTACTCGTCTCACGACACCAATTTCGTTCGAGAAGAGCTGAACATCATGCTCGAGAGGATGAAAGAGCGACGTTACCTGATGAAGAATGGCCGATTCACCCGAGAACGATTTGGACTGTTCGCAGATGTGGATGATCTCCGAGCCTCAATGGAGGAAGGTTACCTGCCGCCGTACTCGATCCGACGGCGTACCTCTGCCGAGCTCCCCGATCCGAATTTTTTCACGATCAATGGAAAATCATATCCGGACACACCCAGACTGTTCATTAAAGAGGGAGAGAACATCCGCGTCCGACTCATCAACGCCGGCGCCTCGATCCACTCCCTTCATCTGCATGGTACTGACTTCTGGGAGGTGGCCAATGACGGATATCCTCTGGCCTCACCGCTCCGGATGAATACCATCATGCTGCCCCCGGGAAAGACCCACGACATCATCATTCCAGGCGATAATCCGGGGATCTGGTCGTTTCACGATCACGACACCCGGCGGGCCACGAACAATGGACTCTACCCAGGTGGCACATTGACGGCCCTCATCTATGAAGACCTTCCCGATTCCGAGCGCCTGGCGATGCCAGCGATGGATCACAGCATGATGGATCACGCGAACATGCAGATGGATATGGACATGAATTCGGATATGAACATGGACATGGACGGCCTGACAAAACTTCCATTCATTTCACTGGACCAGTAGGAGGCCACAATGAAAGTATTGTCGAAAAAAATCGTGCCCTCCCTCGTACTCTTCCTCGTCCTGCTGACGAATAATGTCTCGGCGCAGGAGTTGTCGCCCGAGCTCCTTCTCGGAGCCGTCGGCGTGGTGTCTGGAAACTTCGGCGTTGTCGACGGCACGCGCTCCGGCGCAGTAAGCGATTTTTCCGATACCTCCGTCTTGTTCGGAGCCCGGCAAAAACTATTCGGTTCGTACCGAGGCCAACTCATCGTCGGATTTCAATTTCCTGACGCGGAATCCGATCTCGGACAGGTGTTCTACCACCACGTATTTGTCAGTCTCGCAAACCAGCGAAACGTTATTCAGATAGGGCGAAGCCGACTCGACAGCAATCTAATGGAATTTCCAACGCTGAGGGACGATGACGCGCTCGCATACACCGACACCCAGAGTCCGTTTTCAGATGGGGTGAATTCTGAAGACACGCAGTTTGGGAATCTGATCATGGTGGGCCGCTATTTGACCCCCCGGATTCGTTTCGATCTGCACGGTGAATACTATTCGGAAACCCTGCTGGAAGAGGAAAGCTTCGAACTGAACACCGTGGGATTCACACTGGGATACCGAGTACCGGATTCACAGCGCTGGAATCGGCATCGAATCAACGAACTCGTACTCGGCGTCGAGGCATTTTTTCTGCCGGAAAACAAGGCGGCCTCGTTTGAGGAAGAAACGCTGGTAAACGTCAAGTTTGGGCTGGGCGTTAACCTTCGACCCGATCCAGTTCATTTCTGGCGACTGACCCACCAGACCATCTATTCGAAAGGAGTCGGGAATTCGGATGCACTTACATCCTATGTGGAGTTGAGTAGAGCAAAATCGGTGGCCACCTTCACCAGTATTGAGTACGTCAAACGGACGAATGAATGGCCGTCAATACATTCAGCAGTCGGATTTGGCTACCGCATATTTCCAGATGCAGACGGTACAGCAAACCAATTTCTGATTCTTGCCAACATCTTCAAACGTGTTGGGGCGAATTTCGATATCGGGATCCAAGGCGTTCACGAACGCTCCTACGGAGATCTTCGATCGGTGTACCCGGGCGAATCATTCCGGCTCAATCTGGCGCTGGTCTATCGAGTAGATCAGGTCTTCAATCGCCAGTTTGACACCCGTGAAAGCATACTCAATCTCGAGCATGGATACATTTACTGAACCGAGCAGATTGGCGATCGGCAAAGAAAAGCTCTTTAAATCTTCGCAACCCATTTTCTAAGGCCCCGTAGACTCATCTACCCTGCACTCCATGTTGGCAGCGGGTCACGGCGTATTCACAGGCACGGACTTTACACTGAATCGTTACCCTGAATGAAAGCGCGTGTCATGCCGTCTAATACGCACTTGTATTAGCAAATCGGATGGACCATTGCGGCCATTCTCGACGGATCCCCAGATCAAAATGAACAGACTTATGACCGGTCGACGCACAGCTCTCGCAGCATCCTTCGCCACACTTCTCTTATTTTTCGCTATTGTGCCAGTTTCGGCCCAAGAAATTCAAGAAGTCAGCTTTAATGAAGCCGTTCACATTGCGCTCGATCGCAATGTGACCATCAAACGAGCTCAGAATAGCCTTACACTCCAGGCTATTACCGTTAGGTCGGAACGAGCTGACTTTTATCCAAATCTGAATTTCAGTTCTGGTGCCAGCCGAAATTTCGGTCTCCAGTTTGACCAGACCACCGGAACGTTGGAGACCACTTCAACCGATGGATTCAATTATTCCGCCAGTACGGGGATCAGTCTTTTTAGCGGATTTTCCAATGTGGCGACGCTGGCCAGTGCCCGCGCGCTGCTCGATGCACAAGAATTTACGCTCGAGCGCACGAAACAGAACATCGTATTCAGCGTGATTAGGAACTATCTGAATGTGATCCTCTCGGAAGAGTCCATCCGGATTCAACAGGAAAACGTGCAGGCCCAGCGAGGACTGCTGGAACAGATTGAAGAATTTGTACGAGTAGGTTCGCGCGCAATCTCGGATCAGTATCAGCAGCAGGCAATCTTAGCCAATAGCGAACTGATTCTATTGAATGCAGAGAGCAGCTATCAAACGAATATGACACGTCTTATTCAAGTTCTGCAGCTGGATCCTCTTGGCGAATACCGTTTTCTGGCACCGAATGCAGACGAGCTTCCCTTGATCATAAGTACGTTTGATCCTGAGGCAATGCTCTTGGGTGCGTTCGAAAATCGTGTCGATCTTCGCGCCCAGAAATATGTTATTGATGCAGCAGAACAAGGAATTCGTGTGGCGAAATCGGGGCATCTACCTTCGCTAAGTTTCTCAGCCAGCATGGGATCAAGTTATTCTTCGGCGCGAACGGATAACTTCAACTCCCAACTCTCTGATAATCGATCCGAACGCCTCGGATTCAATCTCTCCATTCCCCTATTCAATCGATATAATGTGAAAAGGGGAGTCGAGTCCAGCAAGGTTCAGTTTTCCAATGCACAGCTCGACCTGGAGAATGCCGAACAGAACGTGGCAATCGAAGTGCGCCAGGCGTACCTGGACTATCTCTCGGCTGTGAAGAGACTCGATGTGACCGAGACCAGTCTGCGGGCCGCAAATCAGGCACTGCGAGTTGAGCAAGAGCGCTATGATGTTGGTGCATCCACCCTCGTTGAACTCACCCAATCGCGTTCTCAGTTTGTAAATGCTGCCAGTCAACGAGCCCAGGCCATATTTCAGTTTCATTTTCAGCATCGTTTAATCGATTACTATCAGGGCACCCTGGATCCGAATCAGCCGCTCTTCAACTAGAGCCTGCTCGCAACCCTCCCCAATACCTACAAACGACCAAAAAATATCATGGCTAAGAAGAAAAATGCCACCAAGCGAATATTTGTTCTATTAGGCGTTCTAGTCCTCTTAATTGTCGTCGTAGCCATTACAGTTAAAGCTACAGGCCTCGTAGGCGGTGGTGAGAAAGCGACGAAGGTCGAGATGTCCGAGGTTGAACTTAAAACGATCACCCAGCTCGTTACTGCTTCGGGTAATATTCAGCCGGAAATCGAAGTGCGAATCAGCCCGGACGTATCCGGCGAGATCGTCGCTCTTCCAGTAGTCGAAGGCGTTCACGTCAGGCGTGGTCAACTCCTGGCCCGGATCAAGCCTGACTTTTACCAGGCTCAAGTGGATCAGGCAGTTGCTTCGGTTCTGCAATCGAAAGCCAACGAGGCGCAGCGCCGCGCGGACCTCATGAATTCAGAACTCGAGGCCGCAAGACAGAAGAAGCTTTACGACTCGGGCGCGATTTCGGAATCGACCTATCAGAGTGCCACAACTCGATACCAAGTGCTCGCAGCCTCACATGAGGCGTCCGAATACAGCGTTCAGATCGCAGAAGCGCGACTCAAGGAGTCGCGCGAGCAGTTGGCAAAGACCACCATTTATTCCCCGATGGACGGTACGATATCCATTCTTTCTGTAGAACTCGGCGAGCGCGTGGTAGGTACGAGTCAGATGACGGGTACGGAAATGATGCGCGTCGCCAAACTGGATCAAATGGAACTCATTGTCGACGTCAACGAAAACGACGTCGTAAATGTGGCCCTGGGCGATACGGCGTCTGTTGAAGTCGACGCTTATCCAAATAGACTCTTCAGAGGAGTCGTCACTGAGATAGCAAACTCCGCCCGTGTCGTGGGCCGTGGTTCTCAGGAGCAGATCACCAATTTCCCAGTGAAGATCCGGATTCTGGATCCCCACAACATTTCATTTGATTTGTCCGGTGCAGACGACATTATTTCGAACAGTGAACTGCCCGTCTCCTCGACCCCAGTGCCAAACTTCCGTCCCGGAATGAGTGGAACGGTGGACGTATTCACTCACACTGTGAGCGAGGCAACGGCTGTTCTGATCCAGGCAGTCACGGTACGCGACTTCTCAGAGTTCGACAAGGAAGAGGACGAAGAAGAGTCAGATTCTACTGCTGTTGCCGCTCCAGATGAAGAAGATCTCCGCAGAATTGTCTTCGTGATTGACGAAAACAATCGCACCCGAATTGTCGAAGTCGAAACCGGCATTGCCGATGACACCCATTACGTAATTGTTTCGGGTATCAGCGTAGGAGATAAGATTGTCACGGGCCCATATCGTGCGGTTTCCCGGACGCTCAAAACCGATGAACTGGTCGAAGAGCGCAAGGATTCCAGAACTGATCGCAGCGACTCGAACTAGTCCGCGTTAGCAAGCATTCAAATAGCGGTAACCGGCACAAATTAGTATGAATCAGGACCCAATCATTGAACTTCAGGACGTGCGTCGCATCTACCAGATGGGGACGCAGGTCGTCAAAGCGCTAGATGGTACAACCATCACGATCTATCCAAATGAGTATGTGGCCATCATGGGTCCCTCCGGCTCTGGAAAGTCGACCATGATGAACATCATCGGTTGTCTCGACGTGCCAACGAGCGGTACATACACTCTCAATGGTCAACAAGTCAGCGACATGGATGATGACGAGCTGGCAGCGGCTCGAAACCGGGAAATTGGATTTATTTTCCAGACGTTTAATCTGCTCCCCCGAGTCAATTGCTTGCACAACGTTGAGCTCCCATTGATTTACGCAGGGATCTCTCGGTCAAAGCGACGCGAAATGGCAGCTTATGCCCTCGAAAGCGTTGGGCTGGGCGATCGCATGGACCACAAACCAAATGAGCTTTCCGGAGGGCAGCGTCAGCGCGTAGCCATTGCGCGTGCGCTGGTCAATCAGCCTTCCATCTTGTTGGCCGATGAGCCCACGGGAAATCTGGACTCCAAAACCGGCGTCGAGATCATGCACCTGTTCGAAGGGCTCTACGAAGCGGGCAATACCATTATCGTGGTGACCCATGAAGAGCACGTCGCCGCGCACGCTCGTCGCATCGTCAGACTCCTTGACGGCAAGATTGAGTCGGACGAGGTAGTCGATGATCCAGTTCTATTCGGCGCTGTTCCTGCTTGAGTCTCTAATCAGAGACCACACTTGTAGGCCTTTGTCTCCCGCTCAAAGGTGACATGGCCCTCGCTCTGGCGAATGATTACAACCTGAAACGGCAAGGCCAGAGCCTGTAGCGTGATACAGTCGGCCCCGGGTATCGAGAACAGATAGTTGATCGTTATCTCGTCCCCCGTCTTTTCTATCGACTGCACTTCAATGATGTAGCCTCCCGAGTCTGTTGGAAGGGCTATTAGACCGACCATGGTCTGTTGAAAGTCTATCTCGGGCAGTGTGTCCAAGGGCTGGACCAGCTCCATTGTGGCCAGATAGGCCGCTTCATCACGCATCACGAGTTCCAGCGTATCGCGGACCGTGCCATAGTGCCCCAGTCCGATCGATTCGAAATAGAGTAGTTCATCGGGGCCATCGATCAGATCCGGCTGTGGTACTTCGCAGCCCGACACTCCGACCGCCATCCCTGTCGCCATGGCAACGACCACGAGGGCTCTCGCCATTTTCCAAGCGCTTTCGGGCAGCCGCGCAAGATTTGATAAAAGTGATTTCATGTAGGCCGGACTACTAGTTGTGAGCGATTGAGGAAATACGTCTCTGCCACAACAACGATTCCCGGGAGCCGACAAAGTTTCGGTTTCGATCCGATTTCCGCATCACTTTTGCTCGTGACGCTGACTATCGAACACCTACCTGGCCTTCGATGGATTCGATGATGGCCACCGAGTCGAATCCGACTCCATCCCGAAAAACGATTTCGACATTTCGTATTAGTGCAGGATCGGAAGCCAGGTCACCATTGATCAAGATCAAATCTGCATGTTTTCCGGCTTCAATGCTGCCGGTTTCTTCGTCGATACCGAGGATTTTGGCACCGTTGAGGCTCATTATCTGAACGACCTCGCCGGAGTTGAAACCAGCCTCATGGAGGAGCTCGTAATTTCTCTGATCTCCGTAGCCAGGAAGGGCGCCGCCGTAACCAGTCGGGTCAACGCCCGAAGCCAACAGACCACCCGCTTCTACAAATGCTTTTTCGTACTCGAGTGCCTTGATCCAAAGATCCTTCGACAACTGTGAATTGCGGTCAGAAACTCGCGTTCGAGTCCGTAGGTATTCCTTCTGAACTTCCGGCGACATCGCATCGAGCACTCGCTGCTCAACTGGAGGGCGATTCGGAACGACGTGTTCATAGATGGCAAGGGTCGAGGTCATACCGACTCCAGCGGCTATCATTTCTCGAAAGGTTGTCTGAACTGCCTCGCCCGACATATTCAGATCGATCATGACCCGCCGATAATCAGCTGGACACTCGTCCTTAACCTTGGTTTTTGAGTAATCTGAATTCGCGTACAAGCCATGTTCCAAGTTGTCTATTCCCAGGACAACTGCTTCACGGTAGGTCACGGAACAGAGATGCCCGGTAACTTTGATCCCGTGGGTGTGTGCCTCGTCAATCACGGCAGAAAGTTCTGCTGAGGAGATGTTCGCATACACCTTGAACCAATCCACTCCTTCTTCAGACCAGTATTTCACAACACGACGGGCCGCATCAGGACTTGTCGGAGTGGAGCGATGAATTGCGTTGCTCTGTCCATCGATGTACGGCCCGGTAACAAACATGCGCGGGCCCATTCGCTGGCGGCTGTTGACCGAGCGCTTCAGCCCCAGTTCAGAGTACGGTGCGTAACTACCTGTCGTGCGAATAGTCGTCACGCCCGATGCCAGATACATCCGTGGCGCCGAAAAATTGAGCTGAACTCTTCGCTGGGACGTTGTATAGAAAGTGTGATTGTGCAAGCCAACCATCCCGGGAATGAGCGTCTTCCCAGATCCATCAATCAGATGGGCCCCGTCCGGCACCGTGCCCGTTCCGACGGATTCGATCATGCCATCTCGAATCACAACCGTCTGACCTGCGACGGCCCCGGCCCCAGTGCCATCGATGATGGTTACATTTTCGATCGCAACCACAGATGCATCTACAGCAATAAATTGCTGGATGTTTGAGGCCCATTCTTGGCCGTTAGAACTGCCTGCCACTAAAAAGCAGGCCATGAAAATGGAGAGAGAGCGTTTCATAATGGACCGACTCAGCTGGGAGATAGAATGATGTTGAGAGGGCACGGACCAGACTACCTGACCCCGACCTGGCCTTCGACGCTCTCGATGATGGCTGCCGAATCAAAGCCGACGCCGTCTCGAAAAACGATTTCGACATTTCGGATCAAGGCGTCATCCGAAGCGAGATCACCATCGATGAGCACCAGATCGGCATGTTTGCCGACTTCAATGCTTCCCGTTTCATGATCGATGTCCAGGATCTTGGCCCCGTTGAGACTCATGATCTGAACAACTTCGCCCGTATTGAATCCAGCTTCTCGAAGGAGCTCAAAGTTTCTCTGATCGCCATACCCTGGAAGAGCGCCGCCGTATCCGGTCGGGTCGACGCCCGATGCCAACAGACCACCCGCTTCAACAAACGCCTTTTCATACTCAAGCGCCTTGACCCACAGATCCTTCCAGAACTGCGAATTACGATCGGCAACCTGTGTCCGCGTTTGTAAATACTCTTTTTGAACGTCGGGCGACATGGCATCGAGGACGCGCTGTTCGATAGGAGGACGATTCGGGACGACATGCTCATAGATGGCAAGGGTCGACGTCATGCCGACTCCAGCGGCTATCATTTCTCGAAAGGTCGTCTGAACTGCCTCGCCCGACATGTCCAGATCGATCATGGCCCTCCGATAATCCGATGGACATTCGTCCTTCACTTTGGTTGTAGAGTAGTCGGAGTTAGCGAATATGCCATGCTCGACATTGTCGATACCGATCGCCACGGCCTCCCGATGCGATATAGAACACAGGTGCCCGGTAACCTTTCGCCCGTGTTTGTGGGCTTCATCAACCACAGCAGCCAATTCTGCCGATGCGATTGTGTTGTACACCTTGAACCAATCGACGCCTTCCTCGGACCAGTATTTCACGACGCGGCGGGCAGCTTCGGGGGTGGCCACGACTGCGTCCGAGCCTCCTCCTCCAGCCCCCACCATATAGGGTCCGGTGATCAGCATGCGGGGGCCGAGGCTCTGCCGATCCATCACCGACTGTTTCAACGAGAGCTCCGAATAGGGAGCATAACTTCCAGTAGTGCGAATGGTAGTTACACCCGAGGCCAGATAAAGTCTAGGCGCGGAGAAATCGAGCTGAACGGTTCGCTGTGATGTCGTGTAAAACGTGTGATTGTGGAGCCCAATCATCCCGGGAATGAGTGTCTTCCCCGATCCATCGATCACGTGTGCGCCTTCAGGCGTCATACCCATTCCAACGGATTCAATTACGCCGTCTCGGATTACAACAGTCTGGCCCGCGACGGCCTGGGCGCCCGTGCCATCGATCACGGTGACATTTTCAATGGCGACGACAGGCGCATCTACGGCCAGGTACTCGGCAAAATTTGAGCTCCATTCCTGGGCGTGGGAGACTGCGACCAACGTAAGCGCGGCGAAAATCAGGGAGAGAAGACGTTTCATGATTACACGGGTGGGGTTTGTGGAACTGCTTATGATAGCAAAACAAACCCCAGATGCGCTACTACTCGACTATGAACGCCATTTTCATACCGACTTCCAGGTGCTCTGCAATATGGCAGTGCATCATCCAGATCCCCGGATTCGTGAACTCAACCAGGATGTCAGCCGTCATGCCAGCTGGAATGAGGACGGTGTCTTTCCACACCCTGTTTTCAAGCGGACGGCCGTTGTACGAAAGCACAAGAAATCGCTGTCCGTGCAGATGAATGGGATGCTGCATCGCGTGTTCGCTGTCCCGGCGATTCGTGATTCTTATTTTTTCTGTGCTGTTAAGCTCGAAGGTCCACTGGATATCCAGGTTCTCCCTGCCCGTGGACGGCTCTCTGATGAGCCACTCGACTTCGCGGCCCGATGCGCTCCAGTTCATGAACGGCATGGTGTCGGAAAATTCGACCGGAAGGAAGTACGTCTGATCCGTTTTAAGAATCCAGTCCGTCAGCGAAGGCAGTCCCTCGGTTCTCAACAGGAGTTCCACCTCACGATCTGGTGCAGCACTTTCAAACGCCTCCAGATTCTTCGTCCAGCTTCGGACCTCCTCCTGGGCGGTCGATGCGTGGTGAGTTTCAGCGACTTGCGCCCTTTCGGTCGATTCCCCGGGCTCGACGACGAACCAAGCCACCGTGTCAACTTCTTGGAAAAACACGCCCGCCGTGTGATCCAGAGATTGGATTCGATTCGTGATGGCAAATCTTCCTACCTCTGATGGATAAAGGTCAGCCACATATCGCTCGGCTGGAGCGATGGTCATGCTCTCTTCCCAGGTGAACTCTTCGTACGGACTCAGGTCCGATGCAACGATTTGCATGGCGTGTCCTTCAACTGACAAATTCCAGGCCCGCGTATTTGAAACGTTCGTGACAAACCACCGGACGCGACTACCGACTTTCACCGTGAATTCAGATTCGGTCTCGCCGTTAATCAGGAGCTGATTTCCGAAGCGACCCATCAGAGCGAAATTGGATTCCTCGAGACCAAACGGGGCCTGGCCCGTCGGACCGATGGTGAAGTCATCGAGAACCAAGATTTCCTCTTGATCCACATCTGGCAGATAGGCATGATCAGGCGCCCGAACAATCATGTTGCCATAAAGCCCCAGTTCCTGCTGTGCGTCTTCGCGATGGTGGGGATGATACCAGTAGATTCCTGCATCGGGAAAATGAACGGTGTACTCGAACGTCTCGCCGGGCTCGACGGGGTCTTGGGTGAAGCCAGGAACCCCATCATTGGCATTGTCGTGGCGCAGTCCATGCCAGTGGATCGAACTGGCAAACGGCGCGTCGTTTATAAATGTAACATTTATGGTTACATTATGATCAACCTCAAGCAACGGACCCGGTATTTGGCCATTATAGCCCAACATGGCGTATTTACGGCCGGCGATGCTCTTGATAACCGGATACGCACGTAACGTAATCGAATCTCCTTCTGCAAGACTGAGCACCTCGCGGGGCAGGGCATCAGGAGCGTCTGAAAGCCATTCAGGAGACCAGGGCGAAATAGCAGGCCTCAACGTCATCATCGCTTCCAACATCATGGCCGTCGGATGCATGGCTGGCATCGGCCAGTTCTCGGTCTCATGGTCGTGGGCCTCACCACGAGGATCAGCAAATGCTGCGACTTGAAACAGATCGTGCGGCTCGAGCCGGGCAGAAGGAGAGCGGCCACGCATGACGAAGGGTCCAGAGCGCTCGGTTCGCTCGCCCGCGGGCTCGGCCGTCACCAGAAGCATGAACTTGTTGAACGAGATCTCGCCCAGCTCATGATGCCCATTCCCCACGGCACCCATGTTCATTACGGGATCGAGATCGAGCGGCATCGCCCACAATATGTACTGCCCGTACGGACCAATCGAGGACGGGTCTGGAAGCCCAGCGATATCCAGGACGAGTTTAAATCGGTGATGACCGTCGCGAGTTACCACGACACCGAACGCCGAGGGTGGCCGCGCCAGTTCTACGTGGCCACTCGAACCCGAAAAAGAGGCAGTCGGAATGAGCTGGATGCAATAGAGGGATAGCTGCTGGCAAGCGGGGACCGCGGTCGTCTGGGCTTGCGCACTCGTCGCTAAAAGGATCCACAAAATCAGAATGAGGCGGAGTCTCATTTCAGGTCGGCCTTCAGCTGAGCGATACTGTCACGAAGTTCGGCAGCCCTTTCAAACTTGAGATCGATCGCCGCCTCGTCCATTTCCACCTGCATCTGCTTTATGAGATCACCTTTTTGGTCATCGGTCAAATATTTGATGATGGGGTCGGCGACGATCTTCAACTGATCAGGACCATCATAGAAGTTCGAAGCGGGACCACCGGCGAATTTCTTTTCGTCGGCAATCGACGTGCCTTCCATTATCTGATCAATCGATTTCTTGACCGTTGTAGGAGTGATGCCGTGCTCCTTGTTATACGCCTCCTGAATCGCGCGCCTCCTGTCCGTCTCATCCATCATGCGCTCCATAGAGCCGGTAACCTTGTCGGCATAGAGCAAGATCTTGCTTCGCACGTTCCTGGCCGCCCTTCCAGCGGTCTGGATGAGCGACCGATCCGAGCGAAGAAACCCTTCTTTGTCTGCGTCCAGAATGGCCACGAGCGAGACTTCAGGCAGGTCCAGTCCCTCGCGAAGGAGATTTACGCCGATCAAGACGTCAAAGGTGCCCAAGCGGAGTCCGCGCAGAATTTCTACTCGGTCCAGCGCGGCAATGTCAGAGTGTAGGTAGCGCACCTTGATTCCGTACCCGTCGAGAAAGTCTGCGAGGTCTTCGGCCATACGTTTGGTGAGTGTAGTCACGAGAGTTCTCTCGTTTCGCTCGGTTACCACGCGAATTTCTTCGAGCAGGTCATCGATCTGGTTCTTCGAAGGCCGAACAACAACCACGGGATCCGGAATTCCAGTCGGGCGGATGACTTGCTCGACAAAAACACCGCCGGACAATTCCAGTTCATATTCACCTGGCGTTGCGCTCGCATATATGACCTGATGCTGCTTCTCTTCAAATTCCTCGTAGGTCATCGGGCGATTGTCCAAAGCCGACGGAAGACGAAATCCGTATTCCACCAGATTCAGCTTCCTCGCCCGATCTCCATTGTACATCGCCCTGACTTGCGGCAGCGATACATGACTCTCGTCAATGACCATCAGAAAGTCATCCGGGAAATAATCCAACAGGCACTTGGGTCGCTCTCCGGGCTCTGTGCCAGCCATGTGCCTGGAATAATTCTCGACCCCGGAGCAGTAACCGACCTCGCGCAGCATTTCGATATCGAAAAGTGTGCGCTGCTCGAGGCGGTGGGCTTCGAGCATCTTGCCGCTGTCCTGCAGTACTGCCAGACGCCACCTGAGCTCTTCCTCAATCGTTCCAATGGCCTTCAGAATCTGGTCCTTCGGTGTTACGAATATCTTCGCCGGGTAAATGGTCAGATATTGATTTTCTCCTATCACTTTGCCCGAAATCGGCTCAAAAACGGTGAGTTTTTCCACTTCGTCGCCCCAAAATTCTATTCGCAAGGCCTCATCTTCCGAGTAGGCGGGGAAGACTTCCACGACGTCGCCACGGACTCGAAACGTTCCTGGGATGAATTCGATGTCGTTTCGGGAGTAAAAGATGCCCGTGAGACTGTGAAGCAGCTCATTTCGAGGAATGGAGTCGCCGACCTTTACCTGGACGATCTGTTTGCGGTACTCGTCAGGGGAGCCGAGCCCGTATATACAGGACACACTCGCCACAACAATCACATCCTTTCGCCCGGACACGAGAGAGCTGGCAGCTTTCAAGCGGAGCCGATCGATTCGTTCGTTGACCGACATATCCTTTTCGATATAGGTGTCCGAATGAACGATGTAGGCCTCGGGCTGGTAGTAGTCGTAGTACGAAATGAAGAACTCGACCGCATTGTTCGGAAAGAAGTGTTTGAACTCGGCGTAGAGCTGCGCGGCCAGGGTCTTGTTGTGGCTTAGTACGAGGGTGGGCCGACCAACATTGGCAATCACATTCGAGATCGAAAACGTCTTGCCCGTACCAGTAGCTCCAAGCAGAGTCTGATGCCGATCTCCGCGAATCAATCCCTCTGTGAGCTCTTTGATCGCCCGGGGCTGATCGCCCGTAGGCACGAAATCCGATACGATTTCGAACGGGCGTTCTGTGCTGAGAAGTTGGGACATGACGATGCGGGAGGTGATGGCCTGCAGAGGGAAACGAACCCGAATCTGGGCCGTTAGCTGCGCGAGTCGTGTACCCATGCGAGGACCGATGGTTCGGAATTTGCATCCTTCAGAGAGAACCATATGAACCGGATTGTTTTCCTTCTCGGCACTTGCCTGCTGATCAATTCACCTGCCATTGGCCAGGAGGCCGAGGAGGTCCTCGGCGACATGACCGTCGCAGAATTCGAGCCGCGCTCTACGCTGGTGGTCGAAGAGAACATCCTGACCAGCGCCAAATTTCCGTTTATCGACGTGCACAGTCACTGGTTTAGAGCCTCTACCATGAGCGGGGGTGCCATCGATACGCTAATCAGCGAAATGGACGAAATGAACATGGGCGTACTGGTCAATCTGTCGGGCTCCTGGGGAGATCGTCTTGCCGGTGCCGTTTCGAATATGGAGGCCCGCTATCCGAATCGCATCGTCACGTTTGCGAACGTGGATTTTAGCGGAATGAGCGAGGAAGGATGGACCGAGCGAGCGGTGGCTCAGCTTCGGACCGATATCGAGGCCGGTGCTCGGGGACTGAAGGTCTATAAAAACCTCGGCCTGGACGTGAAAAACTCAGATGGCACTCGTGTCGCTGTAAACGATCCGCGAATCGATCCTGTTTGGGCTCTTGCGGGAGAAATGGGAGTCCCTGTACTGATTCATTCTGCGGAGCCCGCGAGCTTCTGGTTACCGCGCGACATATACAACGAAAAATGGCTCGAGCTGAAGCTTCGCCCAGGACGCTACCGTCCACCGGGAGAGTTTGCGACTTTCGAGGAAATCATGGGCGAGCATTTCGACATGATCGGAAAGCATCCGGGTACCACGTTCATCACTGCCCATATGGCCTGGTACGGAGGTAATCTGACCAAGCTCGGTGAAATGTTCGACACCTATCCGAACCTCGTGGCCGATATGGCCGCCGTCATCTATGAATTCGGCCGCCAACCCCGGAACGCGAAACAGTTCATGGAAAAGTACAAGGATCGCCTTCTCTTTGGAAA
>Ga0209554_1000070_pt1 | contig 75154 bp, 71 predicted proteins | sample MarorgKNORR_S2LV_5_FD_188221 | JGI IMG/M metagenome (GOLD analysis project Ga0209554, IMG submission 188221) | Marine microbial communities from the Southern Atlantic Ocean, analyzing organic carbon cycling - Bottom_A/KNORR_S2/LV (SPAdes) (version 2) | ecosystem: Environmental > Aquatic > Marine...
AAAAAAGTTGCATCAAATATCAAAATAGGAGTAGAAGAAAAACTTCAAATAGTAGAAGAAAAACCTAAAGTAGAAGAAAAACTTCAAATAGTAGAAGAAAAACTTCAAATAGTAGAAGAAAAACCTAAAGTAGAAAAAAAGAAAGATATTAAGATCATAGATAAAATAGATCTTAAAGATTCATCTAGAAAAAAAGTAGCTTCCTCTGATCAATCTAAAAACAAAAGAAGACCTAGAAAAAGAATAATACCAAACAAAAAAAATACAAAAATTAAGGATATAAAAATAATAGATAAAGATATTTCAAAACAAAAAAATAAAGAAATACAAGAAAAAATAAAATCAACTCTAGCAAAATTATCTGGAACAAATGAAACAGACACAAAAAGATCTAAGTATAGAAAAGAAAAAAGATCACAACACGCCGAGGTTATAGAAGAAGAAAAGATAAAACAAGAAGAAGAATCTAAAGTTTTAAAAGTTACAGAATATATATCAGCAAATGATTTAGCTAAACTTATGGATGTTTCAGCAAATGATGTTATTGCAAAATATTTAGAAATGGGAATGTTTGTTTCGATAAATCAAAGACTTGATGCTGAAACAATAAATATTATAACTGAAGAATTTGGCTTTAAAATTGAATTTACTACATCAAATGATAATGAAATATTAATAGACAAAACTCCTGATGATGAAAAAGATTTAGAGACAAGAGCTCCAATTGTAACTATAATGGGACATGTTGATCATGGTAAAACATCATTACTTGACTACATAAGAGACACAAATGTAACCAAAGATGAAGCAGGTGGAATAACACAGCATATTGGTGCATATGATGTTAAAACTAAAGATGGTCAAAGAATTACATTTTTAGATACTCCAGGACACGAAGCATTTACTGCTATGAGAGCACGAGGTGCAAAAATTACTGATATTGTGATTATTGTAATTGCAGCTAACTCTACTGTTATGCCTCAAACAAAAGAAGCAATTAATCATAGTAAAGTTGCAGAAGTACCAATCGTTTTTGCTATTAATAAAATTGATACTCCAAACGCAAACGCAAATAAAATAAAGGAAGACTTATCTAAAATAGATATTCTTGTTGAGGACTGGGGAGGAAAATATCAATGTCAAGAAGTCTCTGCAAAAACTGGAAAAGGAATTGATGAATTACTTGAAAAAGTACTTCTCGAAGCCGAACTGTTAGAACTCAAAGCGAATCCAAATAAAAAAGGAGTTGGAACAATCATAGAATCTGAACTTGATAAAGGTAGAGGATATTTAACTACTTTAATGGTACAAGCTGGTACACTAAAAAAAGGAGATATAGTTTTAGCTGGCTCTCAATACGGTAAAGTAAAGGCTTTATTTGATTACAAAAATAATGAAAAACAAAAAGTTGGTCCTGCAACACCAATTTTAATGTTAGGGCTTAATGGTGCACCTCAAGCAGGAGATTTTTTTAACGTTTTTGATACAGATAAAGAGGCTAGAGAAATTGCAACCAAAAGAGAACAATTAAAAAGAGAACAAAAATTAAGAACAAAAAAACATGTTACACTTGATGAAATTGGTAGAAGGCTAGCATTAGGAAATTTTAAAGAATTAAATATAGTTTTAAAAGGAGATGTCGATGGTTCAATTGAGGCTTTATCTGATTCTATGGAAAAACTTTCAACAAATGAAATATCTGTAAATATTATTCATAGAGGAGTAGGACAAATATCAGAATCCGATGTATTATTAGCATCAGCTTCTGACGCAATAATTATAGGATTTCAAGTTAGGCCCTCGGTAAATGCTAGAACACTTGCTAAGAAAGAAGGAATTGATATAAGAATGTATTCTATAATTTATGAAGCAATCAATGAAATAAAAAATGCAATGGAAGGGTTATTAAAACCAACTGAAGAAGAAAATGTTCTTGGTAATATTGAAGTTAGAGAAATCTATAAAATTTCAAAAGTTGGAACAATTGCTGGATGTTATGTTACAAATGGAAAAATTATCAGAAAGAATAAAATTAGATTAATTAGAGATGGAATTGTTATATTCACGGGTAAAATAAAACAACTTAAAAGATTTAAAGAAGATATTAATGAGGTAAAAAACGAATATGAATGTGGTTTAAGTATAGAAGACTATAATGATATCAAGGTTGGTGATAATATTGAATCTTTTGAAATTATAGAAATTAAAAGAAAACTCTAAAGTATATATAATGGCTAAAAAAGAAAAAAATAAATATTCACAAAACGAATTAATTAAATTTGAAAAATTAATTCATAAAAAAATTGATGTAGCACAAAATGAGCTTGATTTTATAAAAGAATCTCTTCTAAGAAAACACATATCTGGAACCGATACTACTCAAGGAGCATTAAAAACATTAGAAGATGGGGCTGATACAATGGAAAAAGAGAGTCTTAGCCAACTTGCAGGAAGACAACAAAAGTTTATTTTAAATTTAGAAAAAGCTTTAATCAGAATAAAAAACGGAACGTATGGAATTTGTAAAGACACTGGAAAATTAATAGATAAAAATCGCTTGAAAGCTGTCCCCCATGCAACACAAACCATTGAAGCTAAACTTAACAGAAGTTAAAATTGAGTGAACTTGAGTCAAATATAGAAGCAATAATATTTTGCTCCCCAAAACCAATTAAAATTGATGATATTCAAAAAATTTTTTTTGAATATAATAAAAAAAAATACGAATTTACAAGCATTCAATCTGCAATTCAAAACCTTACAAATAAATACCAACATAATAACTACGCAATAGAAATCATTGAATCAGGTGGTGGTTTTCAGTTCTTTACAAAAAATAAATTTTCCAGACTAAATGAGATATTATTAAAACAACAATCTAAAAGAAGACTTTCTATATCTGCATTAGAGACTCTATCTATAATTGCATACAAACAGCCTGTCACTAAATCTGATGTTGAAAAAATTAGAGGAGTAAATTGTGATTATACTATTCAAAAATTATTAGATAAAGAATTAATTGAAATTAGTGGAAAATCTGAAAAAGTAGGAAGACCATTAATTTATAATACCAGTGAAAAATTTATGGATTATTTTGGAATAAATAATTTAAATCAACTTCCCACTTTAAAAGATTTTCGGAAAGAAGAAAATACCATTGGAGATGAACAAGAACTCTAATAGAGAAACCATTCGATTAAATAAATTAATAGCACAATCAGGATTATGTTCAAGAAGAGAAGCTGATAATTTAATATTGAAAGGACGAGTATCTATTAATGGTAAAACCATAAAAACAATGGGGATTAAAATTAAAAAAACAGATAAAATAAAAGTTGATAATAAAAATATCTCACCAGAAAAAAAAATTTATATACTCCTAAATAAACCCAAAGATTATATTACAACAAATAAAGATACTCACAACAGAAAAATTGTAATTGATTTAATTAAAAATATAAAAGAAAGAATTTTTCCAATCGGAAGATTAGATAGAAAAACAACTGGACTTCTTCTATTAACAAATGATGGAGAATTATCAAAAAAATTAACACACCCATCACACAAAATAAAAAAAATCTATAGCCTTCAAATAAACAAACCTATAACTAAAAATGATTTTAATAAACTTAAAGAAGGAATAGTAATAGATAATGAAAAAATTCATATCAATAAAATCAATATATTAAATAATAGAAAAGAACTTGGAATTGAAATCCATATGGGAAAAAATAGAATTATAAGAAAATTATTTGAAAGTTTACATTACAAAATAATTAAATTAGATAGAGTTATGTTTGGGCCACTTACAAAAAAGAATCTCCCAAGAGGTAAATGGAAATTTCTAGACCAAAAAGAATTAAGATTATTAAAAAATTTTACTAAATAGATTTAGATGTAGTTTCTTTAATAAGATGACTTAAATATATAAGATGATTCTTAGTATTACTATCCTTTGCCTGTTTAATTCCAGACTTAATTTTTTTCTCTAAATTCATTAATTCGGCCAATACAATTGGTCTTATATCTGATTCATCAAACTTTACATTAGATCCATATCTTCTATAATAACTTAACTGTATTTGGTTTTCATTCATTAAATTAATAAGAATATTCACATACCCTTTTTGTAAATTTCTATTGTATAAATTAATATTCTGATTAGAATACAAATCTTTCCAAATTGTTTTATTTAAATCATCTATCATTTCAGAAACAGTGTAAGATAAATTTTTATTTATTTGTTCATTCTCTATCATTCTTGCAAGTCTATTGTAATTAAACAATCTATTTAATGTGTAAACTTGCAATGATCGTATTCTTTCTACTGAACCAATATTTTCAATTTTATCAAGTATATTATTATCAACTAACCAATCTAAAGATCCAAAAATATAGGAATTAAGAAAATTAATAGCTGCTTTTTGTTGAGGTTTAGGTACATGTACATAAACAGACCCTTCTTCTTCGTTACTTTTAAGATCCTCAAAAACCCCTCCAACATTCGTTGATACATGTCCTATATATCTTCTAAATTGTGAATTAACATTTAAATAAAGCTCTTTCAAATCATCATAATTTTTTCCCTCTTCATAAGACCACTCCAATAATTTAGGTAATATTTTTTTAAGATTTTGTATACCATAATAGCTTGCCATCATATTATCATCACCGATTGATTCAGTTTGTGAACGAGGATCAATTCCATTTGAGTATCCAAACCAATACTCATAATCTCTCGAATGACTTTTGATCCATTCATTTAAAATTTTTTGTTCCGATTTAGTACTTTCTCCATCAAAATATGTATATCCCCATTTAATTGCCCATATATCATAAGTGCCGATCATGGGATAAAAATTAGTAACACCATCACCTGGTTGAGCTACATAATTAAATCTTGCATAATCCATTATGGAAGGTGCAACTCCATGAGATGAAGTAAAAGAAGGTGATCTCAAACTATCAACAGGATATGCTGAACTAGATCCCATATTATGTTGTAACCCGATTGTATGGCCAACCTCATGAGCTGAAACAAATCGAATTAATTGTCCCATTACTTCATCATCAAATTTTACATCACGAGAAGTTTCATTAACTGCAGCCGTTTGAATCATATACCAATTTCTAAGTAAATTCATAACATTATGATACCATCCAATATCACTCTCTAATATTTCTCCAGTTCTAGGATCTGCTGTATGGGGACCATAGGCGTTTTGTATATCCGAAGCATAATATCTCATCACAGAATATCTAGCATCTTCAGGAGTCCAATCAGGATCTTCTTCTTCAGTAGGAGGATATTTACCAATAATTGCATTTTTAAATCCTGCCGCTTCAAAAGCCACTTGCCAATCATCAACACCTTGTTTTAAATATTTTCTCCATTTTTCAGGAGTAGAAGGGTCTATATAATAAATGATAGGTTTTATAGGCTCGACAAGTTCACCTCTATTATAAGCCTCAATATCTTTAGGAACTAATTTCCATCTACGTATATAAGTTGTAGATTTTGCTTTTTGTTCATCAAGACCATAATCTGTTTGGGACTGAGAAAAAAATCCAACCCTTTGATCTCTAAGTCTAGGCTGCATTTTATTTTCAGGAAGAAGAAGCATAGAATTATTTATTTCAAGGCTAATTGTTTGTGAATTTCTCAACGAAGGAGGCTCTGATGAGTTATAAGTCAGAACACTTCTAGCCTCAATATTTATAGGAAAACTTTTAATCGATTCAATAAAAGATCTTTTTTTATCCAAAGAAGTTATTTTCAAACTTTTTCTTCTATACTGGGGAAAACCAAGAGCCTTTACGTCAGTCGTGAATAAAGGAGCGACATCAATAACAACAGAGCTATCAGAAGGATTATATGTTTTAATATCAAAAGAATATAAAATAGGTTCAAAATTTGAATTTTTTACAGATCTAGAAATAGGCAATGTATCCGATGCAATATTTTCATAACTAACAATTCTTAAAAGTATTTTATCATGTTTTTTTTGCCATCTTAGTACCTGAGAATTAATTTTCTGACCACCATAACCAATACCATTAGCTGTTTTTGCAATTCTAGTTACCATTAACATTTCCTTTCCAAGAAGATCAGAAGATATTTCATATAAAAATTTATCTTTTTTAGAATGAACTTTAAATAAACCCTCATCCGTTTTATATGAATCATCTATTATTTCAGAATAAGTTTTCTCTTTTTTCTTTTTATCATCTTTTTTGTCATCCTCTTTATCATCTTCTTTATCCTGAGCAATAGAAATAGTTGAAATTATAAATAACAGTAGTATTAATAACGTTTTTTGCATGATAAATTGATTTGAATTACTTTAAAAGATAAATATATATTATTAAAATAAAGTACCAAAAAAAGATATAGCAATAATTAAAATATCATGAGACAAAAAAATAGTTAAAAAAATTAATTATATCTTAAAAAATAATTAATCTTTGTCTCATGAAACACATTTACACAAACCCTATTTCTTTTTACAACAAAAAAAGATCCTTTTGTTATTTTTATTTTAACAACAAAAGAATAAAAATATACAATGGCAAATGTCTAAATAAATACATATACCCAAACAAAGAAAAGAGTAAAAAAGAAACTATTAATTCACTAAATAAACTAAGATCCTTATTAAGCTATAAATTAAAAAATAACTGGATACCAGAAAATATCAAAATTACTTATGAACAAAATTTTGAATCAAGTCATAAAACATTAAAAAAAACTGATTATGAAGGAAGTATATTTAAAGAGAGGATAAACATAAAATTTTTTAAACATCAAAAATTAGGATCATTAAAAGTCGCAGAAATAATAGCAAAAACTATAAAAGAGAAACAATCCTTAAATAAAAATTGTGTTTTAGGATTACCAACAGGATCTTCTCCCATTGATACCTATAATAATCTGGTTAGAATGCACAAAGAAGAAGGGTTAAGTTTTAAAAACGTAATAACATTTAACCTCGATGAATACTTAAAAATGGATCCCAATTCTATCCATAGCTACCATTACTTTATGCATGAACAATTATTTAACCACATCGACATAAAAAAAAAAAATATTCATATTCCAAAAGGAAATATCAAAGAATCAGAAATAGAAAAACATTGTGTAGAATATGAAAAAAAAATAGAAAAAGTTGGTGGGATTGATCTTCAATTGCTTGGAATAGGACGAAATGGTCACATTGGTTTTAATGAACCTGGATCATTAGAATCATCAATAACAAGAAAAGTAACTATTGACAATAAGACAAGGATTGATGCATCACATGAGCTTGGAGGTATCGAAAATGTTCCAAAACAGGCAATATCTATGGGTATAAACACCATTTTAAATGCTACAAAAATTATTCTAATTGCTTGGGGAGAAAATAAAAGGAAAGCTATTAAAAAAGCTGTAGAAGAAAATATAAATGATCTAATTCCTGCATCATTTCTTCAAAATCATAATAACACACAATTTATTTTAGATAATGAATCTGCATCAAGTTTAAACAGATTTACATGTCCTTGGATGTATACAGACATTAGAAATCATTTAAGTAAAATATTATCTTCAGGAAAAGTTGGATGGGACAAAAAATTAATAAAAAAAGCAGTCATATGGCTGTCCATTAAAAAAAAGAAACCCATTTTATTACTAACAAATAAAGATTATCATGAAAATGGAATGGGTGAAATTTTTGATCAATATAAATCAGCTTATTTAACAAATATTTTAGTATTTAATATGCTTCAACATACCATAACAGGTTGGCCTGGTGGTAAACCAAACTCTGATGACTCTCAAAGACCAGAGAGAGCATCTCCTAGAAAAAAAAGAATTATTCTTTTTGCTCCTCATCCCGACGATGACGTCATCTCTATGGGCGGAACATTCGATAGATTAATACAGCAAGGACACGATGTCCACGTAGCATACCAAACGTCTGGAAATATTGCAGTTAAAAATAGTGATGTTCTTGAAATCACTGAATTTATTAAGAGGTTAGTAAATAATTTATCCAAAAATGATTTTAATAAATTAATGAAGCAAAATATAATAAATGATAGCCACGTAAAAATAGGTACTGGTTTTCACAATGCAATTAAAAACCTATTTGAGAAAGAAATTAATTTAGAAGAATATAAAGCACTAAACAAAATCAAAAGTTTAATTAGACAGTCAGAGGCGTTTCAAGGATGCAAGCATTTAGGTTTAAGCAATGAAAATAAAATTCATTTTCTTAATTTACCATTTTATCAGACGGGCAGAATCAAAAAGAAAAATATTTCAACTAAGGATATTCATATAGTAAAAAACCTAATAGAAACGATAAAACCTCATCAAATATATGCTGCAGGAGATTTAAATGATCCTCATGGAACTCACAGATTATGCTTAAGAGCAATATATAGATCAATTGATATATTAAAACCAAAATCATTTATGCAAACCTGTAATGTTTGGCTTTACAGGGGAGCATGGAAAGAATGGAAAATACATGATATTGATATGGCTGTACCACTAAGTCCCGACCAGATTTTAAAAAAACGTAGAGCCATATTCAAACACAGATCCCAAAAAGATACTGTAGCATATCCTGGTGATGATGTGAGGGAATTTTGGCAAAGGGCAGAAGATAGAAACAAAAATACAGCTAAATATTTTTCTAATTTAGGATTCGCAAAATATGCAGCTATGGAAGCATTTAAGAAATATAGATTTTAAAAAAAAATGGCTCTATATTTCTATAAAAAATTTTAGTGGTGCTGGGCGGACTCGAACCACCGACTCACGGATTTTCAGTCCGATGCTCTACCACCTGAGCTACAGCACCAACATAAAATCGATGCAAACCTACAGAAATATAAAATTCTTGCAAAATTATTATTTTTGAAATTGTATCATTGCTATAATGAATCTATTGAGTCAATTAATTTTTATACTAATTATACTCTTTTTTGTTATAATAATAAGAAAGAGAGCACTTACTATAAGAAGAAATATATTACTTGGGAAAAAAGAACATAAAGTAACTACCAATATAAAAACAAGAATCAGAAATCTTATTCTTATTGCTTTTGGACAACAAAAAATGTTTAAAAAATTTATTCCTGCATTTTTACATCTTTTTCTATATATAGGCTTTATCATAATAAATATTGAAATATTAGAAATATTAATTGATGGAATAATTGGAAATCACAGAACATTTGCTGTGCTAGGACTACCCTATTATAATGTTTTTATATCATTTATTGAATTTCTTGTTGTCTTCGTTTTAATTTCCTGTACTATCTTATTAATTAGGAGAAATCTTCTTGATATTAAAAGATTTAAAAGTATTGACTTAAAAGGATGGCCAGCAATTGACGCTAACATTATTCTTATCATAGAAATAGTTTTAATGGTTGCCATACTTACTATGAACTCCACTGATTTAATACTTCAAAACCTAAATCATGAAGGGTATATAGAAACTGGAAATTTTTATTTTTCAAATAAATTAATATTCCTTTTTATGAATTTCTCACCAACAAGTTTGGTCCTCCTAGAAAGAGTTTCGTGGTGGATTCACATAATATTAATTTTTAGCTTTGCCGTCTATATAACATATTCAAAACATTTACACATATTTTTAGCCTTTCCAAATATCTATTACTCAAAAGATGATCCATTATCTAAAATTGAAAATATGCCTTCTATAACCAAAGAGATAAAATCTATGATGGGACAAGAAACTTCAACAAACGTAATTCCGCCTACTCGATTTGGAGCAAAAGATATTGAAGATTTATCTTGGAAAAATATTTTAGAAGCTTACTCATGTTCAGAATGTGGCAGATGTACTAGTGAATGCCCAGCAAATATTACAGGGAAAAAACTTTCTCCAAGAAAAATTATGATGGACGTAAGAGATAGAGCAGAAGAAGTAGGAAAATCTCTAGATAATAAAAAATCAACAAATACAAAATCATTATTTTCTGACTATATTTCTAAAGAAGAAATTTTTGCGTGTACATCATGTAATGCTTGTGTAGAAGCGTGTCCAATAAATATAAATCCTCTAGAAATAATTCTAGAATTAAGAAGGTTTAGTGCACTTGAAGAATCCAGTTCACCTAGTGAATGGAATGCTATGTTTCAAAATATAGAAACCAATTATTCGCCGTGGAAATTTCCAATTGATGATAGATTTAATTGGTCAAAAGAATAAATTATGAAAGTCAATACAATTCAAAATTTTATAGAATCTAATAAAAATCCAGAAATATTATTTTGGGTTGGATGTGCTGGATCTTTTGATGAGCGTTATAAAAAAGTCACTAAAGCTTTTATAAAAATATTAAACAAATTAGAAGTTAATTATGCGGTTCTTGGAAAAGAAGAAGGTTGTACCGGAGACCCAGCAAGAAGAGCAGGAAATGAATATTTATTTCAAATGCAAGCATTAAATAATATTTCAACACTAAACCAATACAACATAAAAAAAATAGTAACCACATGCCCCCACTGCTTTAACACTTTAAAAAATGAATATCCAGAATTGGGCGGTCATTATGATGTGATCCATCATACCGAATTTTTAAATGAACTTCTTGATAAAGGAAAAATAATAACAAAAAAAACGAATCAAAAAATAACTTATCATGATTCATGTTACCTAGGAAGAGGAAATAAAATTTATGAGGCTCCAAGATCAATAATTAATTCCATTTCAAAAAATCTAATTGAAATGAAAAGAAATAAGGAAAAAGGATTGTGTTGTGGAGCCGGAGGAGCACAAATTTTTAAAGAATCTGAAAATGGAACTGCAGAAATAAATATCGAAAGAATTAAAGAAGTTGAAAAATCAAATGCAGAAATTGTCGTGACAGCTTGTCCATTTTGTTTAACCATGATAAATGATGGTATAAAAGAAGAAGAGATAGATTCAAAAATACAAGTTAAAGATATAGTAGAATTACTTGAAGAAAATTTAAATGACTAGTTATGTATATTCCTTATGATAACATTTCTCCTAAATCAAAATCCTGGATATACATTCTATCTAAAAATATTGACAAAAACATTCTTTTAGATTTAAATACATTTCTAATTAAATTATGTGAAGATTGGAAGTCACATGGACAAATTACAAAAGCATCTTACGTAATTTCAAATAATAGATTTATTATATTATTTGCAGAAGATAATAACTTAATAAGTGGTTGTTCCATTGATAAATCAAATAAAGAACTAAGAAAAAAATTAAATCAACTAAAAATAGATTTACTACCTAACTCTAAAATAGGTATCTTGAAAGGAGATAAAATTGAATTTTTTAAAAAAATGAATTTAATTAATTTAATTAAAAACAAAAAAATACTTTTATCTCAAAATATGATTAATACAACAATTAATAATAAAGAATCGTTTGAAAAAAAATGGGTTTTACCTTTAAAAAATTCATGGATTGTTAAATTTTTATAATGAAAAACAAACATTTACTTTTCTTTTTGCTCTTGTCTTGTATATGCTTTATGTTTTCATGCATAACTTCAAAAACAGCACAAAAAAATTTCAATAATGCAGAATTTAATACTGCTGCATATAAATACCAAAAACTTCTTAAAGAGGGAGATAGTGAAATCAATTTTTTACTAGCTGAATCTTACAGAAAATCTAATAATTTATGGGAAGCAGAAAAATATTATAAAGATGCTATTATAAATGGCTATAAAGATGAAATAGCATATTACTACCTTTTACAATCACTTAAAGCTAATAATAATTTTGAAGAAGCTGATTCTTTAATATCTTCATACTTGTCTAAATCTAAAAACGAAGAAATATCAAAACTCGTTAGAATAGAGGCTAAAAATATAGCCAATATTAAATTATATCCTGACACAAGCTATTATAAAGTAAAAAATTTAAATGCTATAAATACAAGATTTGCAGAATATTCTCCTTCATACTCTAATGGTAAGTTATATTTTGTGTCAAATAGAAGTCTTGGTAAGATATACAAAGGAACTGGAACACCATTCACCGATATATATGAAGTTAAAACGAAGGGTGCTATTGTAAACATAGAAACTCTAAAAAAACTTGAAGAAAACATAAATGAAAATGAAATCAACGAAGGATCTATTACATTTTCTAGTGATGGACTTTATATGGTCTTTGCAAAAGGAAATAATGGGAAAAGTTCTGGAAGAAATAATGTTGATTTATACTATTCTAGATTTCGAGGAAAAAAATGGACAAATCCAAGGCTTTTAAATGTAAGTACCTCCAGAAGCTGGGATTCAACACCTTTTTTAACTAAAGATGGAAAAACATTATACTTTGCATCAAATAAATCAAAAGGATTTGGGGGAACCGATATTTATAAAGCAAATATCAACAGAAGAGGAAGGTGGATAAATATTCAAAATTTAGGACCAGAGATAAATACGCCAGGGAACGAACTATTTCCTTCAATCTCTCAAGATGGACGATTGTTTTTTTCCTCAGATAGTCACGAAGGTTTTGGCGGATTAGATATTTTAGTTGCCACAAGAAAAGCAGGAAAAATTTCTGTTAGTAATCCAGGTAAACCTTTAAACTCAAGAGGTGATGATTTTGGAATAAACTTATTTAATCCAACCAGAGGATTTTTTACATCTAATAGAGATGGAGGTAAAGGTGATGATGATATATACACATTTGTAAATAATGATCCCAATCTTAAAATTGTAAATTATACTTTAAAAGGAACAACTCTTACTCCAAAAGATCAATCTAATTTTTCAATATTAGGAAATAGTGTAGTGAAATTATTAGATAAAAATGAAGATATAATTGAAGAAACATTTACTGATAGTAATGGTCAGTTTAAATTTACAGTGTTTACTGATGAAGAATATATATTAATAGGAGAAAAAGAAAATTATTTTAGTTCTCGTTCAGACTTTAGTACAATAGGAAAATCTTTAGATAAATCAAAACTTAAAGAATTTATAACAAATGTAAATTTTGAAAAAAATCTTATTTTAGATCAAATTATTATAGATAAATCCATAGTTCTAGATAACATTTATTATGATTTAGATAAAGCAGACATAAGAGCTGATGCTGCCATAGAATTAAATAAACTAGTAACAATAATGACCGATAATCCAACAATATCTATTGAGCTTAGTTCTCATACTGATGATAGAGCTAGTCCAGAATATAATCAAGATCTTTCACAGAGAAGAGCAGAATCTGCTGTGTTTTATATTATATCAGAAGGAATTGATCAAAATAGAATTATAGCTAAAGGCTATGGTGAATCTCAATTAAAAATACCAAACGCAAAAACAGAAGAAGAACATCAAATTAACAGAAGAACTGAATTTAAAGTAACAAGTTATGAACTTATTGAAGAGGATGAAGATTCACAAACTGAAGAAAGGTTCTTTATTAATTAATTAATATTTACTTTTTTATAATATGTCTAAAAGATATTTAAAAAGAGGAGTCTCATCAAAAAAAGAAGATATACATAATGCAATTAGAAATATAGATAAGGGATTATTTCCTAATGCCTTTTGTAAAATAGTTCCAGATGTATTATCAAATGATCCTAATTATTGTAATATAATGCATGCTGATGGAGCAGGAACAAAATCTTCATTAGCTTACTTGTACTGGAAAGAGACAAATGATATAAGTGTTTGGAGAGGGATTGCTCAAGATGCATTAATAATGAATGTTGATGATTTAATTTGTGTAGGGGCTATAAACAATATACTCATGTCATCTACAATTGGAAGAAATAAACATTTAATTCCTGGTGAAGTAATTTCAGAAATAATTCAAGGAACAAATGATATTATCAACTTATTAAAAAATAATAATATTAACATAACTGCTACTGGAGGAGAAACTGCAGACGTAGGAGACATTACTAAAACCATAATAGTAGATAGTACAATAGTTTCAAGAGAAAAAAGAGAAAATATTATTTCGAATAAGATACAAAACGGAGATGTTATTATTGGTTTAGCATCTTTTGGACAAGCAACTTATGAAAATGAATATAATAGTGGAATAGGTAGTAATGGACTTACCTCTGCTCGACATGATATTCTCCACAACTCATACGCCAATAAATATCCTGAAAGTTTTAGTGATGAAATAAATAAAGATTTAATTTATTGTGGAAAAAACCTATTAACAGATCAATCTAAAACTGCAGAAAATATTGGAAAATTATTATTATCACCAACAAGAACCTATGCTCCCGTTTTTCAACAGATATTAAAAAAATTTAGAAAAAAAATATCTGGAATTATACATTGTACAGGTGGAGGTCAAACTAAGATTTTACATTTCGTTAAAAACTGCAGGATAATAAAAGATAATATGCTAGAAATACCTGAAATATTTAATATTATTAAACAGCAAACTAATACTAGCTGGAAAGAAATGTATGAAGTTTTTAATATGGGTCATAGAATGGAAATATATTGTAATAGTGCTTTAGCAAATGAAATAATTAGTATATCAAGAAGCTTTAATATAGAGGCACAAATTATAGGTAAAGTAGAAAAAAGTGACAAAAAAGAATTAATTATTGAATCAAAAGGAATTAAAATTGAATACTAAAACGTATAACCGTTTAAACAAATATTAATTTCTGAATAGCTTTAATAACACATGAAACATACGCAAGACAAAAATAAGCTGATTCAAGATTTAAAAGTTATTACTGGCGATAAATATATCCTTACCGCTAAATTGAGCAAACAACCTTATTCTAAAGGATGGCGATATGGTGCAGGGGAAGCTGTTGCGGTTGCTAAACCAGGAACATTGCTTGAAATTTGGAAGATTCTGCAGATTTGTGTGGATGCTGATATTATTGTTATTATGCAAGCCGCTAACACAGGCTTAACTGGTGGATCTACTCCTGATGGTAATAATTATGATCGAGCTATTGTAATCATAAATACTATGCGTATCAATGATATACAGATTATAAATGAAGGTAAACAAATCGTAGGCTTATCAGGAAGTACATTATTTGGACTTGAAAATAAATTAGCTCCCTATGGAAGGGAACCTCATTCGGTTATTGGTTCATCTTGTATAGGAGCTTCAATTGTTGGGGGTATCTGTAATAACTCAGGTGGAGCATTAGTAAAAAGAGGACCAGCTTATACTGAGCTTTCACTTTATGCACAAATTAATTCAAAAGGAGAGCTATTGCTAATGAATGACTTAGGCATTGAGCTTGGCGATAAGCCTGAAGAGATTTTGACAAATTTGCAAACTCAAAATTATACTAAAGATCAAATACAGTTTCCTAATAAACTAGCATGTGATAACGAATATCAACAACGAGTACGAGATGTAGATGCAAGTTCACCTGCACGTTTTAATGCGGATGGAAGACGCTTACATACTGCCTCAGGTTGTGCTGGTAAAATTGCTGTTTTTGCAGTTCGGTTAGATACTTATCCAATACCAAAGCATCATCAGGTATTTTATATTGGTACCAATAACCCAGATGTATTGGGTAAAATTCGTAAGCATATTTTATCTAAGTTTCAACATCTTCCAATCTCTGGTGAATACCTACATAGAGACTGTTACGATGCTACTAAAAAATATTGTAAGGATACCTTTGTGGTTATTGACAAAATGGGGCCCAGTTTTATCCCAAAATTGTTTAAACTCAAACGTAAAGTAGATCTCTTAGCTGAAAGGTTTAAATTCCTTCCTAATAAATTTTCAGATAGATTAATGCAGTTTTTAAGTAATTTTTGGCCTAATCACCTCCCAAACCGAATGGAAAAGTACCGAGATCAGTATGAGCATCACTGGGTAATTGAAATGTCTGATGAGGGAATAGATGAAGCAAAAGCATACTTTGAGAAATTCTTTACAAAAAATGAAGGAAGTTTTTTTGAATGTACAAAAAAAGAAAGCAAAAAAGCACTTTTACATCGATTTGTTGCTGGAGGTGCAATAGATCGTTATCATGCCATACATCAGAAAAAGTCGGGAGAAATGATGTCCATGGACATTGCTTTCCCTCGTAATGAAAAAGACTGGTTTGAAAGATTAGCGCCAGAGATAGATGATTTATTAGAAATCAAACTGTATTATGGTCACTTATTTTGCCATGTATTACATCAAAATTACATTGTTAAAAAAGGCGTAGATTCTGAAGCACTGAAGCAAGAATTATTAAAAACGTTTGATGCTAGAGGCGCTGAATATCCAGCGGAACATAATGTTGGTCATGAATATTTTGCCAAACCGTCTTTGTCAAACTTTTATAAGAAGTTAGATCCAACTAATGGTTTTAATCCTGGGATTGGACGCACTAGTAAGCGTAAATATTGGAAATAGAACTAAATTTTTATAAATGGTTATTTATAACATTATAAGGATTTATAAAAAACAATTTTATAGCCTAATAATATCTTTGTTAGGACAAAGGAGTTTTTATTTGTTTTAATTATAAATCAACTTGGAGAAAACACTATAATTGCTATCACAAGAACTAGCTGTAAATACTAAATTCTTGATAGGATAAGAAAAAAATCATTTCACCCTATTGAAATCTCTTATGATACACTTATTTAATCCAATCATATAAATTTTGATAATATTAATGTTTTCTTATATTTGCACCACAAAAATAATCTATGATTAGAGTAAACATTAAAGACAAAGAAGATATAAACAGAGCTCTCAAAAGGTTTAAAAAGAAATTTGAAAAAGCTCAAGTAATAAAAGACTATAGAAATAATTCTTTTTTTACTAAAAAATCTGTAAAGTTGAGAGAAGAAAAACTAAAAGCTAGTTATATCCAAAAACTTCAGTCAAAAGAACTATAAATTTTATCGTATCTTTCATATAGTTACTATATAAATTATGAAGGATGCTTTTCTTAAATTTCTAAAATTTGAAAAGAGATTAAGTATACATACTATTAAAAGTTATAGTATAGATTTAAATCAATTTATTAAGTTTTATCAAGTATATTCAAAAAAGACAACTCTAAAAGATGTTGATCACAGGTCTATTAGATCATGGATTGTCGATCTTTCTCTAAAAAAGTTATCAAATAGAAGTATAAATAGAAAAATCGCTACTTTAAAATCATTTTTTAAGTTTCTAATTAAAAGAGAATTTATATCAGTTAATCCAACAAATAAAATTCGATCCTTAAAAACAAACAGTCTACTACCAAAATTTATTAAAGAAAAAGATATGAAATTTTTCTTCAAAAATTTAAAATCAGAAAATAACTTTAAGGGACAAAGAGACCTTCTTATAATTGAATTATTATATGGAACTGGAATACGTGTTTCTGAACTTATTAATCTTAAATCAAAAGATTTTAATAATGAAAAAGAAGAAATTAAAGTTCTAGGCAAAAGAGGAAAAGAAAGAATTATTCCACTTAACAATCAATCTATAAAACAAATAAAAAATTATATTCAAATAAAAAAGAAAACTCCTATAATAAAAAATGAATACCTTATAACTACTATAAAAGGTGAAAAAACATACCCAATGTTAATTTCTAGAATAGTCAAAAAAAATATATCACAATTAATCAACAGCGAAAATTATAATCCACATTTACTAAGACATACCTTTGCAACTCACCTTTTAAATAGAGGTGCGGATTTGAATTCTATTAAAGATTTACTCGGACATTCTAGCCTAGCATCAACTCAAATTTATACACATAATTCAATAGAAAAATTGAAGAAAACATTTGAAAAGTCACATCCGAAAGCAAAATAATTTATTTTAAAAAACTCATTACATTCAAATAAAACTCTTCAGGATTATCAAAATGAACCCAATGACCAGAGTTCTTAATAGTTAAAATTTTAGCTTTAGGAAATAAACTTATAATATTATCCCAATCATTATCTAAAATATAATTTGATTTTTCACCTTTAATAAATAACACTTTAGCATATGATGTTAAATCATTAGATATACCAGAATATAAATCTTTAATACTATCTGTTAATAATTTTACGTTTGATTTCCAAAAAAAGTTTTTTAAAGAATTTCTTTTTAAATTTTTTATTAAAAAATTTCTTATATATCGTTCTGAAACATACTTAGATAATAAATCATCGGCCTCTTTTCTAGTAGAAATACTATCAACATTCAAAGAATTTATACCTTTAATTATATAATTAAAGTTAAGATTATTTGGATATTCTTTCGGCGCAATATCAACAATTACAAGTTTATTAACAAGACGTTCATAATCTAGTGCAAATTTCATTGCAACTTTCCCACCCATAGAATGACCAATAATATTTACTGCTGATAAATTTTTTGATTTAATAAAATTAAATAGATCACTTGTTAACGTTTTGTAATTAATAGATTGAGAATGAGGAGAATTCCCATGATTCATTTGATCTATAATAAAAACATTGAATGTTTTTGCAAATAATTTACCATGATAAAGCCAATTATCAGATGAACCCAATAGACCATGTAATATAATTAAAGGCTTTCCACTACCATATTCCCTGTAAAATAATTTTGACATTATTTTAGTTCATTTAAATACATCTTTATGGTTTTTTCTAACCCATAATATAATGCATCAGATATTAATGCGTGACCAATTGAAACTTCAAATAAATTAGAAAGTGAATTTTTTAAGAATTTTAAATTATTAAGATCTAAATCATGTCCTGCATTAACCTGAAGTCCTTTTGAAATCGCATATTCTGATGCTTTAATATACTCAAATACAGAAGTTTCTTTATTATCAAGATAATTTTTTGCATACTTTCCTGTATATAATTCAACTCGATCAACACTACAGGCACTAGCACATTCTATCATTTTAAAATCTGGATCTATAAATAAAGAAACTTTTACACCATACTTATGAATTGTAGAAATAACATTCCTTAATAGAGCATTATCATCAGATGATTTCCAGCCTCTATTAGAAGTAACAACGTCTGGTGCATCTGGAACCAGGGTAGCTTGTTCTGGCTTAATATCTTTAATAATTTTTAAAAATCTATTATCTGGATACCCCTCTATATTATAATTGGTCTTTACAATTTTAGATATATCATATACATCATTTAATGTAATATGTCTTTCATCTGGTCTAGGATGTACAGTTATTCCCTCAGCCCCATAAGATTCACAATCCTTAACAACTTGAATTAGATTAGGATTATTCCCACCCCTAGCGTTTCTCAAAGAAGCTATTTTATTTACATTTACACTTAATCTGGTCATCGTTATATTAGTATTTCATAAATTTGCTTAAAATAAAACAAAAAATCATGAGTCTGAAAAACATAATTGATAAAGAAATCAAAGAATCTATGTTTCAAAAAAATAAAAATAGGTTAATTGCCCTTAGAGCTATTAAAGCTGCTATTTTATTAGAAGAAAAAAGTGGCTCTTCAAATAATTTTAATGAAAATCAACTTTTAATGAAATTGATTAAACAAAGAAAAGACTCTCTAACACTTTATAAAGAACAAAACAGATCTGATCTTGCTATAAAAGAAGAAGAAGAAATAAATATAATTAGTGAATTTTTACCTAAACAAATGAATGAATCAGAATTGATAGATCAAATATCAGAAATTATAAGTTCCATTAATGCGACGAGCATGAAAGACATGGGTAAAGTTATGGGAATAGCTACAAAAAAATTTAATGGAAAAGCAGATAATGGAAAAATTGCTCAAATAATTAAAGAAAAATTGAATTGAATTTAATCGATCTCGTCTTTGGAATAATCCTATTATATTTTTCTTATAGAGGATATAAAAAGGGTTTTATGATAAGTATATTTAGTTTTTGTTCAATATTTATAAGCATTTTAATAGCTCTAAAATATTCTCATTTTGCATCATTTTTAATTCTTAAAGTTCTGCCAGATTCTGAAAAACTTATTGTTGGTTTTATTGCTATAATAATAACTTTTATTTTATCCGCTTTAGTTATTAATAAAATTTCTCAATTTTTCAAATATGTAATTGACTTTACATTAATAGGAAGGGTCGATGATGTTGTTGGAGTAATTTTTGGTTCCTTCACCTCAGCTCTTTTTATTAGTTTTTTTATAAACATCATACAATATTTTGACATTTCACTTTTTGAAATTCAAATTAAAGAATCTATAATAAGTGGTTACTTAATTAATTTTGCCCCTCAAGTATTATCATATGTTATCGAATTTTTTCCTTCTTTAGAAGAAATAATTAATAAAATGGAACATAAAGAATTAATTGTATAAAAATGATTAATCAAAAAGAATATATTCAAAAAGGTAAAGGAGATACAATCATACTTCTTCATGGATTGTTTGGTGCTCTTAGCAATTGGAAGAGTGTCTTAACATTCTTATCTAAAAATTATAAAGTTATTATTCCGATAATACCAATTACAAAAATTGATAAAAAAAAAGCTAATATTCTAGGCCTAACTGAATTTGTATCTAATTTTATCAACAAATTAAAACTAAAAAAATTTTCAATAATTGGAAATTCTCTTGGAGGACATATCGGTTTAATGTATACTCTACTTAACCCTAAAAAAGTACAAAAACTTATTCTTACCGGTAGTTCTGGCCTTTATGAAAATTCTTTTGGTACTTCCTACCCAAAAAGAGGTGATTATCAATGGATTAACACACAAGTCAATCATACATTTTATAATTCAAAAGTTATTTCAAAAAAATATATTGATGAAGTGTATAAAACATTAAATGACAATGCGCAATGTCTAAATGTTCTTAATGTAGCAAGATCAGCACAAAGAGAAAATTTATCAGATCATTTAAAAGAAATTAAATGTCCAACATTACTAATTTGGGGACTAAATGATACAGTAACCCCTCCTCAAGTAGCACATCAATTCAATAATTTAATTAATAATTCTAAATTAGAATTTATTGATAAATGTTGTCACGCTCCAATGATGGAACACCCAAAAATTTTCAATAAAATAATAGGACCATTTTTAAAAGAATAAAATGAAAATAGGAATTCACGGTATTAATTTAAATGACAAAAAGAAAAAAGTCTTATCTAACTTAATTAAAGTAATAAACAAAAATAAAATTGATGTATTATATTCAAAAAGATTATCAAAAAATTTAGGAATAAAAAAAATTAAAACATATAATAAAACAAGTATTACAGAATTAGATTTTATAATAAGTTTTGGTGGAGATGGCACTTTGCTTGAAACAGTAACTCATATAGAAAACACAGGTAAACATATTCTTGGAATAAATATTGGAAAATTAGGATTTTTATCTACTGACGTATATAATAAATTCGAAATTTTATTACACGATATTATACAAAAAAAATTTAGTACAGACAAAAGATCTCTTGTAAATTTAAATACAACATCAAAAAAAATCAAAAAAAATTATGCTTTAAATGAAATTTCTATAATCAAAAAAGATTCTTCTTCAATGATTAAAATTCATTGTTACATAAATGATCAATTTCTGTGTACCTATTGGGCTGATGGTCTTATTATTGCAACACCAACTGGTTCAACTGGTTATTCATTATCATGTGGAGGGCCCATTTTGACACCAGATACAAATAATTTAATAATAACACCCATAAGCCCTCATAATTTAGGATTAAGATCTTTGGTGGTATCAGATAAATCCATAATAAAACTTATAGTTGAAAGTCAAGGAATTGATTTTTTAGTTTCAATGGACTCCAGGTCATTCACTTGTAGAGATGAAGAAAAATTAATTATAACAAAATCTAATTTTAAGATTAATCTAATACAACCAAATAATTTTGATTTTTTTGATACCCTCAGAAATAAACTCAACTGGGGTTATGATTTTAGAAATTAAAAATACAAATTTTTAAAATCAAACGTTAAAAAACCATGAATAAACATATCTCTTTATTTATTTTAATGTTTTTATACTCAATAACATTAAAATGCCAATTTTTAGAGCCTGGAATTAGTATAGGATTAAATAGTTATTCTGGAGACTTAAAAAGAGGTTATTCTCCTTTTCCAGGTTCTATAGGAATTGAAATCTTTAATAGATTTAATATAAATTCCCATCAATCATTTAAAATTTCTTATAAAAGAGGAAAAATAAAAGGAAAAGATATTATAAATGATGCTTTATCAACAAATAGGAATATGTGGTTTGAATCAAAGTTTTCAGAAATAAGTGGAAAAATAGAATATAATTTTTTAGATTATTTTGATGAAGTTACTAAAGAAAATTTTACTCCATATCTTTTCTTTGGAATTGCAACAACTCTTTTAAAAAATACAAAAGAAAGAAATAATAAACTTGAAAACAAAAATAAAATGTTAATGTCAATTCCTTTTGGAACAGGTTTTAAATATTTAATTAACAAGCAATTTTCAATAGCATTAGAATTTGAAATAAAAAAAACATTTTATGATAAAATAGATATAACTAGTGGACCCATCCCTTCTTCTACACAAGGAAACTTAAATAAAAATTACCAATATGGTAATTACAATGATAAAGACTTCTATTATTTTACGGGATTTAGTATAAGTTATATTTTTTATAAAATTCCATGCCCAAGAAATTCTGCACCAAAAAATAGTATATATTAACTTTACAAAATGAATAAACAAAAAAAATTACCTAACCATATTGCAATTATCATGGATGGTAATGGAAGGTGGGCAAAACAAAGAAATAAAAATAGAATCTATGGGCATAATCAAGCAAAAAAAAGTGTAAAAGAATGCGTTGAATATTGCGTAGAACATAAAATCAAATTTTTATCTCTTTTTACGTTTTCTACAGAAAATTGGAATAGACCAAAATTAGAAGTTAAAGCATTAATGAAACTTTTAAATGTTGTCATTAAGGATGAAATTAATCATCTAATTGAACAAAATATTAAAATTAAAATAATAGGAGATATAAGTAAAATTCCAAAAAAAACAGAAATAAATCTTAAAAAAGCCATAGATAAAACCAAAAATAATTCAGGACTTACATTAATCCTAGCAATCAATTATTCAGGAAAATGGGATATTTTAAACGCGACAAAAAAAATACTTATAGATAAAAATCAAATAGATTTAAAGATTTTTAACGATAATATTTTTGAAAATTATTTAACAACTGCTAACATTCCGGAACCGGAACTTATAATAAGAACCAGTGGAGAACATAGAATTAGTAATTTTTATTTATGGCAAGCAGCCTATTCTGAATTATTTTTTATTGATATTTTATGGCCAGATTTTAATAAAAAAGAATTAAATAATGTTATTTTCGAGTTTCAAAACAGAAAAAGAAGATTTGGAAGTTTATAAAAACTATATGAAAAACACGATATTTATTTTTTTATCTTTTCTATTAACTGGATTATCATATCATTCCCATAGTCAAATAAAATACAATTATAACACAAACCCCGAACAACAAATAGTCATTAATTATTCAAATCCAAAGATTTACGAAATTGGTGACATAAAAATAATAGGAGCTAAATATTTAGAGCCTATAGCTTTAATATCCCTATCAGGATTAAAAATTGGTGATCAAATATCAATTCCTGGGGAATCAATATCTGGAGCAATTAAAAAATTATGGAAACAAGGTATTATTGGAGATATAAAAATATTAATCGATAAAATTGAAGAAGGTAAAGTTTATTTATCAATTGTTTTGAAAGAGAGACCTAGGCTTAGCGCTTTTAAATTAAATGGTATAGGAAGAACTCACACTTCTGAATTAAATGAAAAAATTAATCTTATAAGAGGAAGAATAGTTACAGATGCAACAATTAAAAATACACAAAATACCATACTAAATTATTTTAAAGAAAAAGGTTATCGAAACACTAACGTTAATATTCAAGAAGCTGTAGATACCATTATGTCTAATAGTATTAGGCTAAACATTAATATTGAAAAAAACAAAAAAGTAAAAATTAATAACATTTCTTTTTATGGAAATAGTATTTATTCAGAAGCTAAATTAAAAGGTAAACTCAAAAAGACAGGTGAAAAGTTTGAGATTGCATTGTTTAAAAAAATATTTCAAAAAATCTTTTTGGTATTAAAACCAAAAAATCTTTTTGGTATTAAAAATGGTATTACAAAAAATGGAATAATAGATTTTGTTACTGAAAATTCTAATATAAATTTTTTAAAATCAAGCAAATTTATTGATAAAGAATTTATAAATGATAAAGATAATCTTATAAAATTTTATGAATCTAAAGGATATAGAGATATCAAAATCATAAAAGATTCTATTACTTATGAAGGTGACTTTATAAATATAGATATTTATGTAAACCCAGGAAATAGATACTATTTTAGAAATATTAATTGGACTGGAAATTACATTTATGATCAAAAATTACTAAATGAAATTCTTTCAATCAAAAAAGGAGATATATATGATATTGAAACTCTCAATAAAAAAATTACTTATAATCCAAAAGGGACTGATGTTTCTTCATTATATCAAGATAATGGCTATTTATTTTCAAATATTCAACCTATAGAAGTCGGTGTAATTGGAGATTCCATAGACGTTGAAATGAGAGTATATGAGGGAGCACAAGCAACCATAGACAAAGTTAATATAAGTGGAAATGATAGAACTAGCGATCATGTTATAATAAGAGAACTCAGAACAATACCAGGTCAAAAATACAATAGATCCGAACTAATAAGAACACAAAGAGAATTATCACAATTAGGATATTTTGATCCAGAAAGTATAAACCCAATACCAATACCTAATCCTCAAAAGGAAACTGTAGACATCACCTGGGAATTAAAAGAAAAACCTAGTGATCAAGTAGAATTATCAGGTGGGTGGGGTGGCTATTTTGGTTTTGTTGGAACCGTAGGATTAACCTTTAACAATTTTTCTATAAAAAACATTAGTGATTTTAGTAAATGGAGACCACTCCCTGTCGGTGATGGACAAAAATTATCTCTTAGAGTTCAAGCTAACGGGAGACAGTTTCAAACATATTCATTTAGTTTTTCTGAGCCTTGGATGGGAGGAAGAAAACCAAATAATTTTAGTATCAGTTATAGTTATTCCATAAATCGCCAACTAGATTTTTATGGTACAGGTTATAATTCATATGGTAGTGGTTATAATCCATACGGTGGTGGATACGGAGGGTATAGTGGATATGGAGGGGGATATGGTGGATACGGAGGGTATGGTGGATACGGTGGTAGTGGTGGATACGGTGGTAGTGGTGGGTATGGATCTTCGAAAAATAGCAAAATAATTGGTTCAATGAAAGTACATGCAATTACATTGAGTCTTGGACGTAGGGTTACATGGCCAGATGACTATTTTGTAATATCTAATTCTCTATCATACTATAATTATGACCTATTCAATTTTGGTCAATCTCTAGGATTTAACACTGGAGTTACAAATACCATAGCTTTTAAAACAAACATTTCAAGAAATAGTATAGACAACCCTACATTTCCAAGAAGAGGATCTTCATTCTCTCTAGATATTTCAATAACACCTCCATACTCAAAATGGAATGGAATAAATTATGAGACTGCTGAACCTCAAGAAAAATACAAATGGGCTGAATATCATAAATGGATGTTTGATGCGAAATTCTATACACTAATAATTGGGGATTTAGTTCTAGAATCAAGAGCGCATTTTGGTTTTATTGGGGGCTATGGAGATGAAAATAAAATTGGTCCATTTGAAAGATTTTATCTAGGTGGAGATGGCCTTTCAGGTTCTTACAGTAATTTTCTATTAGGTACTGAAAGAATCGGATTAAGAGGATATGAAAACAATTCTTTAATTCCTATTGATGAAGAAAAAAACATTCAAGGTGGAACAATATATAATAAGTATGTCTTTGAATTAAGATATCCTATATCATTAAATCCTTCTGCAACAATATTTGGAACCATATTTGCTGAAGCTGGAAACAACTGGAATTCACAAAAAGATTTCAATCCATTTAAATTAAATAGAGCAGCGGGAGTAGGTGTAAGAATATTTATGCCGGCATTCGGGTTGTTAGGAATTGACTGGGCGTATGGATTTGATACAGTTCCAGGGCAATTAAAAAAATCGGGGCCTCAATTTCATTTCTCTATAGGTCAACAACTACGATAATATTATGATTAAAATTATCAAACTCCTACTTACATTATTATTCATACCAACTCTTTCTGAGGCACAAAAATTTGGTTATGTAAATTCGGAATTTATCTTAAAAAATATGAAAGAATATAGTGAGGCTATGAATGATATTGATCTTTTATCCAAAGCTTGGGAAAAAGAAATTAGTGATATGTATATAGAAATAGAAAAAAAGGAAATTAGCCTAAAAAACGAAGAAATTCTACTAACAAAAAATATGTATAATGAAAGAAGAGGACTTTTAGATAAAGAATGGGTGTTAATAAGAGAATATCAACAAAAAGTTTTTGGTTTTGAAGGGTTGTATTTTCTAAAGAAAAAAGAGTTGATTGAACCAATTCAAGATATAATTTTTGAATCCATTGAAAAGATAGCTAAAAAAAATAGACTTCAAATAGTTTTTGATAAATCTGCCGAACTTATACTTTTATATACAAACCCAATTCACGACTACACTGATTATGTTCTAGAAGATTTGGGACTAAATAAAAAAAATAACTAGTTTTGCTCAATTAATTTAAATAATATGAAAAAATTACTAATAATTATTACTTTAATGTTTTTCACAAACTATTCTTTTTCTCAAGAATTAAAGATTGATTCTTTTTCTCAAGAATTAAAGATTGGATATACCAACGTAGAATATATACTTAGTTTTCTCCCAGAAACAAAACAAGTTCGAGCAGAAGTTCAGGCTTATGGAACACAACTTCAAAATCAGCTACAATCAAAAATTACAGATTTTCAAAGTAAAGCAGATGCTTTTCAAAAAAATGCTGCAAAAATGACAGAGATTATTAGAGCAGATAAACAAGAAGAACTTCAAAATATGCAAGCTTCAATTCAAAAATTTCAAAACGAGGCCCAAACATCTATTCAAAAGAAAGAACAAGATTTATTTAAACCATTATTTGACAAAATAAGTAATGCAATAAATACTGTTTCTGAAAAAAATAACTATTCTCATGTCTTTAGTGCAGGAGTTCCTGGTCTTGATGTTCTTTTATATGCTAGGCCGTCTGATGATATATCACTATTAGTATTCGAAGAGTTAGGAATAGATCCTCCACCAACGCAAGAATAATTATTTTTTTAAACCAATATCTTTAAGTCTTTCTTCCAAAAATTGTCCCGCTGAAATATCATCAAATGATTTAAGATTGTTATCATCAATACAATTTTCTAAACAACTTAAATCCATTTCAGCTTTAGGATGTAAAAAAAATGGTATTGAATATCTCGAAGTGTTTAAAAGATCTCTAGAGGGATTCACAACTCTATGTATAGTTGACATCAATTTATTGTTTGTTAGTCTCTCTAACATATCACCTACGTTTATAACTAATTGATCTGGTTTAGACTTAATAGGATTCCATCTATTGTCTCTAGTTAAAATTTCAAGACCATCTGCACTAGCACCCATTAAAAGAGTAATAAAATTTATGTCTCCATGAGCTGCTGCCCTTACTGCACCATCTGAAACATCATCAGGATTAATAGGATAATAATGAATAGCTCTCATAATACTTTGGCCTCCTTTTACCTTATCATAAAAATAATTTTTTTCTAAATCAAGATAAAGAGCAGTAGATTCTAAAACTTGTAATCCAATTTCTTCTAATTTTAAAAAAGCTTTACTAGTAATTTCTTGAAATTCATTTATTTCAATAGGCCAAATATTTTCTGGAGAAACATTAGATGTAGGATCTCCAATATGATAAAATTCTTTTAAATCTCCTTTTTTACTCCCTTTTGCATGTTCCTGTCCTTTTATAACGTAACCCCTTTGTCCATATAATTCAGGAAAATAATATTTTATTTTTTTTTCATCTTCCAAATCAAAAAAATCTTTTATTGTTTGATATAATTCTTGTGATAATTCATTTTCAAAACCAGTATTTTTAATAATTGCAAAACCAGTTTGATTAAATGATGTTCCTAGATTATTAGAAAATTTAATCCTATCATTATTATCACCATAAATAAACTTAGATAAATCTAAAGTAGCAACTTCATTTAAAATATTACTCATAATTATTCAACTTTAATTTTTATTGAAGATGACATATTTTCTCCATATGATGCATGAACCCCATCAGCAAATTGTAAGGATATAATATAATTTCCAGGATCTAATTCAAAAGAAGTATCTGTTTGACCCAACCCAAAATGAAGTGTGGAATCACTCATTGGAATTACACTTCCTAACGGCCAGCTTGTCTGATTAATAAGAATATGATGATGACCAAATCCTTTATTAACTTTCCCAGCAGGTTCAATTAACATCCCATTTAATCCCATATCAACAAAAACAGGGCTTGCAACAGTAGAACCATCTTTTGGCCATTTAAAAAAAACATTTTGAATTATGGATTCTTCTACTTTATCCTCAACTAATTCTGTTTTCTTATTTTCTTTTACAGAACATGAAACCAAAAATAATACATTAAATAATAGTATAATATACTTGTTCATTAAACTGGTGTAAAAACTTCTTTTAAAACTTGTAAAGATTTTAATTTAATATTAATTTCCAAACTTTGACTAAAATATATAATTAATGAATTTAAAACATCATTTCTTTCAGAATAATTAGAATGAATTTTACTATTATAATCCATTGAAATACAATTCATAACAAAGTCATTTAGTTCTTTGTTATTTAAATATGCTTTTGTAATTTGTAATGGATCTGAAATTTTAAAACCAAAAAACTTTGTAAGTTTTAATAAAAATTGTATGTGAAAATTTTTAATATTATTTTCTAAACTATCATAAATTAAAAATGAATTGTATAAAAAATTAAATTTTTCATTTTGATTAGGTTCATTTGATAAAATTTTACTTAACAATTCAGATAAAAAAATACAAACAGAAATTTTTTTTATATTTGTGTGATTTGTCATATAAATAACATCTATTTTTATTTCTTTTAATCTTTGAATATTTGCAGAGCTTTTATTATATACTACTAAGTCAAGAATGGTTAAAGGTTGAAATAAGCTCATATTCTTACTTGTATTAAAACTTCTAACTCCATTTATTATATAAGATTGTAAGCCAAAAGATTCTGTAAAAATTTTACAAATAATTGAAGACTCTTTAAACTTTATAAAATTTAACACTATCCCTGTTGTTTTATATGTCATCTAATTAAAATTTTGCTTATTAGTTTTTCGGACTCATCATCTGAAATAATAAAAATTAAATATATACCTTCATTAACTTTCAATCCTGAATGATCATATAAATTCCATGATGTTCCTCCACCCATTGAAGACAAAGAAATAACTTCTTCTCCTGATAAAGTAGTAATCTTAATTATATTATTTTCCATAAGTCCTGAAAAAGTAACAAGATGATGCTCATTAAGGTTGATTGGATTAGGAAAAGCTTTAAATAAATTATAATTATCCCTTGTTGGACTATTATCGGATTTATATGATATAAGGCCATCATAAGTTAAAAAAAATATTTCACCATTATCAAGAATTAAAATATCAATAATATTATTAGAAATTAATGGAGAATTTTCTTTAGTAAATTCTTTTTCTATTTTATTTCCTAAAGAATTTAAAATTATTACTCCTTGATTTGTCCCAATCCATTTATTATTAGATTCATCAACTAATAATGTGTTTATTTTTAAGTTTTGTAATATTCTTCCACTTTCGTTATTTGGCATTTGATATGTTGAAATATTATCAAACGATTCTATATTAGATGAAGGAAAATAAATTAATCCATCATCTGTTCCAACCCATACAATATCATTTTTATCAATAACTATTTTATTTATTGAATTAGTTGGAAGAAAATTTGATGTTAAAGTTAATTTTATATAAGAATTATAATATGGACTAAATAAAATTATCCCTCCTCCAAATTTATTGTCAAGAGTTATCCAAAAAGTTTCAGAATTATTAAAAATAATATCTCTAGGGTATTGATAACTTCCAACACCAAAATCATAAGTAAACCAACCATCTTTTAAATTATATGAAATAAGAGGAGATCTTGTCCCATAATTTAATATCCACATTTTATCTAATACACTCAACAACGCCTTCACGTCCACATCATTACTATTAATTTTTTTTTGCAATAATGAGTTTTCTGTTACATCATTAATGATAACATTATTTTCTTCATCAAAAATTCCCATTGTTTCTGAACCAAAAAATAGCCCTTTATCAAACCCTGTAACAGAAGTTACATTTCTAAAATTTTCAAAATTTTTATTTTCCCAAAGACCATCTGAAAAGATAGAATAATAATTATCATTTTCTGTGAAGCCATATAAAGTATTTGCATATTTCATTATTCTAGAAAAAATGATATTTGGTGAATTAAAAACTTTAAAAAAGTAGTTTAAATCCATTGAATATAACCCCTGATTTCTTAATCCAATCCAATAATTATTCTTTGCATAAATAAAATCATTAATATTAATTTTATTAAGATCATAAATTTCTGATAAAGAATTACCATTATCTATGTTATATAATTTTCTTCCATTTGTTAATACTAAATTCCCCTTAATGACTTTTATTTTTTTTATTGCATTATCTAATTCGAAATTTATACTATCCCCCATCAAATTATACATTGAAAAAGAAGAATATACATGTATTTTATTTTTATAAATAAAAGAACCTATTAAATCATTCTGTGTAATATTTAACAAATCCCAACTATTAAAATCCAAAAGATTATTTCCAAATAAAGGAGCATAATGCACTGATTTTTTTGTTAAAACATAAATAGAATCATTTAATATTTTTGTAGAGATAACATCCAAAATAGAAATTTCATTATCAATGTTTGAATAATGTTCTAAAACTTGTTTAGTATTAATATCAACTAAGAAAATACCATCTGAAGAGGAAACATAAAGGATGTTTTCATAAATATTAAACGAGTTAATTTTAATACTAAAATTTTCAAAACTTAAGTTAATATACGTTATATCAAATTCTGAAAAAAAATCAATTTGGCCAGAAGTATATCCAACAATTAATGACTTACCATCATCAATCATAGCACTAACAGCATTATTAGAAAGCCCATTAATAGTAGAAAGTTTATTTATACTATTATCCTCTAAGTCTAAATAAAACATTCCTTTATTTGCTGCTGCATATATTTTATTATCAAAATAATGAACCAATCGTATGTCATTAAAATTAAAATGAACCCTCCAATACCCTGTCTGAATAGGTTCTATAAAAGAAGTATTATCAATTAGCGTTTTACTATCTTTAGGAAAAGAACAAAAAAACAATAAAAGGAAAAAAATTTTAAACCTCACTAATAACATTAAGCTAATATTCATCTTATTTTTTAAAAAAAGGTAGATATAATTCAATAAATTATAACCTGATTTATTAAACGCAAAAACTAAAATAAATTTTAATAATAATGAGTATAAATCATTATGCAACAAATTTTTACAAAAAAATTTCATCAGAAATTGATACAAATAATGTTACAGGAGACAAACTATTAAACATTACCCAATGTAATCACATAAACCTTTTCATAATAAAAAAAATATATGATGATTGGCTAAATAATTTTAATAAGAATAAAATACCATTTTTTGATTATGATAATAAAGAAACAAAAGAAGCTCAAAAAAATTTCATGAACATTCTCTCTAAGCACATTAAAATTAAACCAAGTATAATACCAGATATTATCATCGAGGCCATAAAAGAAACTGTTAAACTTGCAGCCAACCCATCAAATTATATTATTAATGATACCTTTAAAAATTTAAATGAAATCAATGGGAAAAACTTAAAAGCTAGAAAAAAATACTATCCTTACCACAAGAGTGTTTTTGATGAATTAATTAATAATATTCAACACTTTGAAAACAATACTATTGAAAAAACTGATTTAATAAAATTGATAGCTAAACAAAACTTAAATAAATGTGAAATATTAATCAAAGAATTAAATTCTATTCTTGAAATAGACAGAAGTTTATTTATAAATCTAGATATAAATTATTCTCATAATGAAGAACTTTTTAGTATGAACAAAAAAGAATATGATAAGCTTCTTCTGGAGGTAAAATTGTGTGATACATTTCAAGAAGCAACAGAAATTATTCTAGATAATCTAAAGGATAATTATAAACATAAATTAGATGATCCAAAATTAATAAAAATACTTACGAGTATAAAAAAAAATTATTAAAAGAAAATCAATAAGAAATAAAAAAATAATTTCAGAAATTATCTAGATAAAAGTGAAGCTTGAACACTATTCAACTTCATAAAAACAAAAAGAAGTAAACAAAAAGACAATAAAGATGATCCTCCATAACTTATAAATGGCAATGGTATTCCTATAACAGGAAACATTCCCAAAGTCATTGCTATATTTATCATATAATGAAATGTTAAAACTGAAAAAATAGAATAACCAAAAACTCTGGCAAATATGTCTTTTTGATTTTCAGCTAACTGAACAATTCTAATTAGAAGTAAACTATATAACAATATTACAAACAAAGAGCCAACAAACCCAAATTCTTCACCAACTACTGAAAAAATAAAATCTGTACTTTGCTCTGGAACAAAATCTAATCTAGTTTGCGTTCCATTCAAAAATCCTTTTCCAAAAAAACCACCTGAACCTATAGCAATTTTTGATTGCGTTATGTTCCATCCAATACCTAAAGGATCCGCACCAGGATTTATTAAAGATTCAATTCTATTTTTATGATGAGGTTTTAATACATCATTTAATATAACTTCTTGTCCATTAATTGCAATCATAGTAAAAACATAAATAACGAAAAGATTAATTATGTTTTTAAGATTTTTTGTAGATAAACCAATAGCAATTAAAAAACATACAGAAAACACTATGTATAAAATATTAGGATCAAAAATTAACCCTAATAAAAAAATTAATACAATGCCTACAATAAAAAGAACTAATTTAAGAGACATACCTTCCCGAAAAAAAACTAAAAAAAATGATGAAAATACCAAAGCTGTACCAAAATCACCTTGAATCAAAATCAATAATGAAGGTAATGCAATAACTATAGAAACATACATCAAATTTTTTAAAGATTTTAAATTTAAATTATATGAATCAAAAATTTTTGCTAATAATAATGCTGTAGAAAATTTAGAAAATTCTGATGGTTGAAATCTAAAACCAAAAATAGAAAACCAAGATTTAGATGCAGAGACTTCAACTCCTACAAATAAAACAACTATCAAAAGTAGAATGGATAAAATATATAGAGGTACAGCTAAATTATAAATAAATCTATGCTCTAAAAAAAAGATTGAAATTAATATTACAAAAGAAAATATAATCCAAATTAATTGTTTAAATGCTTCATTGTTAAAACTAAAAAAAATGACATCATCTTGAATTTGTGTAGAAAAAATTGAAATAAAACCAATAAATACTAAAATTAAAAAAATAATAGTCATTAGAGGATCTATTGAAAATATATTATTCTGTATCTTCCTCATCTATAAAATCTCCTAATAAAACATATTCCTCTAACCATTTTCTTTTAATACCATTATTAATATAATACTCAACTGCCAAACTAGCTATAGATGTAGCAGCACGCCCTCCCTGTCCAGCATTTTCAATATATGATGAAATTGCAATTTTTGGTTTTTCTTTCGGTGCAAATCCAATAAAACCAGAGTGGTCATAACCATGAGGATTTTGCACAGTACTAGTTTTTCCACATAAAATTATATCATTCATATATCCCCTACGAGCAGATCCCAACTTCACTACATCTTCCATAGCATCAATAATATAATTATAATGATTTATATCTATATCCGTATTGATTCTTTTTTGATTCATAACTTTTTTACCATCAATTTCAATCACAATTTTTGGCGTATAATAAATTCCTCTATTGGCAATAATAGCAGCTAAATTAGCCAGATGAAGAGGTGTTACTAATAATTCTCCTTGCCCTATACTTAAAGAATATATATTAGAAAACTTCCATCTATTCCTTCCATATAGGTCATCATAGTAATTATAAGATGGAACAAAACCAGAACTTAATATTGGCATATCTATATTAAGACTTGATCCTAATCCAAAATTTTTTACATAATTATTCCAATCTATTAAACCCAATCTAGAGTCTACATAAGTATTACTATCCTTTTTTCTATTTATAATTTTACGAAATAACTTAAAAAAATAATTATTTGATGATTTAATAATTGCTTGTTTTAAATCATAATATCCAATAGGCGCTAAATCTCCAATATTAGAATGATCAATAAAAATTTTATCATTATAATTAACCAAATTGTTCTGAAGCCCAATTAATGACTGTATTAATTTAAACATTGAACCTGGAGGATAAGTTGCCATTAGAGCTCTATTAAATATAGGCTTTAAACTATCGTTTTGTAAAGTCAAATAATTTGTTGAATAATCTCTTCCTGTCAAAAAATTTAAATCGAAATCAGGTGAAGATACCATTGCCAAAACATTACCAGAAGATGGCTCAATAGCTACTACACTACCTACTTTATTAAATAATAATTTTTCTATATAAATCTGAAGATCAGAATCAATAGATAATTTTATTTTTTTTCCATTTAAAACCAAAGAATCATTTAATGCATTATTATAACTACCCACAGACTGACCTTTTACATCATAAACTTTCAACTCATAGCCTTTGGTTCCTCTCAATGATTTTTCATAATATTTTTCAATCCCCCCTATTCCTATTAAATCTCCAATTTTATAATAATTTGTTGAGTCCTTTATTAATTGCTGAGAACTTATTTCTCCCACATGTCCCAAAAGATGCGTCAACTGAGGCTTAGGATAATATCTTATAGGTCTTGCCACATGATAAATTCCCTTAAAATTGGAAAATTGATTTTGCATATAAGCAAACTCATCATGTGTAATACCACTATAAAAAATAGAAGGTTTATGTTTGGAATATTTTTTTGCTTTATTTATTATTTCATGAAATTTATCAAGAGATATATGAAATATTTTTAAAAATTGAGATGTGTCTGAAATTATTAATTGATTGGGAATAACATAAAAATCATACACAGGCTGATTTTCAACTATAATCTTATCATTTGCGTCAACAATAATACCCCTAGAAGGAAAAATGGTTTCCAAATGCAAAATATTATTTGATGATAATTGTTGTGAAGAAGTATCATAAATTTGTAAATAAAATAATCTCAAAATAAATAATAATGAGACAACAAAAATAAATAGTTTAAAAAAAATCGTTCTATCTCCACTCATTTTTCGAATCCAATTTTAAAAATAAATACTGCATTAATATCATAAAAACATACGTAGAAATACTTGAAAAAAGTAATATAAAAAAAGCATTTAATGTAAAAAAAGTATTTGATTCAAATATTAGTAATAATATATAATAGAGCATTACTATTGGAAAAGAAAAATTAAAGAATTTCAAAGACCCTAAATTAAAAATTGAGATTAAAGAAATCTTTTCAGCTTTATCTTCTCCAATTATTTTTAAAACCCATGAATTTTTAAAATAAATTATTATTATACTAATAAAAGAGTATAACCCTAAAGAATCATTAAAAACATCAATAATTAAACCTAACAAAAAACCTATAACTAAAGTTAGTATAGAATTTTTATAATATGGACAAAGTATTAAAACCAAAACATAAGGAGCCAACAAAACATAATCAAAAAAAAGTATTTTGTTTAAAACAAAAACCTGCATGAACATTAGTAAAGAAAATAATAGAATATTATTCTTCATCATTATTTTTTAATTCTAATAAAACTTTTTCTTCTTTTTGTGTATCGACTATAATATATACATGTGATAAATTATAAAAGTTTTGAAATAATTCAATATCAATATCATAAAAATTAGAATTAACGTTTTGATTTATATGTTTTATTATTCCTATTCCTATTCCTTTTGGGTATATAGTATTAAAAGAAGAAGTAACAACAGAATCTCCTTCGTTAATATTAATATGCTTTGGTATATATAAAAGCTTAGCTTTGTTTGGATTTTCTGCATTCCAATTTAAGGAAGAAAGTGTGTTTGTACTTTTTATCAATGTAGAAACATAATATGATGTATTTAATAAAGATATTAAAGTGGAAAAATTATCAGAAATATATTGAACTTTTCCAATTATTCCTTTGAATGAAATAACTCCCATTCCTACTTCAACCCCATCCTTACTACCTTTATCTAAAGTAATATAATTTTCATTTTTATTTATAGAATTATTAATAACATTAGCAGAAATTAATCTATACCTAACATTTAATGTATCAGCATTTGATTTTTTATTGGATTTATAATATAAGATTTGCTCAAATAAATCATTGTTTTCATTCAAAATTTCTATGTTTCGTAATTTTATTTGAAAATAATTAATAAAAGAATTTCTTAAAGAAAATATTGTGCCTGATATATAATTTGAAGAATTAAAATAATAAGATTTTAAAAACAAATTATTATTTAATAAAAAAAAGAAAGAAAATACAACCAAAATCCAAAAAGAAATAGAGTATTTATATAAACCTAAAATTTTAAGTAGGTTGCGCATAGTAAACTAAGACATTAACACAGCACGAAACCCATCAATATCATTTAATGCAGTTCCTGTTCCTTTAACTACAACTCTTAGAGGTTCTTCTGCAATATGAATAGGAAGTTTTGTTTTTACTGATAATCTTTTATCTAGACCACGCAATAAAGCTCCACCACCTGTAAGATATATACCATTATCATAGATATCTGCTGAAAGTTCTGGAGGAGAACTTTCCAAAGCTTTTAAAACCGCTTCCTCAATTTTTGCTATAGACTTATCCATAGCAAAAGCTATTTCTGGATATGTGATTTTAATAACTTTAGGTATACCTGAAACTAAATCTCTACCTCTAATATCCAAATCATCTGGTGGATTTTTAAGCTCTGTCATAGCTGAGCCTACTTCAATTTTTATTTTTTCAGCTGATCTTTCACCAATTAATAAATTATGTTGCCTTTTCATATAATCAAGAATGTCATTTGATAAACTATTTCCTGCAATACGAATAGATTGGTTGGTTACTAACCCTGAAAGAGCAATAATTGCAATCTCTGTTGTTCCACCTCCAATATCAACAACCATATGTCCTACCGGTCTATCTATTTTTATACCTATACCTATTGCCGCAGCAATAGGTTCATGAATCATATAAACCTCTTTTGCACCAGCGTGTTCAGCAGAATCTCTAACTGCTCTTTTTTCAACCTCAGTGATACCTGAAGGAATACAAATTACCATTCTATGAGAAACAGGAAAAAATCTTTTTCCACCATCTATCATTTTAATCATTCCTCTAATCATGTGTTCGGCTGCATGAAAATCAGCGATAACACCATCTTTTAATGGTCTAATTGTTTTAATATTTTTATGAGTTTTTTCATGCATTTGCATAGCTTCTGATCCAATGGCCAAAACTTTATTTGTTATTCTGTCAATTGCAATGATTGATGGTTCATCAACGACAACAGATCCCTTAGTAGCTATTAGAGTATTTGCTGTCCCCAAATCAATAGCTAAATCATTATTGAAATAATCAAAAAATCCCATACTTTAAATTTAAAATAAATTAGAGAAAGAAAATATTTAATAAATTTTTTTTACAAAAATAAGAAAATATAACTTATTGTTCTATTAATGATAGAAATGTCTTATTCCTGAAAACACCATAGAAATATTATTTTTATCACACATTTCTATTGAAAGATTATCTTTTATAGAACCCCCTGGTTGAATTATAGAACTTATGCCTGATTTAGCAGCAATTTCCACACAATCTGGAAAAGGAAAAAATGCATCAGAGGCCATAACAGATCCTTTAATAGAAAAACCAAATCTTCTAGCTTTATCAATAGCAAAATTTAAGGCATCAATTCTTGATGTTTGTCCAACACCACTAGATATCATCTGTAAATTTTTTACTAAGACAATAGAATTAGATTTAGAATGTTTTACAACTTTATTAGCAAATTCTAAATCTTTTAATTCTCTATTTGATGGCGTCATTTTAGTTACTCTATCCCAATTAGAATCATCATTCTTTATGTTATCAACATCTTGTTCTAATCTTCCATTAAGAATGGACTTATAACTTTGCTGATTTTTAATAGTTCGTTTTTGAACAAGGATTATTCTATTTTTTTTTGATTTTAATATATTCAAAGCTTTTTCTTGATAGCTTGGTGCAACAATTATTTCAAAAAAAAGAGTATTCATTTTCTTAGCAGACAAAACATCTACTTCTTTATTAGAAATTAAAACTCCACCAAAAGCAGATAATGAATCTGCAGCAAAAGCTAAATCATAAGATGAAACAACATCAAGTGCTGATGCTATTCCACAAGCATTATTATGTTTTATAATAGCAAATGTTGTATCTGTAAACTCAGTTATTAATTTAACTGCAGAATCAACATCTAATAAATTATTATATGAAAGATCTTTTCCGTGTAACTGACTAAAAACATCATTTATATTACCTTGAAAGACAGCACGCTGATGTGGGTTTTCACCATACCTAAGAATTTTTGAATTTTCATTTTCAAAAGATTCATTAAAATAATCACTTATATCTCTATCGTATTCTGTAACTAACTTAAAAGCTTTAGAGGCATAACTTTTTCTAAGTTTTTCATTTGTAATAAAATTATTTGACTCTAAATCTTCTAATAATTTAATATATTGGTTTCTTGAAGAAACTACTAATATATCATCATAATTTTTTGCTGCAGCACGAATAAGAGATACTCCCCCAATATCAATTTTTTCGATTATTTCATTCTTATCTTTTATTTTTATAACCGTTTCTTTAAAAGGATATAGATCAACAATAACCAAATTAATTTTAGGAATATCGTGAGTTCTCTGATCTATAAGATCTTGTTTATTAGAACTTCTTGAGAGAATAGATCCAAAAATTTTAGGATGAAGTGTTTTAACTCTTCCACCAAGAATTGAAGGATAACCAGTTAAAGATTCAACAGATTTTACTGGAATATCTAAATTTTCTATAAACTTTTTAGTTCCACCCGTAGAATAAATGGTTATTTCTTTTCGAAAAAGAGCCATACAAACCTCCGAAATTCCCTCTTTATTAAACACAGAAATTAAAGCAGATTCTATTTTCAATTTTTTCATCCTCAAAAGTAATATTATAATTTATTTAAAATGTATTTTTCAATAATTTGAGGAAAAAATTTATACTCTAATTCATGAATTCTAGAACTTAAACTTTCCAATGTTTCATCTGAATTAATAAGAATAGATTTTTGAAAAATTATTTTTCCCTTATCATATTCTTCATTAACAAGATGAATAGTTATTCCTGAACTATTATCCCCTGATTTAAGAACGGAATTATGTACATTATCTCCGTAATATCCCTTGCCTCCATAATTTGGTAATAATGCTGGATGAATGTTTATAATTCTATTTTTATAATGTCTAACAAGATTTAATGGAATAAGATTCATAAATCCAGCAAGTACAATGTGAGTAGTTGAAGTTTTTTTTAAGTAATTATATAAACTTCCATCTTTCAATTCAACATTAGATATAATTTTTGTCGACACTTTATATTTATGTGTTCTCTCCAAAACAAAAGCATCTTTGTTATTACAAACAACTAATGGAATTTTAATGCTATTATTACCAACAAAATATTTAATAATATTTTCAACATTTGAGCCATTACCAGAAGCAAATAATGTAACATTATATACCATTTATAATTAACGTTTAATTCTATAGAGGGATAAAAATAAGCCAAATAATAAAATAAAAAATCCTATCCACAATAAATTAATAAGAGGTTTTTGAACTGCTTCAATTATTACCCAATTTTTTTGGGTTGTTTGGAACGTTATCTTAAAACTTTGAGAATCAGGAATAATTTCAGACAAATAAATTTTAATTCCTAAGTCATCAATTATATCAGGAATTAAACCAACTTTATTATCTTCAATAATATATACTGGCTTAGCTATATATTCTTGATTATTTGCCATTATGTTAATACTAGCCTCAACTGTAAACCTATTTTTATTATTAATATTTTTTGTTGTTATTTTTTCAAGAACAGAAACATAATCATTTAAAAAAAATGTTTCATCTATTTTAACTACAATTGAGTCTTTTTCTTTCCATACAATTTCTTGCTTAGGATCAGGAAATGTTCTTACATGAACATAGAGATCTTCTATAAAATTATTTTTTATATCAGGAGAAAACACTATCATATCAGAGTTTGGATCTGTCTGAACTTTAGGGAATAAATTAAATTCATCGTCACCATAACCATCATCATCAAAACCTCTCCTTTTATTAGTAAATTTTAATTCAAAATATGTAATGTCTTGATTTTCTACTTCAACAGTATCATTCTCAAAAATTGTATTACCATTTAAGTCAACATCTTTTTTTAAAATGTATTTATTTAATAAAGGAATATATTCTAAATAATTTTCATTTATATATCCTGAATAATTTTTTAATTGTTTCCTCTTACCAAGATAATCTACATCATATTTCCCTATTTTCCTTTTTTCATTAAGAAACAAAAGCATGTTATTTTGATTAACCTCATCTGGAAAATCATTATTCCAAACTAATCCGGTATAGTTCTGTGAAACAATCGATGAATAACCTGAAGAAAACAAAATTCCTATTAACATCATTGCCACTCCAATATGAGAAATTGAAGCCGAAGAAATAAAGTTTCTATTTTTAAAAAAATACAATAAAACACTACCATTAGAAAAAATAGAAAAGAAAGAAGAAAATAATAATATCATATACGAAATGTTATTTACAGGATAAAACAAAATGACACTTGAAGATATAAGCATTGTAAGTATCAATGGTCGAGAAATAAGTTTAATCAATTTTTCAGATTTTTTTCTTTTCCACCATAACATTTGAGCTAACCCCGAAAGAATCGCGATAGTTGACGCAAACCATATTTGTGCATTAGAATAAAAAAGTTCTTTTTGTACAGGAGGTGCAATGTTAGAAAATCCTCCAAAAAATCCAACAATTGAATTATAGACAGGAATAGAGGTGGGAAATATTACCTGAAATGCCATAAGAAGTAATGTAAAAACGCCAATAAACAACCAAAAATCAGCAGAATATTTTTTTATTTCTTTTTCTGAAGTTGGTATGGTTTTCCATCTTTTAATTAAATAATAAGTACTAATAAAAATAAATGAAAATAAGTATAATAATAGTTGACCACTGAGCCCAAGGTCAGTAAAAGAATGAACAGAACTATCCCCAAGAATTCCACTTCTTGTTAAAAAAGTTGAGTAAAGAATCAGTAAAAAACATAGTATTGAAAGTATCAAAGAAAGTTTGTAGTTATTTCGATTTTTTTGCGTTAATACTATGGAATGAAAACTTGCCACAAGAACTAACCATGGTACGTAAACAGCATTTTCTACAGGATCCCAATTCCAATAACCTCCAAAATTTAAAGTTTCATATGCCCAATAAGCACCCATCATTATTGCAATTCCCAAAATTATAATTGATACAATTAGAGACTTTTTTACCGGTTCAATCCATCCTATATAATCTGCTAAACGCAAAGAAGAAATTGCATATGCAAAGGGAAGAACACATAAAGCAAAACCAAAAAATAAAGTTGGTGGATGAATTACCATCCAATAATTCTGAAGTAAAGGATTAAGACCTGTTCCATCTTTAGGAATAAAATCTGGATTTAACTGAAATATAGGAGCAGCAATAGCATCTTTTAAAAGAATAAAAGGTGAGCTTCCAATTTTTATATAAAATAAATCAATACCCAGGACCATAGACGTTAAAAACAATTGTATTACACCAATAACAATCATTACTGAAGTATTCCATTTCGATACTGGTTTATTAATAAATATAATCCCAATAACAATGTTCCAAAATATCCACAATAAAAATGAGCCTTCTTGACCTTCCCAAAATGAAGATATTTTATAATATATAGGTAACTCTTTCGAAGAATGTTGAAAAACATAATAGTATTCAAATCTATTATTTATGATCAAATAATAGATTACAATAAAAATTCCAACAATAAAAAATGAATGAATATAAAAAGTTAAAGATCCAAACCTAAACCATTCTATTTTATTTTTTGATTTTTCAGAAATTAAAAAACTTATGATAAAAACAAGAGAGAAAACAAAGGATGAAACCACAAAAAAATGACCAATATTTCCAGCTGTAAACATCCGTAAAATTATAATTTAATGTTATTTTCTATATACTTTGAAGGACATTTTAATAAAATTTCATTTGCAATAAACCTTTCTTCATTATAAGAACCAATAATCACAATTTGTTCTGATAATAAAAAATCTGGAGGCATCGGTTCTCCATAAAAAACACTTTCTGTTTTTCCATTTTCGTCTATCATATCAAAAGAAAAACTTAATTTATTTTTACCATTTATTAAACCCTGAATTTCATTATTTTCATTTTTATTAAGCTGTCCAACAACATGAATCTTAGAACTATTTCCTATATTATACATTGATCTGGCTTCTGAAAAAGAAACATAAGTACTTGCGTCTCCAAAAGTTGTTATAATTATAATTATAACTATACTTATAAAAACTATAGAAATAGCATAAGAGTTTTTCATTTTTTATTTTGTTCTATTTTATCAATTTTTTTTTCTATTCTAAACATATAATAAAATAATGCTAAGAGAATCAACAAAAAAATTATTACTACCACATATATTTTTCCTTCACTCCTCATTGTATCTGCCATACTAACTTGCTGTGCCATCAAAATGATTTGAATAAACATATTTATCATATTTTTATTATTTATTTAAAAATTTTATTCTAACTCTAATATTAGTAATCCAAATACCTAACAATATAAAACCAATAACCGAAGGATAAAAAACTATTCTTAACTGTGAATTCATATCATAAACATTAAATCCAGGATTTCCACCATTACCCGGATGTAAAGAATCTGTCATTCTAGGTAAAATAAATATTAAAGGAATAAGCATCGCAAAAGCAAAAATATTATAGACGGAAGAAATTTTAGCTTTTTTCAATTCATCTTTAACAGATCCTCTTAAAACAAAATAAGAAAAATAAATAAGAAGCCCTAATGCTGAACCATTTAGCTTAGGATCATTTGTCCAATATGTTCCCCAAGTAAATTTAGCCCATAACATCCCCGATATTATTCCCAGCATTCCAAAAAAAACACCAACATTTGCATATTCATTTGATTTTATATCATAATTTATTCTCCCTTTAGAAATATAATAATAAGAGTTTATAGCTGAAATAAACAAAAGGAAAATCATTGTAAACCACATAGGAACATGAAAAAACAATACACGAATAGCTTCATTTAAAATTGGAAGTGCAGGAACATCAAGTAAGAAGCCTGCTATTGTAACATATCCTAGAAGAAAAACACATATGATTTTAATCCATTTCATATCTTAATTTCTCCATAAATAACTAAATAATATTTTTGATAATGATAATGTTATAATATTTAACAAAATTAAAAGATAGATATCATCTTGTACCAGATTCCAGGAAAAATTTAAAGCAGAAATTTTAGTAATCTTTATCAAAATTAATAATATAGGTAAAATAATAGGGAAACTTAGAACACTCATTATAGTAGAATTATTTCTCACCTGATAGCTAATAGCAGAAACTAAAGTCAAACAACTAGAAATACTTAATGAACCCACAACAAGAATAAAATAAAAAAATAAATATGATTCTATAAAACTTCCTATAAGTAAAGAATAAAAACCAAACGCTATAAAACATAATATTATTAAATATAAAAAATTATATAACAACTTAGAGAGTATTAATTCTGTTGGGGATAAAAGAAAATAATAATAATAATCTCTTTTTTTTGACTCATGAAGAAAGCTATTTGAGATAGAAGTTATTGAGCCAAACAAAATAAGAACCCAAAACAAAGAAACCCAAGTACTTAAATCTTTTATTCCGACAGGTCCAAATGAAAGATATACCACAAAAATTGATGATACTAAATACAAAACCACCGAAAAAAAGAGATGTCCTTGACTTAAATCAATTTTTAAATCTTTACTTACAATTATGAAAATTTTCTTTAGCATATTTGTACAAAAATAATAACAAATTGCTAACGAAATTCATTTATGAGACATTCAAAAAATTTATTTCCACATAATAATTATGTAAACTCAACCCTAAGAAAAAAACTTATAAAACAACAACCTTTGCTTATATGGCTTTCTGGGTTATCTGGATCTGGAAAATCAACGATTGCGAATGAACTTGAAAAAAAGCTCTATAAAAATGGATACTTATCATATCTACTTGATGGTGATAATATTAGAGTAGGATTAAATAATGATCTTGGTTTTACTGATAAAGGAAGAAAAGAAAATATAAGAAGGATTGCTGAAGTGTCTCGACTAATGATTGATGCGGGTTTAGTTATAATAACAGCATTTATTTCTCCATTTGAAGAAGAAAGAGAACTTGCAAAAAGTCTTGTTCTTGAAAATAATTACTTTCTAGTACATGTCAATTGTTCAGTTGCAAAATGTGAAGAAAGAGATATAAAAGGTCTATATAAAAAAGCACGAAATGGTGAAATTAAAAACTTTACAGGAATAGACTCTCCATACGAAATACCAAAAAATCCCAATCTAATAGTTAATACAGAAAAAGAAAGTGTTAATGAATCTGTAGACAAAATCTTTATTGCTATAAAAAACAAAATTAAAGGCTAATGTCTTATGATGATTTTATAAACATAGGTCTTGATGCCGCTGTTTCAGCTGGAGAAAAAATTATGGAAGTATATAATGCTTCTGCACATATTGATTTTGAATCAAAAAATGATAATTCTCCATTAACAATAGCTGATAAAAAATCCCATGATACAATTGTAAGTATGCTTAAAAAAACAGAAACTCATATAATTAGTGAAGAAAGTGAAAGTATAGATTATCAAATAAGAAAAAAATGGAAAGAATATTGGTTAATTGATCCCCTTGATGGAACTAAAGAGTTTATTAAAAAAAATGACGAATTCACTGTCAATATTGCTTTAATTAAAAACAATTCTCCATTTATAGGCATTGTTTATTGTCCAGTAAAAAAAATTCTTTATTGGAATGATTCGAATAAGAATGTTTTTAAAAAAATAATTGGAAAAGAAAAAAAACAATTAAATAAAAGAAAAAGGGTTGACCAAGGGGAAAAAAATTTAAGAGTAATTGTTTCTAGATCACATTCAAATGAAAAAACAACTCAATACATTAATAAATTAAATGCTCCTCAGCTTATTTCTTGTGGAAGCTCACTTAAATTTTTATACATTGCTGACAACAAAGCTGATATTTATCCAAGATTTGGACCAACAATGGAATGGGATACGGCAGCAGCACATTCTATTCTTAAAGCATTAGACATAATGGTAACAAATCTTGAAGATAAAAAGGAGCTTTCTTACAATAAAAAGAATCTATTAAATCCATGTTTTCTTATAAAACCATAATTTATTATTAATGAGATTTCTAATTGTTCCTTTGAAATAAAGGACCTACTCTTTTATCTTTGAAAAAGATGATAAAAGAAATAAATAATATAAAAGCTGAAATTGAAAATTATTCTGGGTTTTCATCCAAAGAAATAGAAATTTTTAAAATTAAATACGTAAGTAAAAAAAGTATAGTAAATGATCTTTTCTTACAATTCAAAAATATGGGTTCCAATGAAAAAAAAGTTATAGGAAAGCTCCTTAACGAATTAAAAACTATTGCTAAAAGCAAATTAATTGAACTATCAAATAATAAGGATACAAATAAAAATTTATCTAATGATGATATTGATCTTTTTCTTCCACCTCAAAATGATACAGTTGGTTCTTTACACCCATTAAGAATTATAAGAAATAAAATCATAAAAATTTTTAGAGACGTTGGCTTCACTATTGAAAGTGGACCAGAAATAGAAGATGATTGGTATAACTTCACTGCTCTCAATTTTCCTAAAAATCATCCTGCTAGAGAAATGCAAGATACGTTTTTCATTTCCAAAAATCCAGACAAAGTTTTACGCACCCACACATCTAATGTACAGATACGACTTATGGAAAAACAAAAACCTCCAATAAGAGTAGTTATTCCTGGCAGAGTCTATAGAAATGAAACAGTCTCCGCAAAATCTCATTGTTTTTTCCATCAAATAGAAGGATTATATGTCGACAAAGACGTTAGCTTCAAAAACCTTAAAGAAACTCTATACTATTTTGCCAAAGAAATGTTTGGAAAAGAAACAAAAGTTAGATTTAGACCTTCTTATTTTCCATTTACCGAACCCAGTGCTGAAATGGATATTTCTTGGAAAAATGGATGGCTTGAAATTTTAGGTTCTGGTCTCGTTGATCCTAATGTACTTAAAAACTGCAATATTGATTCCGAAAAATATTCAGGATTTGCTTTTGGTATGGGAATCGAAAGAATAGCTATGATTAAGTATGGAATTGATGATTTAAGACTATTTTCCGAAAATGATAAAAGATTTTTAAATCAATTTAAAGGTGCCAGCTAATCTAAAAATTTTTCTCTTCTTTATACTCTCTACAAATATTACTCTTGCTCAAATAATTCCTTCTTTTCAAGGCGTTTATGATAAAAAATCATCATCTACTTCAACTTCCAATTATGCTTTGGATTTTGATGGTACATCAGATTATATCATTTTAGACGGTAGTTTCCTTTCTTACCCCTGGACGGCAGAAGTATGGTATAAAAGAAAAGTCAGTAAAAGCCATCAATATTTCTTATGGCAGAGTGGTAATAGTAATTATTGGACCCTAAGATTTGAACAGTGGAATAATACTCATAAAGTTGGTATCACAAAACATCAAACTTCTGATAAAAAGTGGAACCATACAACAACAATAGACAACTGGGAGCACCTTGCTTTTGTGGTGTCATCATCTAATACTAAAACCGTAGAATTATTTGTGAATGGAGAATCTGTAGGATTTCCTGGTACATTTACAGCTTGGCCCAAATTATATTGGAAATATATTGGTAGAAACAACAGTAATACTATTGATGGAGAGATTGATGAATTAAGAATTTGGGATGATAATAGGACCCAGGCAGAAATTAAAGCTAATATGTTCATTGAACTGGAGGGCGATGAAGACAATTTAATAGCTTACTATAAAATGAGTGATGGTTCGGGAACTACCTTAACTGATAATGCATCTGCTGGTAATTATGATGGAACAATGACGAATATGACTACTGAGGATTGGGTAACTTCATATGCTCCAATTGCTACTTTAAATTCAGGCTATAAAACTGATATAGAAGGCTTATGGAGTGAATCAGGTACCAGTGCTTCTCAAGATTCAGATGGATTAACAATGACCGTAAGTTCAACATTATCTGAAGAAAATTTTGCTATTTTTGGTAATAATAATACTTCCAGCACGTCTACGTCTGATCTTCCCAGTGGTGTTGTGGTGCGATCAGGCAGAATTTGGCAAGTGGATAAATCGGGTACAGTAAGTGCTGATGTTGCTATTGATATCAGTGATGCTACAGGAAATAGTCCAACGGTAGCTACAGCTTCCAACTACAAATTACTGCATCGTCTTGGCATCAGTGGTAATTTTACCGTTGTAGCCACAAGCAGCAGTGTCAGTGGTGACAAAATCATTTTTTCAGGGGTAACTGTGAACAAAGGATTCTATGTAATAGCGGCAACTGAATCAAGTGATCTATAAAACTAATTCATAATATCACAAGAATTATATTCTGGATCAATATTAATAAACACATCTCCTTTTGCTCTTTCAAACCATAGATCCATCAATTCTACTTGCTTTCTATTAAGAGCAAAATTTCGAAATCTTTGATAATCTTCACTTAAATTTCCCAAATGTGGTGGAATTTTTTCCTTATACAATAAGATTTTATAAGCAGCTGTTCCATCATCAAGCCTTGTTTCTATAGGAACTGAAATTTGACCTATCTCCATAGTATCAATTGTGAAAAAAACTATTGGGTCTAGTTCCTCAACAAGAACATTTTCACTGCCCATAGCATCAGTAAAGTACCCACCAAATGAAGAAGTGAATTTATCATCTGAATATAACCTTGCAAGGTCTTCAAAAGAGATACTATCAACATTACTAGCTAAATCCGCTAAACTATCTAGATAATTTTTTGCTTGTGTAATATCTTCTTCTGAAAATGTGGGTTGCAAAAGAATATGTCTTGAACTAAAAAGATTTCCTCTCTTTTCAATTAATTCTATAAGATGAAAACCGAATTTAGTTTCTACAGGCATAGAAACTTCACCTGGTTTTAACTTGAAAACCGCAGCCTCAAACTCAGGTTGAAATGAACCTCTTCCAGCAAATCCTAAATTTCCTCCATTTTGAGCACTTTCTAGATCTTGGCTATAAAGAGTAGCTAATATTTCAAAACTTTCTCCATTTATAATTCTATCTCTTATTTTCATGATTTGTTCACGAATTTTTTCTTTTTGCTTTTTCCCGATTTCAGGAATTTTTACAATCTGAGAAACTTTAACCTGAGAAGAAAAATAAGGAACACTATCTTTCGGAATATCAGCATAAAATTCTTTAACCTCTTCAGGACTAACACTAATATCTATTAAAATCTCTTGACGCATTTTTCTAACAACAAGTTGTTCTTTTATATCATCAAACAATTCTTTTTTAAATTCAGCAATTGTTTTATTATAATATTTTTCAATTTCATCTTCTGATCCAATTTGATTAATAATTAAAAGCATTCTAGAATTAAGTTCCTGATTAACTTCCACATCTTCAACAATTACAGAATCAATTTCAGCTTTTGCAACTAGTAACTTATTTGTTATTAAATCCTTAAAAACAGCACATTTGGTGTTCCCTGAAATTCTTTCTCCCCTTGAAAGAATTTCCAAGTAAGTACTTTCAAGTTCTGACTTTAAAACAATATAATCATCAATCCTACCAATTATTTTATCTATTACTAAACCATTAGAAACTTCTTGTGCATGAATCGAATTCTGAGATCCAATAAACATAAATAAAAGCAAAATTTTTATATTAAAAAATTTCATAATCAATTCCTTTTTTAGAATTTGCAAAAATACTGTCCCGCAATTTATCAAATAATTCTTGTTTTCTTTTATTTAAAATAATAGCATTTATAACATTAGATTCAAATGATAATGGAGAAGTTTCCCCTATTAATCTTTTATCAACAATTTTTAAAAAAAAATAATGTTTTTCATCTACTTTTTCTACATATGTATTTCTCTTTAAAAATTTAGACTTATTATTTATCAAAAGCAATGGATTATTTAATATTATGTCATCAAGTTTAACCCAAATAGTATCTTCTAAAAATGATTTTTCTGCAAACCGAAAACAGTATGATCTAATTTCATTAATATCAGAATCTGGATATTCTTTTATTATTTTTCTAAAATTTCTAATATCAGGAGCGTCGACTGGAATTTTTGCATATAGTGCTTTTACTAAATCAAAAGGTAAAACAAAATCTTTAATATTATTTTCATAATACGTATTTAATTCTTCATCTGAAATTGAAAAGTCAATATTATTTTGATACGTCATTTTTTCATATTCAAACATTACAAGATTATTCTTATATTGTAATACCTGATTTTCAACATTATTAACATTAATAACATTCTCATATGCTGATTTCAAAAGTAATTGATTTCTTATCCATTGATCAGTTTGTTTTTCAATAATCAATGAACTATCATTTTGTAAAGAAGGAAAAATAATATCTTCAATGTATAAATAATTATTATCTACTCTTGCCAATGCAATTTTGTCATCGGTTGTATTTCCATCTAAAAATCCACAAGCAGACACAAATAAAATTATAAGAAGAAAAAACAAATTTCTAACCATTGTTTATAATAATTAATTCTATTATTTTTTTGAGTAGTTTGGCGCCTCTCTAGTAATAAAAACATCATGAGGATGACCCTCTATAGAACCAGCTTTTGTTATTTTTACAAACTTAGATTTCTGTAAAGTAGCAATATTATTTGCTCCAACATATCCCATTCCAGCTTTTAACCCTCCTGTTAACTGATAAAGAATTTCAGAAACTTCCCCTTTATATGGAACACGACCCACAATACCTTCAGGAACTAATTTTTTCGTATCATTTTCATTTTGTTGAAAATACCTGTCTCTTGTACCTGCTCCCATAGCTTCTACTGATCCCATACCTCTGTAAGTTTTATATTTTCTCCCTTCATATAAAATTATATCACCAGGAGCTTCCTCTGTACCTGCAAATAATGATCCTACCATAATACTATTTGCTCCTACCGCCAAACCTTTTACAACATCTCCTGAAAATCTTATTCCTCCATCAGCAATAACGGGAATTCCTGATCCCTTTATAGCCTTTGCTGATTCATAAATCGCTGACAATTGGGGCATTCCAACTCCTGCAATAATTCGAGTTGTACAAATACTCCCAGGACCAACACCAACCTTAATACCATCAGCCCCAGCATTTACCAATGCTTTTGCTGCATCCCCAGTTGCTATATTTCCAACAATAAGATCTATATCAAAATTTTTTTTAATTTTTTTTATTTGATCTATTACTGATTTTGTATGTGCATGAGCAGTATCTATAACAATCACATCCACACTTGAAACAATTAATCGCTCTAAACGTTCTTTATAATCATCAGTGACTCCAATTGCAGCCCCAACACGAAGCCGTCCTAAATTATCCTTACATGCATTTGGCATAGACTTATTTTTAAGTATATCCTTATAGGTTATAAGACCAACTAATTTTCCTTCCTCAACAATAGGCAACTTCTCAATCTTATATTTTTTAAGAATTTTTTCAGCCTCATATAAGCTTATTCCTAACTTAGCGATAACAAGTTTTTTTGTCATTATATCATCTAATTTCATAGATTGATTTTTCTGAAATCTAAGGTCTCTATTAGTAACAATTCCCATAAGATTATTAGAAGCATCAATAATTGGAATACCTCCAATTTTATTTTTTTTAACAATCATTTGAGCGTCTCCAACTGTTGACTGAGGATCTAAAGTCATGGGGTCCTTTATCATTCCACTCTGTGATCTTTTCACTTGTCTAATTTGTTCTGCTTGATTTCTAATGGTCATATTTTTATGAATAATACCAATTCCTCCTTTTAATGCAATTGCTATTGCAAGTTTATGTTCTGTGACCGTATCCATAGAGGCAGAAACAAAAGGAATATTTAATTTTATATTTTTTGTAAGTAAGGTAGATACATTAGTATCACGAGGAAAAATCTCAGAATAAGCAGGAATCAACAGCACATCATCATAAGTGAGTGCTTCAAGTTGAAATATATTATTTTTTGTCATAACAAATAAGAATTTTACCTATTTGCCATGCAAAACTAATAAATTATACTTGAGTTAAAAAATTTTGATATATACTTAACAAATAAAAACAAGGTAAAATGATAGAATACATAGCGGTTGTTTTTGGCATTTTGAGTGTATGGTATGCTCAAAAGAATAAAATTCTAGTTTTTCCTACTGGAATAATTAGTGTTTTAATTTATGTGTATTTAACCTATGAAAACAAACTATACGCTGATACAGGAATAAATATTTATTACTTTATTATGAGTATTTATGGTTGGGTTTTATGGACAACTAAAAATAAAAAAATAAAAAAAGAAATTTCTTTCAATTCAAAACAAGAAAATCTTATATCAATGTCTTTATGTATATTCTTTTTTTTAATAATACAATATGCATTAAACAAAACTGACAGTGATGTGGTGTTTCTAGATAGCATAACAACAGCATTAAGTTTAACTGGAATGCTGTTACTTGCAAGAAGAAAATTAGAAAATTGGATTTATTGGATAATAGCGGATATAATTTATATTCCCTTATATATGTATAAAGAACTTTATCCGACAAGTCTTCAGTTTTTCATTTTTTTAATTTTAGCAATACTAGGTTATAGAAATTGGAAAAAAGAATTAAAAAAATGAAAAAAATATCTATAGTTGGCCCAGAATCATCAGGAAAAACTACATTGGCTGTTTTTTTATCAAAAATATTACAAGGCACATATGTAAATGAATATGCTAGAGATTATCTTAATAAAAATGAAACTTACACTATAAATGATCTAGATATTTTTGCCTTCAAACAAAACCAAAACATTAACAACGCAAGCAAAACAGAAAACAATTTTTTGTTTGCTGATACATCAGTTATTGTCATTGAAATATGGAGTATGTTAAAATATAAAAAACTCAGCAAATCAATCAAAGAATTATCAGAGAAAGAAAATTTTGATTGTTACTTATTGTGTAAACCTGATATTCCATGGAAATGGGACGAACAAAGAGAAAGCCCAAATAATAGAATTAAAATTTATAATGCTTACAAAAATTTATTATCAACAAGAAATTATAATTATACTGTAATAAGGGGCAAGCTTAATCAAAGAATAAAATCATCTCTAAATTTTATAATATAAATTTTATAATATAATTTCACTTGTAGTTGGGGTGCCTAAAATTTCAAGGCTGAGATCACACTCATAAAACTGATCCAGATAATGCTGGCGCAGTATAATATAAACAGTTATTTTTTGTTCACCTCAAAACATTAAATCTTATATAAATGAGAGTATTACTTTGTTTTCTACTTATAAATTTGACTGCAAATGCACAACATAATTTTAAAGGGAGAGTTCTTGATAAGAATGGATTAAAAATAAAGGGGGCAAATATCAAAGAAAATAATGATAAAATAACATATACAGACAATAATGGAGATTTTTATATTTTTTCTAATAAAAAAATTATCAATATAGAAATAACACATGTTGGTTATTTAAAAAAATTTGATACCATTAATATATCAGAGACCAAAGAAAAAAATTTTATTATAGAAGATGGAATTCTTTTAAAAGATCAAATAAAAGTTTTATCAACGAGAGCAAAAGATGATAGTCCATATGCTTATGAAAATCTAACATTATATGAATTAAATAAAAATAATACAGGAAGAGATATTCCATATTTATTAGATTTTACCCCATCCGTTACCATAACGTCTGATGCTGGTGGTGGAATTGGTTACACTGGAATAAGAATAAGGGGGAGTGATGCAAATAGAATTAATGTTACAATTAATGGTATTCCATACAATGACGCCGAGTCTCATGGTGTTTTTTGGGTAAACTTACCAGATATCGCTTCGTCAACCAATACCATTCAAATTCAAAGAGGAGTCGGATCTTCAACAAATGGTGGAGGCGCGTTTGGAGGAACTATAAGTATAAAAACGGGAACTCCTTCAGAAAAAGCATACGTAGATTATGGAACATCAATGGGTTCATTTAAAACATTTAAAAACACATTGAATCTTAATTCTGGATTATTAAAACAAAATTGGAACTTTGCTTTAAGATTATCAAAAATCACATCTGATGGATATGTTGATAGAGCATTCAGTAACTTATGGTCATACTATGCAGAGGCGGCATATTTCACAAAAAAATCATCCTTTCAGCTTATAAATTTTTCCGGAAAAGAAAAAACTTATCAGTCATGGTGGGGAACTCCTGAATCTAGAGTATTTAATGATTTAAATGGAATGCAAGAAGTAATTGTTAACAATGGCTTTGATGAAGAACAAAAAGATAACTTACTAAACTCTGATAGAACATATAATCACTACACTTACGAAAACGAAATTGATAATTACCAACAAGACCATTATCAATTTCATTATAATTACGATCTTTCTAATTCATCAAATTTTAATTTAGCATTACACTACACATATGGAAGAGGTTACTATGAACAATTTAGAAAAAACGATCTTTTATCTAATTATTTTAATGATTTTGAAAATGTTTATACAAATTTAGTTCGAAGAAGATGGTTAGATAATGATTTTTATGGATTCACATATTCTTATTTTAAACAAACAAAAAAAATAGAATTGACTATTGGTGGAGCATACAATATATACAAAGGTGATCATTTCGGAAAAATTATATCAACCGGTATTCCAAATATGGTATTTAAAGATCCATACTACTTTTCAAAGTCTGATAAAAAAGACAGAAACATTTTTATTAAATACGATATGACCTTAAGCTATAAATTAAAATTGTTTACTGATATGCAAATAAGAAATTATTCTCATAACAGCGATGGTTCTGATAACGATAGATCAGTAATTAATTTTAATTCAAAAAATACTTTTTTTAACCCCAAAATAGGATTTAATTTTAAATTAAATCCTAAATCAAACATTTATAGTTCAATTGCCGTTGCAAATAGAGAGCCTATTAGAATTGATTTTTTAGATTCCTACGAAGAACCCAAACATGAAACTTTATATGATTTCGAATTTGGATATAATATTAATTATAATTTTGGTTTTTTTAATACAAATTTTTACTGGATGGAATATAAAAATCAGCTAATTACAACGGGTGAATTAAATGACGTAGGTGGCTACATAAGAACAAACGCAAAAAAAAGCAGGAGGGTTGGTGTTGAAATTTCAAATAGAATTATTATAAAAAAATTTAATATTTCATCTTCTCTTACACTATCAAAAAATTTTGTTTATAACTTTAATGAAGTCCTCTATGACTACGGTAGTAATTTTAATCAATACAACATAATAAAAAATACATATTTAAAATCAAATATTGCATTTTCACCAGAAATTATTGGTTATAATGACATTGAATATAAAGCATTAAAAAACTTTACAACATCATTTAAAACAAAATATGTGGGAAAACAATACCTAGACAACACCTCAAATACAAATCGATCTATAAATTCATATTTAGTTAATTCACTTGATGTTGAAGCAAGACTAAATATTAAGTTTCTTAAAAAATTATTTATAAAATTTTCAGCAAATAATATATTTAACAAAATGTACTCAAGCAATGGGTATACTTTTGGATACTATGCCGGAACAGATTATGAAGTAAGAGAAAATTATCTTTATCCTCAAGCTGGAAGAAACTATATGTTTAGTTTAAATATCAAAATTTAAATATTCAACAATTAATAATTAAAAATCGAAATTTTCTATTTAGATCTTTAACAAAAGAATATGATAAATCAGCATCATTAACATATTTAAACAAATCAGAATAATACTTATCATTAATTTCAAAGTAAATTTTTCCATTATTATTAATATGCTTTTTAGAAAATTTAATAATTTCTTTATAAAAATACATAGGATCATCATATACAAAAAATGCTAATTTAGGCTCAAATTTTTTAACATTATCATCCACACAATCAATGTCTTCAATTGGTATATATGGGGGATTACTTACAATTAAATCAAATTTTATATCTGGCTTATACTCCTCTATCTTCTTTTCAATAAAAGTAACATTAGCTCCAACATTAATATTATTATTTTTTGCAATAATTATAGCTTTTTCTGAAACATCTATACCTATAACTTTTGATTTTATATTTTTATCTAAAGTGATTGCAATACATCCTGAACCAGAACCTATATCAAGTATGGTTTTTATTTTATTTGCGGATTCATTTTTAATAATCATGTCTACTAATTCTTCAGTTTCTGGCCTTGGAATAAGCACATCTTGATTAACATAAAATAGATTATTATAAAAAAATTCTTTATTTAAAACATGCTGAATAGGAATTCCTTGTGATATTTTATTTAAATCAGATACAATCTCCTTTTCTATAGATTTATTCCATGAAATAAATTTATCAATTAAAAGATCCGTATTTGAAGCATTAAATTTTAAATATAAATATTTTTGAATTATGTTTATAGTTTCTTGTTTAGAATAATTTTCTACGAGATCAAGTAATTTTTTATAAAGTTTTTTTAAACTTATTTTAGACATTACTCAAAAATAAATGAATAATAAACATAAAAAATATATTAACAGAGCATTTTATCTTGCCCAAAAAGGAATGGGTTCTGTTGCACCAAATCCTATGGTAGGATGTGTAATTGTTAAAAATGAAAATATTATAGGAGAAGGATATCATAAAAAATTTGGAAAAGCCCATGCTGAAATAAATGCAATAAAAAATGTTAAAAACAAAAAAACAATAGAAGGTAGTTCAATCTATATAACACTTGAACCATGTAGCCACTATGGAAAGACACCACCTTGTGTAGATGAGATAATTAATTATAAACCAAAAGAAGTTATTATTTCAAATAAAGATCCAAACCCAAAAATTAATGGAAAAGGAATAAAAAAGTTAAAAGAAAATAATATAAATGTAATTGAAGGAATACACGAGGCTATAGGAAAAGAATTAAATAAAAGATTTTTTTTAAATCAAAAATACAAAATACCATATGTTGTTTTAAAATGGGCAGAAACAAAAGATGGTTTTATTGCCAAAACAAATGGAGAATCAAAATGGATTTCAAATGATGTATCAAGAACTTTAGTTCACAAATGGAGATCTGAAGAATCTGGAATATTAATAGGTGTGCAAACCGCCATTAGAGATAATCCAAAATTAACTGTTAAAAGGTGGAAAGGTAAAAACCCAATTAGAATAATTATTGATCCAAATAATAGATTACAAAATACAGCAAAAGTATTAAACGAGAAACCTATTACTTTAATTTATAACACAACCACTACAAAAAAGAGAAAAAGTAATTACTTTATCAATATAAATCCATTTTCTATTCATAGTATTATACAAGACATTTATAAAAAAGGAATAAGTAGTATAATGGTAGAAGGGGGAACAAAAACTATAAATTATTTTATAGATTCCAATTTATGGCATGAAGCACGTATTTTTGTTTCTAATAAAAAATTCGAAAAAGGTATTATTGCCCCTAATCTAAATATTGAAAATGTTAACAAAGAAGATATAAATGGGGATGAGTTATACATAACAAATAATAATGCACAATTTTAAAAAACCAAATCATGACTCATTAAAAGCTAATTATAAAACATTAGTAACTCAGATTAATCATCTAATAGAAGAAGAAAATGATATTACTGCCATACTATCAAACGTTTCCTCTACATTAAAAGAAACTTTTAATTTTTTATGGGTTGGATTCTATCTTATAAAAAATGAAAAATTGGTATTAGGCCCTTTCCAGGGTCCAGCTGCGTGTTTTAAAATTAAAAAAAATGAGGGGGTTTGTGGATATTGCTGGAAAGAAAAAAAAACAATTATTGTTCCTAATGTAGACAAGTTTTCAGGACATATAGCATGTAGTTCTCAATCTAAGTCTGAAATAGTTGTTCCTATTTTTAAAAAGAATAAAGTTTTTGGTGTTTTAGATGTTGACAGCAAATCGCTCAATCAATTTAACTTTATTGACAAAATGTATCTTGAAAAGATTGTAAGGTCAATTGAAAAAAAATTAGTTTAAGCTACCAATCTCAGTAACGCCACCAACTGCTTTATCTCCTTTTTTAACCACTACATTAAAATTTAAAGGAAGATAAATATCAGCTCTAGATCCAAATTTAATAAATCCCAACTCTTCAGATTGCTTAACTTGATCTTTAATTTTTGTATAGTTAACAATTCTTCTAGCAACCATCCCAGCAATTTGTCTAACCAATAAAGTAATTTTTTTGTTTTCAATTACTGTTGTTGTTCTCTCATTTAATATACTTGATTTTGGATGCCACGCAACCAAGTATTTTCCTTTATGATGTTGAGAATATTTTACAATTCCAGAAATAGGATTTCTGTTAATATGAACATCAAAAGGTGACATAAAAATAGATATAAGTAATCTTTTTTCTCCAAAATATTCATCTTCATAAACTTCTTCAATATTAACAACTTTACCATTCGCTGGAGATATAACCTTACTATTATTAGTTGTTTTTTTGATTTTAGGATTTCTAAAAAATTGAAGAAAAAAAAGAAATATAAAAACAGATACTAATAAAATAATATTTAGATAAAATCCAGTAATACTGAAAAACTGACCAGCAATATTTATACCTAATAAAAAGATTAATAAAACTGATAAAAAAGAATATCCCTCTCTATGAATTCTTATCATTTTTTTTTTGGAAGGTAAAAGATCCGTCTCTGTATTTATACGTTCTAGCAACTTTATCTATAGCAGAAATATATGCTGCTATTCTTAATGAAACATTGTATTTTTTTGATATGCTATAAACACTATTAAAGCCTTGTTTGATTGTTATATCAGCCCTTCTATTTACTCTACTTCTTGTCCACTTAAACCCCATCCTGTTTTGGATCCATTCGAAATAAGAAACTATCACCCCACCAGCGTTTGCTAAAATATCAGGTACTGCAACAATTTTATTTTTTAGCAAAATATCATCTGCTTTATATGATGTTGGACCATTAGCTCCCTCAACTATAAATTTTGCAGAAATATCAGGAGCATTTTCTTCAGTTATAGAATCTTCCATTGCTGCTGGTATTAAAACATCTACTTTTAAAGAAAGAAGTTCTTTATTTGATATTTTGTCTCCTCCTTTAAAATTTTTTAACGATCCATTATTTTCATTTCGATAAGTAATTGCCTTACCTACATCAATTCCTTTTTTATTATAATAACCTCCAGCAATATCTGAAATTGCAAGAACCTTACACCCTCTTTCTTGTAACAAATAAGCTGCCCATGAACCAACATTTCCAAAACCTTGTACTGCTATAGTAGCCCCAAATGGGTTAACTTTAAATTTTGTTAATAATGATAAAGTTGAAATCATAACACCGCGTCCTGTTGCTTCAATTCTTCCAAGCGAACCTCCTAAAATAATAGGCTTTCCTGTCACTACTGAATTTATTGTCATTCCTCTTGCTCTTGAATATTCATCCATTAACCAAGCCATATGTTCTGGACCCGTTCCTACATCAGGTGCTGGTATATCTTTATCTGGTCCAAAAACATCATGCATTGCTTGAGTGTATGCTCTTGTTAATCTTTCCATCTCTGAAAAACTCATTTTTTTTGGATCACAACAAACCCCTCCTTTTGCTCCACCAAATGGTATATCCACAACAGCACACTTCCAAGTCATCCAAGCAGCTAAAGCCGTAACCTCATTTAAACTAACTCCCAGGTCAAACCTTAAGCCTCCTTTTGATGGCCCCAATATATTTGAATGAATAACTCTATAACCTTCAAAAACTCTAATAGCACCATCATCCATAGAAATTGGAAGTGATACAATAATTTTTTTTGCTGGAGCTTTTAAAACGTTATAAATTTCTTCATCTAACTGAAGATGTTCAGCGGCAACATGAAACCTCTTCATCATCGACGCAAGAGGATCTTTAGAATGTATGATAGGAGCAGGTTCTATATAACTCATATCTATTTAAAATATTTACTTTGTAAATGTACAATTTATGTTAAATGATTGATAATTTTTAAGTAAAAAAATACATACGGAATAACAAAGAAAAAACTATCAAAACGATCCAAAAACCCACCATGTCCAGGAAGTTTATTTCCACTATGTTTTAAATTAAAATTCCTTTTAATAAGAGACTCGAACAAATCACCAAATACTCCTGATATTAAAACTACTAATGAAAAAACAGCCCAAAACATATACGTTTTATCTTCAAAATAATTCCACAAAAAATAAGCAACAACTAAATTCGATAATAAACCAAAGAGGACCCCTTCCCATGTCTTCATAGGCGAAACCGATTCAAATAATTTTTTTTTACCAAAAATACTCCCTCCAATAAATGCTGCTGATTCACTAGTCCAAAGAAATAAAAAAGAAGAAACCAAGTAAGTATATTCATATTCACCAGATTCAAAAACTAAAAAATTCAAAAGAGATATTGGTATTGATATATAAAAAATACCAAAAAATGTCATAGATACATTTGATAAAGAATCACTATTTCCTGAAGCATATAAAGCAGAAAGGCAAACAATTGGTAAAATTGGTATCAATAAGAAATGAATTCCCCAAATTGAGTTTTGACTAGCATAAATAAAAGTTGAAATAAAAATTAAAACAGAAAGAAATATTCCCAAATAATTATTTGGATTTATATTATTTTCCTTAAGGATTCTGTAAAATTCTTTAGATGAAAAAAAAATGATAGCAATAAATATTAATAAATAAGAATACTGACTATAAATTGAACAAAACAACAACAATCCTCCTCCCAACAAACCTGTAATAATTCTCTGTAATAAATTTTTTTTATCCATAAAAATCTAATTCTTGAATTAATTTCTGTGCTTTAAGATAATTTTTTTCAACTACTAAAACCTCATTATATCCAAAATTATTATACGAAGAATCTATCTTATTAACTGATACACACTTTATATCATTTAATTTCAAAAGTTGTTTAACTATTTCTGCGCGATATGTCGTTCTTGTTTTATAAACCTGAACCCATTTATCTTTTTTCATTATCTAAAAAATATTTTCTAAGTAAATACATAAAACCTATAAACAAAACAGCACTTATAATAATTAAAACCATTGGAATTTTTGGAGAAGAATTTACTGATACTTCAAAATTTTCATTTAGTAACCCTTTTTGGGAAAAATAAAATATAGTTAATGAAAAAAAATTATTAAATATATGTGCAATCATAGGATATACTATGCTACCAGACCAATAGTAGATATATCCAAATAAAACCCCTAATAACATTCGAGGAAAAAAACCATAAAACTGTAGATGGAGGGCACTAAAAAAAAGGGCACTAAGCCATACTGCTATATGAATGTTTTTTGAAATCAAATAAAAATTCTTTTGTAAAACTCCTCGAAACAAATATTCTTCACATATGCCGGGAATTAAAGCTATAGATAATATGCCAAATAAAAACTCCCAATTATTTTCAAAAGAAACTAAAAATATTGTAATCTTCTCAAGTTCTTTTTCCTTATTAAAAGCCCAAGCCTCAAAAGAATTCATGAACTCAGGAAAATTGATAGATTTATTCCACTCTATAACTCCAGAATTTAAAATCATAAAAAAAAACGTTGATAAAAGAACCAAAATGATTGGAGTAAAATTAATTGGAAAAATCTTTATGGAATAATTACTTAATTTATTCACATAAAAATAAGGCGAAATAAAAATCATAATTGACAAAGAATTTAATGATAACATTAATACCCTGTCTTCTAATAAATTTTCCACTCCAGAAGAAGAAATTCCTCCAGATATAATATAATATCCCGATATAACTAAATTCAAAAATACAAAAGCTGAAAAAATTATTAAAACAATAATCCTTAATTCTTTCCAAGGATTTGACATAATTGATTTTATTTGCAGGGTTATTTAATTAAAAACGCTAAAATAGTTTTTTTTTATGAAAATTGGCAATATTGAACTAGGTGATTTTCCTTTATTACTTGCTCCAATGGAAGATGTAAGTGATCCACCATTTAGATCTGTATGTAAAGAGAATGGTGCTGACTTAGTGTTTACAGAGTTTATCTCTTCAGAAGGTTTAATTAGAGACGCAGAAAAAAGCACTCAAAAACTTGATATTTATGACAGCGAAAGACCGATAGGAATACAAATATTTGGAGATAAAATTGAATCTATGAAAAAAGCAGCTTCAATATCTGAAGCAGCTAATCCAGAAATAATAGATATAAATTATGGTTGTCCTGTTAAAAAAATTACCTGCAAAGGTGCAGGTGCTGGCATTTTGCTTGATTTAAATAAAATGCAAAAAATGACAAGTGAAATAGTTAAACAAGTTAAAAAACCTGTAACTGTAAAAACTCGATTAGGTTGGGATGATAACAGTATAAAAATAGTAGAGGTAGCAGAAAGATTACAGGACGTAGGCATACAGGCTCTTACTATTCATGGGCGAACAAGAAAACAAATGTATAAAGGAGAAGCTAATTGGGAATATATAGCCGAAGTAAAAAATAATCCTAGAATTAACATTCCAATTTTTGGAAATGGAGATATTAATTCTCCAGAAAAAGCAAAAAAATATAAAAATAAATATGGCGTTGATGGAATAATGATTGGAAGATCAGCAATTGGAAACCCATGGATTTTTAATGAAATAAAGTCCTATATAAAAGAAAACAAACATATAAAAAAACCATCCTTGAATGATAGAATAGAAACGGTTATAAAACATTTAGATTTTTCTATCCAATGGAAAGGGGAAAGATTAGGTTTAATTGAGATGAGAAGACATTATACAAACTATTTTCGAGGAATGGATAATTTCAAAAAACATAGAATGAAATTAATTCTTAGTGAATCTAAGAACTTTACATTAGAGACATTAAATGAAATATCCAACATATATTCTAAAAATAAAGAATTAGCTGAGTTATGAAATTGGATAGATCATTATATGCTTGGTTCTTGTTAATTCTTCTTAGCGTAATTTGGGGGATTTCCCCTATGCTAATTAAAAAATCATTGGTTTCACTACATCCTCTTGAAATTGGAGCACTACGATTATCTTTTGCGGCAATAATTTTATTGCCTTTTTTAGCTAAGAATATAAAGGAAGTTAAAAAAAAAGATTTTTTTATTTTATTTATCTCTGGTATAGTAGGTAATGTAATTCCATATTTTCTATACCCTATAGCACAAACAAAAATTGATAGTGGAACGGCAGGCGTTTTGACATCCTTGACTCCATTTTTTGCTCTAATAATAGGGGTAATATTCTATAATCAAAAAGCAACAAAAAATAATTTAATTGGACTTACTATAGGCTTTTTAGGAACAGTGGCGTTAATTTTATTTTCTAGTAATAGTCGGGGTTTTGGATCAGATATTTTTGGTTTATTTGTAGTATTAGCAACCTTTTTATATGGTATAAATTTAAATTTGATAAAATATCATCTTAATCATTTAAAACCAATAACCATTGCCAGTTTTTCAATTGTTTCAATTCTGCCTATAACTCTTTATATACTTTTAGATCTGACGCCTTTTATTGATCATATTGAAAAATTTGAAATTCACAAAAATCAATTTTACTATGTCGCTATTCTTGGAATTTTAAGTACTTCAATAGCTACAATAATTTTTTATAATTTGATAAAAATTAAGGATACGGTTTTTGCTTCTCTTGTTACATACTTAATGCCAATAATAGCTATAAGTATTGGTGTTATCGATGGAGAAAATATAAATTCTATCCAGTTATTAGGAATGGTTTTAATAATTCTTGGAGTGTTAATAAGCGGGAAAAAAAATTAAACATTCCTACCAGCCTTTTCTAGCAATTGTTTAGTTAATAATATTCCTTCGTGTTCTGAATACTCCTCTCCTTCATACTCAATGGAAATATATCCCTTATATCCAAAATCTTTAATTATTTTTAACATCTTATAATAATCTGTCTCAACAGAATTACCATTACTATCAAAGTTATTGGTTTTTGCACTTACACTTCTTGCATAAGGCATCATCTCTTTTACACCAAGATATTTGTCATATTCCTCTGCACAGCCCCCAACAGAAGAACCCCAATCTGTAAGTTCAGCGGGTTTAGATCTAATACAAAAGTTTCCAAAATCAGGAAGGGTACCAACATTATCCATTCCAGTGTTTTCAATTACATTAACAAGCCATTTAGCATTTGAAGAATACCCCCCATGATTTTCAACAATGATATTTATACCAAAGCTTTTTGCAAATTCTCCTAATTGAGACAAGGACTCAGTTGCAAAACCTGAAACTTCTTCACCGGAAGCCGTACCATGAGCATTAACTCTTATATGTTCACATCCCAAAAATTTTGCTGCCTCAACCCATTTTTTATGATTTTCAATTGCCTTAATTCTTTTATTTTTATCGGAATCCCCAAGATAACCCTCATCATCTATCATAATTAGATGGTTTATTACTCCATAATCATTAGATCTTGTCATCATTTCTGATAAATAACTTTTATCATTTGCCTTATCAAAGAAAAATTGATTTACATATTCAACAACATTAATACTATATTTTTCTTTAGCAATCTGAACAAAATCTAAATTATCAATTTGACCAGATTTAAGAGCTCTATTTAAAGACCATTGAGCCAATCCTATTTCAAAAAACAACTTTTCTTCTTTAGAATCAACAATGTTATTACAAGCAAATAGTGGTAGCGACAACGCGCTAGATTTCAAAAATTCTCTTCTTAACATTGGGTTTATATAGTTTAATTAATTTAATATATAAAATTTTATTCATAGACACTACTAAATGAGATTCCATTATAATTTTTTTCTCCTGCTTTTATTTTAATAGGTAAAGTGTTTTGAGACGTAGGCACAGGACATGTGGTAAATGAAGAGAAAACGCATGGTGGATTATAAGACTTATTAAAATCTAAAATCACATTTTGATTTTTATCTGGAGGATTAATATAAAGAAACCTTCCACCCCCATAAGTTTCATTCCCGGAAGTTTTATCAGCAAAGACAACAAAAAACTTTCCTGAACCTGAAAGAGTAGGTTCTAAAGAATATTGATGACTTTCTATTGAGAATGTAATAATTCCCGGGGTTTTTTCTTCGAACATCCCTCCTTGAATATTAAAAGATTTTCTTGTTTTATCCTCTTTATATTTTTCAAATTTCCCTTCAATTATCATTTTTTTACTGTATGGAAAGTGATTAATTATTAATTGATCCAATAGCATCGGATGATTCAAATCTCTTAGCCTTATAGCCTTAACACCTGAATCCATATGAACAAACCATATAAATGATTTCCATGAAAAATATTCAGCTTTATTATAAATTTTAATTGTAGCTTTTTTTGTTTTAATTGAATCTTTATAAATCACCTCATTATAATAATCAAAAGATATTATAGAGTCTGTAACATAAATTTTTGCAAAATTTTTTGGAAATATATCAGGCAATTTTAGGTCACTTGTTTCATCTGATCCCATTGTATAATACCCAGAATCAATTGAATACAATCCTGCTAAATTTAAATATCCATCATCAGCAAATAAGGCATGCATTCGTTTTTCTTTCCAAGTTTCATGTTCTACTAACAGTTTGCTTTCACTACAAGAAAGAAAGAAAATGATAAATACAATAATTCTAAATTTCATTATATTTATAAAGTTAACCCAGATTATATGAAAATAGTGATTTTATCATTCCTTCTTTTTTTGAATTATTCTCAAAAAAATAAAGAATATCATATTTTAAATTATTCAAAAAAAAATACTTTTTCTGTTTTACTATTTACTGAAACTAATGGTTTCGTTCATCGATCCGGAATAGATGCTGGTATTAATTTAATACCTAAAATTGGAGAAAAAAATGGTTTTAATGTTTATCACTCTAATGTTTCCAAGGACATCAATGAAGAAAATCTTAAAAAAATTAAAACCATAATTTTTTTAAATACGACTCTTAATATTTTAAACGAACAAGAACAACAAGTAATGGAAAATTTTATTAAAAAAGGAGGAGGATTTGTAGGAATACATTCTGCCGCAGACACCGAATATGAATGGGAATGGTATGGAAATCTTGTTGGAGCTTATTTTAAATCTCATCCTCCAGTAACTACAGCTAAAATACAAACAATAAACAATAAGCATATTTCTACAAAACACTTAGATGATTTGTGGGAAATAAAAGATGAATGGTATAATTATAAAAACATAAATCCAGATATAACTGTTTTATTAAACCTTGATGAATCAAGTTATTCTGGTGGTACAAATGGCAACCCACATCCAATCACATGGTATCATAAGTATAAGGGTGGAAAATCTTTTTATACCGGATTAGGACATCGTTCCGAAACATATTCTGACGAAAGATTTATAAAATTATTAACAGGGGGCATCCTTTATGTTTCAAATAATTAAAGGAGCAAATATTTCTTTAGTTTCTTTACCACTATCATAAACTCTAAAAGCAACAACTTCAGCTGAAACAGTAATTTTATTTTCATAAATTAAATTACATTTTAAAAAAATTTTCTTTTCCGAATAAGAAATAATTTTTGCAGATAACTTAACTTTTTTATTTGGAGTAGGAGCATTATATTTCACTGTTATCGTTCCCGTAGCATATCTGTATTCTGGAAATGAATTCAAGCTTCTATTTTCTTTTTTATACGCATAAGCCATAGCTGTACCCATACAATGACAATCTATGATTGTTGCAATAATTCCACCATTCATTATACTTGACCAACCTTGATGATATGATTTTGGAAACCAAATACATTCTGCCTCTTTCCCATTCCAATAACTTTTTATATGCAAACCATTTTTAGTGTTTTTTCCACAGCCAAAACATATATTATCTGGCATATAATCTTGAAAAATATTAGAAGATTTTTTTGATAACATAAATTCTTAAGCAATATTAGTATATAAATATGGTCAAAATTATTGATATACAATTTCTAGGAGTAAAATCAGCAATTGCCTGTTTTCTTATAAAGTCATCTAAAGGGTTGGTTATGATTGAAACCGGTCCTTCGACGAGTTATAAAATTATATCTCAAGAATTAAACAACTTAGGTTATAATATTAAAAACGTTAAACATGTTTTCGTCACACACATACACCTTGACCATTCTGGAGGAGCATGGAGATTTGCTGAAAATGGAGCAAAAATTTATGTTCATCCATACGGCGCAAGACATCTAGAAAACCCCCAAAAACTAATTGAATCAGCCACAAAAATTTATGGAGATAAAATGGATTTTCTATGGGGAAAAATAAAAAAAATAAATAAAAAGAAAATTCAAACTGTAGAACATAAAGAAAAGATAATCATAGGTGATACTATTATAGAGTCTCTTCATACACCTGGACACGCAAAACATCATATTGCATGGAAAATAAATGATGAAATTTTTGCTGGAGATGTAGCAGGAGCAAAAATTTTTGATGGTCCTGTTCTGCCAGCATGCCCCCCTCCTGAAATAAATCTAGAAAAATGGGAAAACAGTATCGATATTATAATTAAAGAAAACCCTAAATGTTTATACCTAACTCATTTTGGAAAAACAAAAGATGTTGACAATCATCTCAAAGATTTGAAAAAAATTCTTTGGGATTGGGCCAACTGGATTAAAAAAAATAACAACAAATTTGATGATATTGATACATTAACAAAAGAATTTAAAAATTATGTTAATGATTTTCTAAAAAGTTTAAATTTAAGTGAAAATTTAATCAATCAATATTATGCTGCCAATCCCCCATATATGAGTGTAATTGGGTTGTTAAGATATTGGAACAAAAAAAATAAGCATTGAAAAAGAAAATAAAAGAAATAAAGCCTAATGAAATTTTCCCAGGATATTTTGGTAAATTTTTTCATGGAGAAAAAATGACTCTGGCATTTTGGAAAGTTAAAAAAAACTCAAAAATACCTGAACACAATCATATTCACGAGCAATGTCTTTTTGTTAAAAAAGGAAAGTTTGAGTTAACAATTGAAGGGAAAAAAAAAATTCTACATGATAACGAATTAATTTTTATTCCATCTAGAAAACATCATTCTGGTTTTGCATTAACAGACTGTGAACTAATAGATGTTTTTTCTCCAAACAGAAAAGAATATTCAAATAATTAATATGGATTTCAACAAAAAAAAATTTAATAAACTTACTACTAAAAGCATAAATATAATTCAAAAATGGTTTGATGAAAGACTTAGGGGGAAAAAGATTTTTTATAACAAAAGTGTAAATGAAATATCTGAAATTTTTAAACTTAATTATAATAACGACGAAAAAGACCCAGAAGAAATATTAGATCTTTTAAAGACACATTTGATTGAAACGGCAAATTTTAATCCAAGCCCAAACTATTACGGTTACATAACAGGAGGCGGAAATCAAATAGCAATAATTGCTTCTATTTTTAAAAATGCATTAAATCAAAATAATCTTAAATGGAATAGTGCTCCAGGAAATACTGAAATTGAAAAAATTGTTGTTGATTGGATTGCAAAGTTTATTGGATATCCATTAGGTTTTGGAATATTAGTAAGCGGCGGTTCTGTAGGAAATCTTATGAATATTGCCATCATGAGAAAAATTAAAGGTTCAAATTCATTAACCATAAAAGGTCTCTATCAACACAAAATAATGAGGGTTTATGTTTCTGAAGAAGCTCATTCAAGTATTGATAAAGCTATGGACATCTTGGGGTTAGGAAAAGAAAATCTTATTAAAATAAAATGCGATAATAATTTTAAAATTAAAATAACAGATCTTGAAAATGCCATAAAAAAAGATATAAAAAATAATTTGTTACCTATTGGAATAATTGGCATTGCCGGAACAACCAACACAGGATCTGTAGACCCCCTTATGTTACTAGGAAAAATTGCAAATAAATATAACTTATGGTATATGATAGATGCTGCATATGGTGGTTTAGCAGTTCGGTCTAAAAACAAAAAAAATCTTTTTAAAGGTATGGAAAAAGCTGACTCTATTTTAATTAATCCTCACAAATGGTTATATGTTCCTTTTGAAGTAGCGTGCGTAATGGTTAGAAAAAAAGAAAATCTTAAAAAAACATTTAGTTTAATTCCAGAATATTTAAAAGATGGAGAAAATAAGGAAGATCGAGAAGATTTAATGAACTACAACATTCAATTAACAAAAGATTTTAAAGCTTTAAAAGTGTGGATGACAATAAAAATATATGGAATAAATAAAATAATAAATGCAATCCAAAATGATATAGAAATAACAAAGTATGCATATCAAATTGTAAAAGCATCAAACGATTTCAAAGCAATTAATAAACCCGAACTATCTATTTTTTGTTTTCAGTACATTAAAAAAACAAATGAAAATAAATTAAACGAATTGAATAAAAAAATCATAGAACTAATAGAGGAAGATGGTAGAGTATTTTTATCAGGAACACTTATAAATAACACAAATGTTCTTCGGATTAGTTGTATAAATCATAGAAGAAAAAAGTCAGATATAGATTTTTTATTTAAAATATTAAGAGAATTAGGTAAAAAAGCGAGTGTTTTAATCGCTTAATGATAAAATACATTTGTCCTTAACATAAAGAAATGAGTTAAGATGTTTAGGGGAAATTGGTTCCCCTTCAGGCAAATCTTTTTGTTTATAAGGATCAACCTGGTTTCCGTTTCTCCAAAATCTAAAACAAACATGAGGTCCTGTTGCTAAGCCTGTTGAACCAACATATCCAATAACTTCTCCTTGTAAAACTTTTTTTCCTTTTTTAATACCCTTTTTAAATTTTAACATATGTAAATATTGTGTTGAATAAATATTATTATGTGATATTTTAACAAATCTTCCATTATTTTTTCCCCATCTAACTTCCTTAATAATACCATCAGCAACAGACATAATTGGGGTTCCTCTTGGAGCCGAATAATCAGTTCCTAAATGATCTCTATATCTTTTCAAGACAGGATGATATCTTTTTTTTCTAAATTTTGAAGATATTCTATAAAATTTTAGAGGAGATCTTAAAAAAGTTTTCCTTAAACTATTTCCATTTTCATCAAAATAATCATCTCCAAACCCTTGATCATATGCTATAGCATAATAATTTAAATTATCATGAAAAAATTTAGCTGCCTTAATATTTTTAATTCCTACCACCTTACCATCTATTTGTTCTTCTGTATACAAAACATTATAGCTGTCTTTAGGCATAATTTTAAAAAAATCTATCTGCCACGCAAACACATCAACCATCATATTAACTAAAATAGGAGGATAATTATTTTCTTCAAAACTCATATATAAACTTGAATTAATAACACCACTTATATTTTTTTCATGATAAGTTATTTCTTTATTTACTTTATTTACATAAATAGAATCTGTGAGTTTATAAACAATGTAACTATACACGTCTGGTTCATATATGAAAAACTCTGGTGCTTTGTTTCCTTTTTTTATTAATAAAGTATAGTTTTTTCCTTTTCTTATTTTTTTAAGGTTAAAAACATTTTTAGATTTTAAACTAGCATTATGAATGCTTAAATTAGATACACCTTTTTTTAATAAAATATTAGAAAAACTTTGTCCCCACTTAATTTTATTAGTTTCAACTTTAAAAGAGTCAACATTAATTGCATATAAAAATTTATTTTCTTTCTCAACAACCTCTACTTCTACTTTTTTTTCTTTTTTTTCAACAACCTCTCTCGATTTTTGATTGCAAGAAAACAAAAACAACACAAAAAAAAAGACTAAAAAAAATCTAGTTATCATAAAACCTCTTTAAACCTTGTTCTAAAAATCCTAAATGTTTCTTAATATTTAATTCATAACCTATTGGATCTATTATAATATTTTCTGAATACGGATTTAAGACAACATAAAATGGTTGTGCGTTATTATTAAATTTAGTTATTTGAAGGTCTGCGTTTTGTTTTCCAATGCTTTTTTTAATTTTACCATCATACTGAGAAATATACCATTCATCCTCCGGTAACATTGTTTTATCATCAATATACAGTGATACAAGAACATATTTATTATTTAATATATCCCTAATAATTTTTTCTGACCATACTCTTGCTTCAATATCTCTACAATTGACACAACCGTGACCCGTAAAATCTAATAGTAAAGGTTTATTTACTTTTTTTGCATATATAAGGGCTTCATCATAATCAAAAAATCCCTGAAGATCATGTGGCAAATTAAGAATATCTGCATATTTACTGTTTTTATATATTTCGTTTTTTTGATAGTTTAAATCATAAAAAGGCTTTCGTTTAAAAGATAATAAATCAAAATAAGTAGATTGTTGTTGAGGAAGATATGCAGCCAATAAAGGAAGTTTGTTTCCAAAAATACCAGAAAAAATATATATTGTAATTAATCCAAATGTCAGACCCACAATCCTTGTTTTTATACCCAAGTTACCAACATATCCTTCTGGAAATTTTATAAAACCAAATAAATAAAAAGTTAAAACAAGAAACAAAGTCATCCAAATAAATAAAAAAATATCTCTATTTAATAAATTAAAGTGGTAGGCTTTGTCTACAACACTCAAAAATTTTAAAGAAAATGCAATAACAACGAAACCTAAAATTACCCTTAGTGTAATCATCCATTTACCAGATTTTGGCAAATTTTCTAATGCCTTAGGGAAGATCGCCAACAAAGTAAAAGGAAACGCAAAAGCTATAGCAAAAAACAACATACCTAAAATTGGCTTTATTTGTAAACCACTAGCAGATTGCACTAAAATACTTCCTATCAAAGGTCCTGTACAAGAAAAAGAAACCAATACCAATGTAAAAGCCATAAAAAATACACCAAGATATCCTCCTTGTTCTGATTTTTTATCCATAGATGTTATAAGACCCGAAGGAATAGTTAATTCAAAAAATCCCATTAAAGAAATTCCAAAAAGAACAAAAAGAACAAAAAATAGAATATTTGGAATCCACGCTGTAGCTAACTCATTAGCTGTTTGTGGTCCTAATAAAACCGAAAGTATTACACCTAAAAAAGTAAATATTAAAACTATAGAAGCTCCATAAAATAAAGCTTCAGAAAATGTTTTTATTTGATTATTCTTGTTTGCAAAATAAGAAACTGTAATCGGTATCATTGGAAAAACACAAGGAGTAAGAATAGCTAATAAGCCTGCTAAAAATGATAAGAAAAGAAAAGAAAATAAAGAAGATAAGTCGTTATTTTGTTTTATTGTATTTAAAACAACTTCTGACTTAAAAGGTCCTTTAGAATAAAAATTAAATTCGTTTTCTAAAGGAATACATTTTCCCTCTATATCCGAGCAAACTTGATAAGACATACTTCCGGAAACAAATGGTGTTTTTGATAAGACACTAATTTTTTGAATAAATTTTGCTTCTCTATCAAAATATCTTACGTTTCCCTCCCAAATGGAGTCATATTTTGTTTTCGGATTTATTGGTATGACATCATCTATTAATGCATATGTATCACTTTTATTAAAGATAAAAGTTGGACTTAATTCTGAATTAATATCATTGTTACCAAAAGAATACAAATACCATGATTCTTCAATTTCTGCGATAAAAGTTAGTGTTATTGAATCCCCAACATTCAACTGCTTTTTATCTACAACATAAGACCATTCTATTGGTCTGAGAATTTGTGAAAATGTATTAACAAATAATACACAATTAAAAAAAATAAAGAACAAAAATTTTCTAATCATTTTGTTTTGCAAAATTTTTATAAAAAACGGTTATTGTTTCTATGCCTTTATAAAAGTTAAATAATCCAAAAGATTCATTGGGAGAATGAATAGCATCTTCATCTAATCCAAATCCCATTAAAATAGAATCTAATTTTAGTTCATTTTTAAATAAAGCCACAATCGGAATGCTCCCCCCATCAAAAGTAGAAACCGGTTCTTTACCCCAAACTTTTTTGAAAGCAGAATAAGCAGCTTTATAGCCTGAAGTATTTGTGTTCACAATAACAGGCTCTCCTCCATGATGTTCTTTAACTATTATCTTACAAGATTTGGGACACAAATTTTGAACATGTTTTTTAAATAGTTCTGTAATTTCAGAGCTACTTTGATTTGAAACTAATCTCATAGAAATTTTAGCAAATGCTTTTGAAGGTAAAACTGTTTTTGAACCTTCATTAGTATATCCACCCCAAATACCATTTACATCTAGTGTTGGCCTTATACCAATTCTTTCTACAGTACTAAATCCTTTTTCACCAAAAACTTCACTTATATCTATATGAGATTTAAAATCATCTAAATCAAATGGGATTTTATTCATTTCATCTCTATCATCATCTGAAAACTCTTTTACTTTATCATAAAATCCAGGTATTTGAACAATACCATTTTCATCTTTCAATGAGCCAATGATTTTACATAAAACATTTATTGGATTATCAACAGCCCCACCATATGTCCCTGAATGAAGATCTCTATTTGGACCTGTAAGCTCTACTTCCATGTATGACAGTCCTCTTAAACCAATTGTAATTGAAGGTGTATCATTGCTTACTATGCTTGTATCAGAAATTACGATAACATCTGCCTTTAATTTTTTTTTATTATTTATAACAAATTTTTCCAAATTATCTGAGCCGCATTCTTCTTCTCCTTCTATCATAAATTTTATATTAAAGCTTACATCATTTAGTTTATTAAGTGTTTCATACGCTTTTAAATGCATATACATTTGTCCTTTATCATCACACGCCCCTCTAGCATATATTTTTTCATTTTTTATAATTGGTTCAAACGGAGGAGAGTCCCACAGTTCATATGGATCTGCAGGCTGAACATCATAATGACCATAAACCAATATTATAGGAAAATCTTTATCTAGAATTTTTTCAGCATAAACAATAGGGTGTCCCTCTGTTTTAATCTTTTCAACATTATCTAATTTTAACAAATTAAATTGTTTAACTAAAAAATCAGCAGCCTTATCTACTTCTTTATTGTATGCAGGATCAACACTAACAGATTGTATTTTTAACAGTTCAAACAATTCATTTAAAAATTTTTCTTTATTGTCTTTTATAAATTGCTTTGTTTTCATGGCACAAATTTATATTAAAATCCATCATCATCATCATCTGTAATTGTTTTAAAAATCTCGTCTTCTAAAAATGTATCTGATGGAGATTTTAAGTCATATGGCTCTTTGATATTAAAATATTTTAGCCTAAAATTATTTATATAATCTAGAGTATATTCCTCATCAACAATCATTATTGGAATATATTTATCTTTCGTTGCTCCTATTTCACTCACATCAGAATTATAACTTTCAATTGACGAATATGTTCTTAAAATTCCACCATCATAATTTAAATATATCCAAAACTCTGGAGCAGGTTGTAAAAACACACTAACCTCATAATCATTTTTCGAAAGATATTTGATTTCTAAAAACCCATCAACACTGGCATTTATATCATCGTTTCCAATATTGGACAAATTTAATGTTGAAATATTATACCAAGACTTATATTTAGCAGACCAACTAAATTTAAAGTTTGCTAAAACAAATAAACTATTTAATAATGGATCTACTAAACCGAGCGGTCGGTATTCGTTAAGAATTATATTTTCATGTGCAAGTGTTGTTTCATAACCAACAAGATCAGACAGTCTATACAAAACATCTTCTTCATTATCATGAGCTAATGGTGCCCCCACCATTTCAATTATTTCTATAAACTCTAATCCCAAATTGCTTATAATAGATTTGCGAAGATTAATATCTATAATCATAAACGTTTCAGAGGAAATATTAAAAGAATCCGAATCGACATTTGCAGACATAGAAGAAAAAATACTAAAATTAGGATCATTATCTATCAAATTGACTTTGCCCTCAAAAGACAAATCTCCACTACTAGGAGAATACAATAATGAATTTCCATTGTACACTACTTTATTTGTTTTATTTTGAGGTTCAATTAAATATTGTTTGTTATAAGAATCATATGAAAGTTGTCCTGAGGGATTAAAAAAAACAAGACTTTTTTTTTCAACATCATTAGCAAAAAAATTAAAATACAAACCATTATTTCTTTTAGAAATTGAAAAGGTAAAATCATTATCATTTTCAGAAATGGTTAACGCCAATTCGTCACCAGGTGTAAAATATCCAGAATATGGAATTGCCTCCGAGATCTTAAAATTTCTTAACTCCGAAGGAATAATTTCACCATTGAATAACAACTGCTCATTATTTGCAACCAATTCTATTTTACCATAAAAACTAAAACCCGGCTCCATTAAAATAGGATTTGATTTGTCTACAACACCATATGAATA
>Ga0209554_1000072_pt1 | contig 75050 bp, 77 predicted proteins | sample MarorgKNORR_S2LV_5_FD_188221 | JGI IMG/M metagenome (GOLD analysis project Ga0209554, IMG submission 188221) | Marine microbial communities from the Southern Atlantic Ocean, analyzing organic carbon cycling - Bottom_A/KNORR_S2/LV (SPAdes) (version 2) | ecosystem: Environmental > Aquatic > Marine...
CGGCCGCCGGGTCGGGGGTGCCGGTGCGCGGCCCGGCCCCGAGGGAGAGCTCGGCGCCGAACACGGTGGGCAGGTCGTGCCGGCGGGCCGCCTCGGCGAACCGGACCACGCCGTAGAAGCCGTTGTGGTCGGTGAGGGCGAGGGCGGTCAGGCCCAGCCGGGCCGCCTCGGCCACCAGTTCGGCCGGGTCGGAGGCGCCGTCGAGGAAGCTGAAGCCCGAGTGGCAGTGCAGTTCGGCGTAGGGGACGGACCCCTCGACCCGGCGGGGCGGTGGAGCGTCGTCGGCCGGGGACGGCGGGGACGGGGGCGCTCCGGGGCGGTCGGCCAGGCGGCGCTCGATCTCGCGCCACGAGAGGCTGGACAGCGAACGGCGTTCCCACTCCACCCCGTGACCGTATCGAACATATGTTCGATACTCAACCGGTGCCGAACCACCCCTACCCGGGCACCACGCCCGTGAGGAAGGCGACAAGGTCCGGCGGGCAGTCGGAGAGGTCGCCGTCGGCGATGCAGGGGTTGAACATCCCCCCCAGGATCTCGGCTCCCATGCCCCCGAACGCCGAAGGGGCGGTCGTGGTCGGAGCGGCGGTCGTGGTCGGAGCGGCGGTCGTGGTGGGTGTGTCGGTTCCCGTATCCGGCGGAGCCTCGGTGGTGGTCGGCGGGGGTTCCGGCGGAGCGGCGGTCGTGGTGGTGGTCGGCGGCGCCGTGGTGGTGGGCACCGGCGGGACGCCGTCGGCGGCGAGGCCCCGGTCCTGGACCTCGGCCAAGTGTGCTGCCCGCGTCGCCGGCCCGTAGTGGCCGTCGATGCCGACCCCGAGGACCCCCTGGAGCACCCGGACCCCCGCTCCACGCTCGTTCCAGCCGTAGGACGCCAGCAGCACCGCCACCTCGTCGACGGGTGCCTCCGTCGTCGTGGTGGTGGTCGTCGTCGAGGTGGTTGGCACCGGCGGGACGCCGTCGGCGGCGAGACCCCGGTCCTGGACCTCGGCCAGGTGTGCGGCCCGGGTGGCTGCGCCGTAGACGCCGTCGGCCGAGAGGCCGAGCAGTCGCTGCAGGTCGCGCACCCGGTCGCCGCGCTCGAACCAGCCGTACTCGTCGCCCAGCACCGCCAGTTCGTCGGCGGTCGGCTCGTCATCGACCGGTTCGTCGAGCGGGGCCTCGGTGGTGGTGGTCGTGGCAGGCGGTTCCGATGTCGTGGTGGTCGTGGTCGAAATCGTGGCAGGCGGCTCGGTCGTGGTCGAGGTGGTCGTCGTACTCGTGGTCGTGGTGGGAAGCGCCGAATTGCGGACCTCGGCGATCTCGGTCGGGGCCAGATACAGGATCGGTCGTACCGAGGGCTCGGCCGCACGCGCCGCGACCACGACACCGAGGACGACGAGGGCCGCGGTGAGTCCGAGTTGCAGGATCCGCCGGGGCATGCCCCCATGCTCGCATCCCGCGGCCCGAAATCCGCGTCACCCCACTTCAACGTTTTGTCAATCCTCATGGCGACCGCCGGATAACCTGTGCACCATGACCGCTGACACCTCATTCGATGCCGGACGATTCGGGCTCCTGACCGAGATCGTCGACCAGCAGCGCTACCAGCACAGCGTCGAACGCTGCCGCCAACAGGGCATCGTCCTCCCCACCTTCGCCCAGTTGGCCGACCCTTCGACCATCCCCGACGACATCACGGCCTCGCTGGCAGGCGTCGACCGCAACGCTGCCGACCCCCACAACCTGTTCCGGGTCCACTGGTACAACGACCTGCACGGGGGCCGCACCGACCTGCCCGAGCACGTCGTCCTCCCCTCCGAGCTCACCGGCGTCGACTCCCCGATCATCGTGGCGTTCGGCAACCGCTTCCCGATGATCGGCGCCCACAAGGTGCTGGCCGCCTACGCGTGCCTCGTCCCCCGGGTGGTGACCGGCCAGTACGACCCGACCGAGCACCGTGCCGTCTGGCCATCGACCGGCAACTACGCGCGTGGCGGCGTTGCCATCTCGACGCTCATGGGTTGCCGTGGCGTCGCCGTGCTCCCCGAGAACATGAGCCGCGAGCGCTTCGAATGGCTCGAGGCCTGGATCGCCGACCCCGACGACATCATCCGCACGCCGGGATCCGAGAGCAACGTCAAGGAGATCTACGACACCTGCGACGAGCTGGCACAGGATCCGGCCAACTTCATCCTCAACCAGTTCACCGAGTTCGCCAACCACGTCGGCCACCACGAGGTCACCGGGCGGGCGCTCGAACGCCTCTACCTCCACCACCGTCAGGCGAACCCGGGCCTGCGGCTGGCGGCCTTCGTGGCGGCCACCGGTTCCGGGGGCACCCTCGCCGCCGGCGAACGGCTCAAGTCCGACCACGGCGCCCGGATCATCGGCGTCGAGGCACTCGAGTGCCCCACGATGCTCTACAACGGCTTCGGCGAGCACAACATCCAGGGCATCGGCGACAAGCACATCTCGCTGATCCACAACGTCACCAACATGGACGGCGCCGTGGCGGTCAGCGACCGGGCCTGCGACGAGCTCGGCATGGTGTTCAACACCGACGAGGGCCGTGCGTACCTGACCGGCGACCGCGGTGTCGACGAGGCCGTCGTTGCCACGCTCGGCCACTTCGGGCTCTCCAGCATCTGCAACGTGCTCGCCTGCATCAAGACCGCCAGAAAACTGGGCCTCGGCCCCGACGACGCCCTCGTCACCGTCGCCACCGACGGCGCCGAGATGTACGGAAGCGAGCGCGAGGCGATGGCTGCTGGCCGCTACGCCACTGGCTTCGGATCCGGCGAGGCCGCCGCCGCCATCGACGAGCACCTGGCCGGCGCCGACACCTCCCACGTCGAGATGCTCGACGAGGCCGGGCGCAACCGCATCTTCAACCTCGGCTACTTCACCTGGGTCGAGCAACGGGGCGTCGAGCTCGACGATTTCGAGGTACGCCGCGACCAGGGCTTCTGGCGAGGCGTCCAGGGCATGGCGCCGGTCTGGGACGCCATGATCGACGAGTTCAACGCCCGCACCGGGGTACGTTCCGGGTCGTGACGCTCCCCCGCCCGGCCGGCTGGCTGGGCACCCCTCCCGGTGCCGCATGGCCGGGACCCGACACGCCGCACGGCGACGACCCCAACCCGTTCGTCCGGTTCCGACGCCTGCTCTGGGCCCACCATGCGGCCCTCGCAGCGGGCCTCGACGACAGTGGCTTCGTCGATCTCGTCCGACGCCTCGACGACGCCGTGGCCGAGGTGGACGGCACCGGCTTCCACACGACGCCCCTCCTCCATGTGGCGGGATTGGCGGAAGCCATCGGCCACGGAGGCGGGCTCTGGGCCAAGGACGAGACCGGCAACGTCTCGGGCAGCCACAAGGCCCGCCACCTCTTCGGCCTGGTGATCCACCTCGAGGTCTCAGGCGTCTCCCACGACACGCCGTTGGCCATCGCCTCGTGCGGCAACGCAGCGCTCGGCGCAGCGGTCGTGGCCAGGGCAGCCGGCCGGCCGCTTGTGGTCCATGTCCCGGCCTGGGCCGACCCTGCCGTGGTCGACCGCCTCGCCGACCTGGGCGCCGACATCCGGGTCTGCGAGCGCCGCGACGGCGAAGTCGGCGACCCCTGCGTGCTGCGCTCCCGCGAGCTGGTCGCCGAGGGCGCCGTGGCCTTCGGCTGCCAGGGCACCGACAACCTGCTCACGATCGACGGCGGTCGAACGCTCGGCCTCGAGTTGGCCGAACAGTTGGCGGCCGCCGGTGTCGACGGTTCCCGGCTGTTCGTGCAGGTGGGCGGCGGGGCGCTGGCCAGCAGCTGCGTCCAGGCGCTCACCGACGCCGCCGCCCTCGGGGTGCTGCAGGCCCGACCACGCCTCCATGCCGTCCAGTCGGAGGGCTGCGCCCCCCTCGCCCGGGCGTTCGGCCTGGCCACCGGCGCCGACGACCCGTTCGACGACGCCCACATGTGGCCATGGGACGACCCGTCGTCGCTGGCCACCGGCATCCTCGACGACGTCGTCTACGACTGGCAGCCCCTCGTGGGCACGATGCTCGAGGACGGGACCACGCCCGTCGTGGCCACCGAGGCCGACATCGCCGAGGCGCACCGGCTGGTGCGGGCCCACACCGATGTGCCAGCCGACCCGACCGGCAGCGCCGGCCTGGCCGGCCTGCTGGCCGCCCGCCGGAATGACACGATCGGCAGCGACGAGCCGGCCGTCGTTCTCCTCACCGGCGTCGAGCGCTAGCGCTCCTCGCGGCGGTAGGCGGTGCCGAGTGCTGCGGGTGCCGGGGATGGGCGGTTCCTGGCCCGGATCGAGATGGCGATCAACACGGTGATCGTCAGCACGTAGGGCAGCATCGAGAGCAGGATCGGCGAGAAGTCGACGCCGAAGGTCTGCAGGCGGGTCTTGAGCGCCAGCAGTCCGCCGAAGAGCAGGGCGCCCACGGCGGCCCGGCCGGGGCGCCAGGCGCCGAAGATCACCAGCGCCACGGCGATCCAACCCCGGCCGGCGGTGATGCCCTGCGTCCACTGCGGGGTGAGGGAGAGCGTCAGGTACGCCCCGGAGGCGCCGGCCAGGCCACCGCCGGTCACGACGGCGCCGAGGCGCAGGCCGACGACCGAGTGTCCGGCGGCATCGGCGGTGGACGCCGAATCACCTGCGGCACGCAGCGCCAGGCCGATTCGGGTGCGCGACAGCACGAACCACGTGGCGATGCCGGCCAGCACGGCCAGGTACACGAAGGGTGCCTGTCCGAACAGCACCGGCCCCGCCCAGGGGATGTCGGTGAGCGGCCCCCAGTCGACCGGCTTCAGAACTGCACCCGGAGGACGACCCACCACGTTCTTGCCCATGTAGGCGGAGAAGCCCAGGCCGAGGATCGTGAGCGAAAGGCCCGACACCACCTGTTCGGCGCCGAGCACGACCGTGAACCAACCGTGCAGGAACCCCGTCAGCGCCCCGCCGGCGATACCGGCGGCCAGGCCGATCCAGGGGTTGCCGGTCTGGTGGGCGGCCATGAAGGCGCTGACCGCCCCCATCGCCATCATCCCCTCGACGCCCAGGTTGAGCACCCCGGCCTTTTCGGAGATGAGCTCGCCGAGCGCCGCTAGGTACAGGAGCGCCCCGAACGAGACGGTCGCCACGAGCAAGCCGATCATCGAAGCCTCGGTCATGCCGTGGCCTCTCCGTCGTCTCCATCGCCCGATGCGGAGGCGTCGACGCCCGTCGTGACCAGCCGCACCGAGTAGCGGACGAACACGCCGGCGCCGATCGCGCCGAAGAGGATGAACGCCTGGAGGATCGTCGACACGGAGGCCGGGACCCCGATGATCTGGATGCTCTGGCCCCCGACCTGGACCGCTCCGAAGAGCAGCGCCACCGCCGCAACGCCCGAGGGCCGCAGCAGGGCCAGGGCGGCGACGATGATGCCCGCATAGCCGAAGCCGTTCGAGATGCCCTCGGTGATCCGGTCGGCGGTGCCGGCCAGCTCGATGCCACCAGCGAGGCCGGCCACGCCGCCGCTGAGCAGCAGCACCGTCAGGATCTTGCGCTTCAACGAGATGCCCGCATAGCGGGCCGTGTTGGCTGACGAGCCGGCGACCCGCAACTCGTAGCCCCACGCAGTGCGGCTGGCGGCCACGCCGAACACCAGGATGACCGCACCGGCGATGAGCACCCCGACGTGGGCCCGTCCGAAGAGCGTCGGCAGGCGCCCCTGGTCGGGCAGCATCGGCGTCAACGGAAAGTTGAAGGACTCGGGGTCCTTCCACGGGCCGTGGATCAGCCACTGCAGGAGGCGCAGGGCGATCTCGTTGAGCATCAGCGTCGTGATGATCTCGTTCACGCCGACGCGCGCCCGGGCCACCGCAGGAACCAGTGCCAGCAGGCCGCCGCCGACGATGGCGCCCGCGAGCATCCCGGTCAACAGCATCGGGCCCGGCCAGGCCCCGCCGATGCGGGCCACCCATGCTGCACCCATGGCCCCTGCGAGGATCTGCCCCTCGGCGCCGATGTTCCAGAGCCCCATCGAGCCGGCCACGGCGACGGCCAGCCCGGCCAGACCCAGGGGCACCGCCCGGTTCAGGGTGAGCGACCATGCGGTCGGGTCGCCGAGCGATTTCTCGAACATGCGCTGGTACACCCGCAGCGGTTCGTGGCCGGCGGTCATGAGCAGGATCGCCCCCACGGCCAGGGCCAGGATCAGGCCGACCGCGAAGGCGAGCGGTTGGCCGCCGCGCACCGGACGATCGCGTCGGACGAGGACCGGACGCCTCATGCCACGCCCTCGCCGGTCAGGTGCCCAGCCATCGCCTCGCCGATGACGTTGCGCTCCGAGTCCGCCGGATCGAACTCGGCGACGATGCGGCCATCGTGCATGACCAGCAGGCGGTCGGCGAGCGTCAGGAGCTCGTCGAGGTCCTCGGAGATGAGCAGCACCGCCGTTCCTGAGTCCCGCTCCGCCACGAGCAGGTCCTGGATGGCCTTCACGCCCTGGACATCGAGCCCGCGCGTGGGCTGGGCGGCAACGACGACCTCGGGCCGGCTACTCAACTCACGGCCGACGAGCAGGCGCTGCAGGTTGCCTCCGGAGAGGCCCGCGATCGGATCTTCCAGCGGGCCCGTCCGGACGCCGAACCGGTCGACGAGGTCCCGGCAGTGGGCGGTCATCCTGGACGCAACGAGGAAAGGGCCGCGCCGGTGCCCCCTGTAGGTGCGCAGGACGGCGTTCTCGACGACGGAGAGCCGTGGGGCGAGGCCCACGCCGAGGCGGTCCTCGGGGATGTAGCAGAGTCCGGACCCGAAGCGCCGACGCGGTGGGCTGGCGGTGACGTCTTTTCCGCCGAGGTGCACGGTCCCGTCCGTAACGGGCCGCAGCCCGGCGATGACCTGGGCCAGCTCCCGCTGTCCGTTGCCGGCCACGCCTGCGATCCCGACGATCTCTCCGGAACGGACCTCGAGGTCGATGCCGTGGACGGCAGGGAGCCCGCGGTCGCCCAGGGCGCAGAGCCCGGAAACCGCCAACCGGACATCGCCCGGCGTCCGGGAAGGCGGGCGCCCGCCGGCCAGCGAGGTCGAGCCCACCATCAGGCCTGCCAGCGTGGCCGCATCGGTTTCGGCGACCGGGAGGGAGGCGGCGACGGTCTCACCGCCGCGCAGCACGGTCGCCTCGTCACAGAACCCGGTGACCTCGTGCAACTTGTGGCTGATGAAGATCACCGAGCGGCCGTCGTCGGCCATGTGCCGGAGCACCTCACCGAGCTCGTCGGCCTCGTTGGGCGTGAGGACCGCAGTGGGTTCGTCGAGGATCAGGATCCTGGCATCGCGCCACAGCGCCTTGAGGATCTCGACGCGTTGCCGCTCCCCCATCGACAGTTGCCAGACCGGTCGGTCCGGTTCGGTGGCCAGGCCGAAGCGGCGGGCCAGCTCGTCGACCCGGGACTCCACGTCCTGGCGCCGCAGGATGCGGTCGGCCGCTCCCAGGACCACGTTTTCGGCAACGGTGAACGACGGGACCAGGCGGAACTCCTGATGGACCATTCCGATGCCTGCGGCCAGCGCGTCGGCCGGGGTGTGGAATCGGTGCGGCGTGCCGTCGAGGCGCACCTCTCCCTCGTCGGGCCGGTAGACGCCCGACAGGACGTTCATCAGCGTGGACTTGCCGGCACCGTTCTCGCCGAGGACGGCGTGGACGGTTCCCCGCTCGACGCGTAGGTGGGCGCCGGCGTTGGCGACGACACCGGGGAACCGCTTCCAGATGCCGACCAGTTCGACGGCTGGAACCTGCGTCATGGCAACTTCCCCGGGGAGACGACCGGAATCATCGTTGCATGGCACGGGTCGGCCACGCTCAACTCCCGGCCGAGCCGATGACTCCCTCGACGAAGAACTCCATGCCGAGCAGGGCACCGTCGTCCAGGGTCTCGCCGGCGGCCACCGCCTCGTAGCCGTCCTGGTCGTTGATCGGACCGCCGAAGACGTGGAAGGTGCCGGCGACGATCTCCGCACGGCGGGCCTCGACCGCCGCCACGACCGCGGCATCCACGTCGTCGGCGATGGGCGCCAGGTCGACCACGCCGTCGGCCATCGACCCCCAGTAGCCGTCCGGTGTGGGCTTGTAGGTGCCGGCCCTCGCCGCCTCGATGATCTCGATGTAGCGGGGGCCCCAGTTCCAGACGGGTGCCGTCAGGAAGGCGTCCGGGGCGAAGGCGCTCATGTCCGAGTTGTAAGACACCCACCGGGCGCCGGCCGCCTGGGCCTTCTCGCCGACGGCCGGCGAGTCCTGGTGCATGGCGATCACGTCGATGCCCTTGTCGAGCAGGGCCTGGGCCGAATCGCCTTCGACCACCGGGTCGAACCAGGTGCTGGTCCAGACCACCTCGACGGTCGCCTCGGGGTTCGTTGCGCGCACGCCGAGGGTGAAGGCGTTGATGCCCCGTATCACCTCCGGGATCGGGAAGGCCGCCACGTAGCCGATCCGGTTCGACGTGGTGGCCGAGCCGGCGACCATGCCGGAGAGGTAGCGGGGCTCGTACATGCGGCCGAAGGAGTTGCCGAAGTTGGTGTCGTTCGACATGTAGCCCGAGATGTGCTCGAAGACGATGTCCGGGTGCTCGTCGGCGAGGGCCACCATGTCGTCCATGTAGCCGAACGACGTGCCGATGATGATGTCGTAGCCGTCGTCGATGAACTGGCGGACGCTGTCGGCGAAATCGGCTCCGCCCTCGGGGACCGACTCGACGAAGGCGGTCTCGACGCCGGTCGCGGCCTCGGCGGCGAGGCGGCCCTGGTCGTGGGCCCAGGTCCAGCCGGCGTCACCGACCGGGCCGACGTAGACGAAGGCGGCCTTCGTGGTGGCTGCGCCTTCCGAACCGCAGGATGCGGCAACCGAGCCGACGGTCAGGACAGCGGCAAGCAGGGTGACCACCCTGATCAGGTTTCGGTTCATCGAGATCCCCTTCCAGGAATGGTTACGGACACGGCCCACGTTCGGCGACCACATGCCGCCATCAGTCGGCGAACGGTTCAACGGTCACCTGCAACGAGACCCGGGTGGCGCCGTGGTCGACGGCGGCCCGCAGCACGGCATCGACGGTGGCCACGACGACGGATGTCTCGCCGGTCACCGATGTGCCGAAGGGGCCGATCTCGACATCCAGCCCGGCCTCCTCGGCGACGGCGATGGCGGCCCGCACGTGCGGCCCGGGAGCACCGTCGACGAACGGCTCGATCGTGAACTCGGCGGTGGCGGTCACGGCGCCATCATCGCCCAAAACCGGCGACGCCACTCACCAGAGCCGACTTGCGCGTTCGGCGAGGTCGCGGTGTGCGGCCGCCAGGTCGACGCCGATGAGCGAACCGTCGGTGACCACCGGCTTCCCGCCGACGAACACATGCCGGGCCCGACGGTCCGGGCCGAGTACCAGCGCGGCGAGCGGGTCGTGGATGTCGCCGAGGTCGTCGCCGGGCCACACCACCAGGTCGGCCTTCATCCCCGGCGCCAGGCGTCCCACGTCGTCGAGCCCGAGGCACCGGGCGCCGCCGTGGGTGCCGATCTCGAGGACGTCGGACGGCATCAGGGCGTCGGGTCGCATCTCCCGGAGCCGGGCGGTGTACAGCGCCTGGCGGAGTTCGGGGAACAGGCCGCCCACCTCGTTCGAAGCCACGCCGTCGACCCCCAGCCCGACCGGGCAGCCGGCGGCCATCAGGTCGGTGACCCGGCACATGCCGGCGGCGATGCGGGCGTTGGACGACGGGCAGTGGGCGACCCCCGTGCCGGCGGCGCCGAGGATCCGCATCTCGGTGTCGTCGATGTGGATGCCATGGGCCAGCCAGACGTCGTCGCCGACCCAGCCCCATTCCTCGAGCATCTCGACGGGCCGCCGTCCGAAGCGCTCCAGGCAGTGCTGCTGTTCCTCGATGGTCTCGCAGAGGTGGGTGTGGAGGCGCAGGCCCAGCCTGCGCGCCAGTTCTGCCGACTCGACCATGAGTTCGGGGGTGACCGAGAACGGGCTGCATGGCGCCACGACCACGTGGACCATCTCGCCGTCGTGGTGGCGGGCGACGACGGCCTCGGTCGAGGCGAGGATGGCGTCGCGGTCCTCGACCACGCGGTCGGGTGGCAGGCCACCGCGGCTCTCCCCCAGGTCCATGGATCCGCGGGAGAGGAACAGCCGGATACCCACCTCGCCGGCGGCGTCGACGATCGCGTCGAAGACCGAGTCGTCGCCGCCGGGCACGAGGTAGTGGTGGTCGGAAGCCGTCGTGCAGCCGGTGGCGGCGAGTTCGCCCAGTCCGACCAGGGCGGCGGCGCGCACGTCCTCGACCGACAGGCGGTTCCAGATCGGATAAAGGTGCACGAGCCAGTCGAACAGGTTGCAGCCGGTCGCCCGGCCCCTGGTCATCCACTGGTACAGGTGGTGGTGGGTGTTGACGAGCCCGGCCGTGACGATGTCGCCGTCGACGGACACCACGTCGTCGCCTGCCGCCGCCTCCACCGAGCCGACTGCGGTGATGACGCCGTCCTCGACGGCGATGTCGCCCGGGTAGCGGGCTCCGCGGACGACGAGCCGGCTCATGAGCGGTCCGCCCGGGGCATCAGGGCGTCCAGTCGGCGAACACGTCGACCATCATGCGAACGTCGGGTCCCAACGGATAGAGGATCGGGCAGGTACAGCCGTCGGCCATGTACTGCCCCACCTTCTCACGGACCTCGTCAGGCGTGCCGGCGGCGCAGATCATCTGGACGATGTCGTCGGGCACCAGCTTCGAGGCGGCCTCGACCTGGTCGTGCGTGGCCGGCCAGGTCAGGACCCTGCCGATCTCCTCGAGCAGCGATTCGGGAACGCCCGAGGCCTTCATGATGTGGGGCTGCTGGCCGAGGTACTGGGTGACCATCAGGCGGGCACCGTCGAGGGCTTCCTTGCGGGTCTCGGCCACCGAGCAGACCACCAGCTGCGGCCGGTCGAGGTCGTCGACGCTGCGTCCGGCCCGGGCGGCGCCCACCTCGAGGGCCGCCATGGCCTTCCGGTTGTACTCGGGCGACACGAGGTAGTTGAGCACGACGCCGTCGGCGATCTCGCCGGTCAGCTCCATCATCTTCATGCCCGTGGCGCCGATGTAGATCGGGACCTCCTTGGGCCGACGCTCCTGGTACACGTAGTCGAGTTCGACGCCGTCGAGGTGCACATAGTCGCCGTCGAAGGTGACGGTCTCGTCGGCCAGCAGTGCCCGGACGACGGTGACCACCTCGCGCATGACGCCAAGGGGGCGCTTGCGCTCGATGCCGACCTTGGCGGCCAGCGGGTCCCACCAGGCCCCGATGCCGAGCAGGATCCGTCCGGGGGCGAGGTCGTCGAGCGTCGAGAAGGTCGAGGCCAGCCGTGCGGGGTTACGGGTCCAGCAGTCGACGACGCCGGAGCCGATCTTGATGGTGTCGGTGCAGGCGGCGAATGCGGCCATCGGTACGACGGCGTCGCGCACGAGGCGCGAGTCGGCCTGCCAGACGGCCTCGAAGCCCCGTTGCTCGGCGTAGCGGGCGAACTCGATCGCCTCGCTGATGGTGTGCGCATCCTGCAGGTAGATCGCCAGTCGGGTCATGGTCTTGGTTCCTCCGCTCGTTGCGGTTTCATTGCTGGTCCATTCGCTGGTGCAGCCGGTCGGCTTCCTCGGCGGCCCTGGCCCGCACCTCGGCGGCATCGACCCTCGTCGGTGCACCGTCGGCCCACACCACCTCGCCGTCGACCTCGACCCGTGTCGGGCCGACGCCCGGCGTGAAGGCGAGTTGCCACGGGTCCATCGGCTCGTAGGTCCAGGTCACCCGGTCCTGTCGGGCCTCGGGGAACAGGTCCCAGCCGGTGGCCAGCCAGCCCCAGGCGGTCTCGGGCGAGGCGGTCACGTCGTGCTCGCGGTGCCGGACGTAGGCGACCCGGAACTCGTCGAGCATGTCGGCGCCGATGCCGTCGGAGCCGAGTGCCACCGGGTTGGCGAACCGGGTGGGGCGCGCATAGCCGACGGCGTTGTTCATGTTCGAGCGGGGATTGTGCACGATGGTTCCGGCCAGGCCGTGGTCGTCGTCGAGGTGCACGCCGTGGACCACGAGCCAGTCGTCGGTGGCGAGGTGGCGCAGCCGGTCGGCGGCTTCGGAGTCGATGGGGCCCTCGGCGACGTGGACGTGGACGCCCACGCCGTGGTCGGCGGCGATGCCCGCAGCCGCCTCGAGCGTCTCGTCGCTGCAGGTGAACGCTGCGTGCACGCCCACCCGGCCCCTCCCTCCCCCGGCGAGGAAGCGGGCGTTCTCCTCGAGGCCTCGGCGGGCGCCATCGGGACCGTTTCGGTCGGTGACGCCGTAGCTGCAGTCGACGCGCACGCCGACCTCGGCGCAGGCGTCGGCGATGACCGTGAGCGACCCCTCGATGGCCTCGGGCGACTCGTGGTGGTCGATGATCGCCGTGCAGCCGCGCTCGAGGGCCTCGAGTGCCCCAAGCATCGCCGACCAGCGGATCGACTCGAGGTCGAGCGCCCGGTCGAGGCGCCACCAGACCAGTTCGAGGATGTCCCCGAAGTCGCCCGGCGTGCGGGGCGGCGCCGGCATGCCACGGGCCAGCGCCGAGTAGAGGTGGTGGTGGGCACAGACCAGACCCGGGGTGGTCGCCGTGTCGGCTGGGTCGCTCATCGACCGTCCCAGTCGGCCCAGTGCTCCTGCTGCTTCGGCGCAGCCATCGGAAGGTCGGTCCGCCACTCGCCGTCGTGGGCGTGGAGAGCTGCTGCCACGGCACCGGCGGTCGGCACCAGGCCGATCTCGCCGACGCCCTTGATCCCGTAGGGAGCACCGGGCTGCGGCGACTCGATCAGGCGCACGTCGACCTCGGGCATGTCCTTGGGTCGCAGGATGCCGAGGCTCCGCAACGTGGTGTTGAGCGGTCGTGCGTCCTCGTCGGCGGGGAACCCCTCGGTGAGTGCGTAGCCGAGGCCCATGTGGACGGCCCCCTCGACCTGGCCCTCGCACAGTTGCGGGTTGACGGCCCGTCCGACGTCGTGGGATGCCACGACCCGCTCGACGGCGCCGGATTCCGGATCGAGGATCACGAGCTGTGCGGCGTAGCCGAACGTGGAGTGGATGACCGGATTCTCGAGCCCCTCGTTCATCGAGTTGGTCCAGTCGACCCGGTACTCGCCCTCGTAGTCGACGCCCACCTGGCAGCCGTTGGCGACGGCCTTCTGGCAGGCCTCTGCGACCGAGCCTGCGCCCATGAGGGTTCCGCGGCTTCCGGTCGTCTGGCCGGCGCCGAGCTCTCGGGTGGTGTCGACGATGACCTCGATCCGCTCGGGGTCGATGCCGAGTTCCTCGACAGCCACCTGCATGGCGACGGTGTGGACCCCCTGGCCCATCTCGGTCCAGCAGTGGCGCACCTCGACCTTGCCGTCCTCGCGGAAGTGCACGACCGCTCTGGCGATCTCCTTGAAGCCGTTGCCGAGGCCGGAGTTCTTGAGGCCCAGCCCGACGCCGACCGGCTTCCCGGCGGACACCGCCTCGTCGTAGGCGGCCTTGATGTCGTCGAGGCAGGCGCGGGCACCGAGGCAGCCGTCGTCCATGATCTGGCCGGGGCCCCAGACCGAGCCGGGCTCGATCACGTTGCGGCTACGCATCTCCCAGCCGCTGATGCCGACCGCTGCCGCAAGCCGGTCCATGACGCCCTCCATGGCGAACTGGGCCTGGTTGGCGCCGAATCCCCGGAAGGCGCCGCAGACCGGGTTGTTGGTGCGCACGGCCGTCGACTCGACGTCGATGTCGGGGACCACGTAGGGGCCGCTGGCGTGGCCGGCGGCCCGTTCGAGCACCTTCATGCCGACCGAGGCATAGGGGCCGGAGTCGCCGATCATGCGGACCCACAGGCCGGTCAGCAGCCCGTCGGCGTCGCAGCCTGCCCGGTAGGCCATGCGGATCGGATGCCGCTTCGGGTGCATCAGCAGGGACTCCTCGCGCGACAGCGTGCACCGGACGGGGCGCCCCAGCAGCCATGCGGCCAGCGATGTCTGGGCCTGGTTCGACATGTCCTCCTTGCCGCCGAACGCTCCGCCGTTGCTCACGAGTTCGACGGTGACCTGGTCGGTGTCGAGGCCGAGCACCGAGGCGATCTGGTTGCGGTCGTCCCACACGCCCTGGCCGCCCGAGTAGACGTACAGGCCGGTGCCGTCCCCGTTGCCGGTGGGAACGGCGAGCGTGGACTCGGGCTCCACGAAGGCGTGCTCGATGCGCTGGGTCTGGAAGACCTCGTCGACCACGTGGGCCGATCCGGCGAGCGCCGCCTCGACGTCGCCACGCGAGTAGGTCGACACCGACAGCACGTTGCCGTCGAGTTCCCAGACGGCGTCCTCGTCGGACTGCACGGCGACGACCGGGTCGCTGAACGGGGTCAGCGGCACGTACTCGACGTCGACGAGGGTGGCAGCGTGGCGGGCGGTCTCCCGGTCGCCGGCGACGACGATCGCCAGCACATCGCCGAGGTACGAGGTCCGTCCACCCTCGGGGATGAACACCGGCCAGTCCGTGTAGATGATGCCGACGCGGATCTCACCCGGCACGTCGGCGGCCGTGTACACCGCCTCGACGCCTTCGACGGCCTCGGCCGCCGAGGTGTCGATGCGCACCACGTCGGCCCGGGCATGGTCGGCGAGGTGCAGTGCTGCGTGGAGGAGGCCGGGAGGACGCAGGTCGTCGATGAAGGGCCGGTCGCCCAGGCACAACTCGGCGGCCTCGTACTTGGTGCCGCTGCTGCCGATGCCACCACGGGGCGCAGCCACCGGCACCTCGCCCCGGGCCAGCGACTCGACGGCGTCGAGGATCTTGATGTAGCCGGTGCAGCGGCAGAGGTGGGCTCCGAGGTGGCGGGCGGCATCGTCGCGTGTGAGTGCGCTGCCCTTCTTGTCGATCTGGGCCTTGGCCCTCATCACGATGCCCGGCGTGCAGAACCCGCACTGGAGGGCACCATGGGCGGCGAAGGTCGCCGCATAACGGTCGCGCTCAGCCGGGTCGAGGCCCTCGAGGGTGAGCACGGTGGCTCCTTCGGCCTTCTCCATCGACGTCTGGCAGGCGATGCGGGCCTTGCCGTCGAGCAGGATCGTGCAGCAGCCGCACTGTCCCGACGGCGCGCAGCCGTCTTTGGGCGACAGCACGTCCAGCTCGTCACGCAGGGCGGACAGCAGGTGCGGATGGCCGTCGGACGTCGTGACGGTGGTTCCGTTGAGTTCGAACGTTGTCATGTGCCTTCTCCTCTATGAATCCTCGAGTGCGGCCGCCACGTCGGGCGGCACGACGACTCCCCGCTGGGCGGTGATGGCGCCGTAGGCCTCGGGCCGCCGGTAGTAGCCGAAGTCGAAGAGCGTGTCCTTGTAGCCGGCGCACAGGTCGAGGTCGCATTCGGCGACGACCAGCTCGTCGCCGACCGTCGAGCACACGGCCAGTACCTCGCCGCTCGGGGCGATGATCGTGCTCTCGCCGAGCAGGTCGCAGCCCTCCTCGGCGCCCGCCTTGGCCACGCCGACCACCCACATGCCGTTCTGGTAGGCGCCCGACTGCAGGCAGAGTCGGTTGTGGAACCCCTGGAGCACGTCCTGACTCGGGTCGGGGGCGTAGTGGATCGGCGTGTTGTAGCCGATCAGCGCCAGCTCGCAGCCCTGCAGGCCGAGCACCCGGTAGGTCTCGGACCAGCGGCGGTCGTTGCATATCGCCATGCCGAGCACGCCACCGAAGCCGGCGAACACGCCGAAGCCGTCGCCTGGGTCGAAGTAGTAGCGCTCGAGGTGCTGGAACTCCCGCCACGGCTGGTGGTCGTGGTGGCCGGGCAGGTGCACCTTGCGGTACTTCCCGATGGTGGCGCCCTGCGGGTCGACCACGATGGCCGTGTTGAAGTGCTGCCCCTCGGGCGTGAGCTCGGCGTAGCCGAGGTGGAAGCCGACGCCGAGGCGGGCGGCCTCGTCGAACAGCGGCTGCGTGTCGGGGCCGGGCATCTCGGTCTCGAAGAAGTGGTCGAACTCGGCCCGGTCGTCGACCCACCAGCGGGGGAAGAAGGTGGTGAGCGCCAGCTCCGGAAAGACGACCAGGTCGCACCCGGCGCCGGCTCCCTGACGCAGCAGGGCGATGAGCCGTTCGACGACCTCGGCCCGGGTGTCGCGGCGCTGGATCGGGCCGGTCTGGGCGGCGCCGACCGTGACGATGCGGCTCACGAGGGTGCTCCTTCGCCGAGGTCGGCCCGGTCGAGGGCGAGCATGACCTGGAGCAGCACGTCGGCACCGGCGACGAGGTCGTCGGCGTCAGTGTGCTCGGCGGGGTTGTGGCTGATGCCGTCCCTGCTGGGCACGAAGACCATGCCGGTCGGGCAGACCCTGGCGAGCATCTGGGCGTCGTGGCCGGCGCCCGACGGCATCCGACTGACGGTGCGGCCGAGGCGCTCGGCGGTGGCCGCCACGGTGTCGACGACCCGCTCGTCGAAGACGACCGGTTCGAAGCGGGCCAGCGAGCGGGAGGTGATCTCGACGCCCTCGGCTGCGGCGAGGTCGGCGACGTAGCCGGCGAGGTCGGCCTCGGCCTGCTGCAGAAGCGGTTCGTCGGTGTTGCGGAGGTCGACGGTGAGCACGGCGGAGCCGGCGACCACGTTGACGAGGTCGGGGTGCAGTTCGAGGCGGCCGACCGTGGCGACCTGCCGGTCGCCCATCCGGGTAGCGAGTTCCCGCACATGGGTCACGATGCCCGCTGCGGCGAAGCCGGCGTCGTGGCGCAGGTGCATCGGCGTGGTGCCGGCGTGGTTGGACTGGCCGGTCACCGTGTACTCGGTCCAGGAGATGCCCTGCACACCGGTGACGGCGCCGATGGTGACACCCTCCGCCTCGAGGACCGGCCCCTGCTCGATGTGGAGTTCGACGAACGCATGCGGGGCCGGGCCGGGACACGGGTACGGGCCCCGATAGCCGATGCGGTCGAGCTCGTCGCCCACGACGGCGCCGTCGATCCCGGTGATGTCGAGGGCGTCCTCGATGCCCATGCCGCCCACGTAGACGAGGCTGCCGAGCATGTCCGGCGGGAAGCGGGCGCCCTCCTCGTCGGTGAAGAAGGCGACGGCGAACGGGTGCTCGGTCTCGATGCCGCGCTCGGTCAGGGTCTCGAGCACCTCCAGGCCGGCGAGGACGCCGAGGTTGCCGTCGTAGCGACCGCCCGTGCGCACCGTGTCGATGTGGCTGCCGGTCATCACCGGCGGTCCATCGGAGCGGCCCGGCCGGACGGCGACCACGTTGCCGATGCCGTCGATGGCGACGTCGAGGCCTAGGTCGTGCATCCAGGTGACGACCAGGTCGCGGCCGTCGCGGTCCTCGTCGGTGAGGGCCAGGCGGCACGAGCCTCCTCCGTCGATGGGGCCGATCGCCGCCAGGTCCCCGATCCGGCGGAGCAGGCGGTCGCCGTCGATGCGGAGGTCGTCGTGGGTCATCTCACGCCCCCGCCAGTGCGATGTCGGTCGGTCGGACCGGCACGTGGGTGAGGTCGAGGTCGGTGGCGGCGCGGATGGCGGCGACCACGGCGGCCGTCGACGAGATGCTGGGCGGCTCTCCGATGCCCTTGGCGCCGAAGGGCGCCCCGGGCTCCGGTTGTTCGATGAGGGCGGCGATCTCGACGGGCGGCATGTCGAGGGCCGTCGGCACGAGGTAGTCGGTGAACGAGGCGTTGCGGATGCGGCCGTCGAGCACCTGGACCTCCTCCATGACGGCGAGGCCGACGCCCTGGGCGGCGCCGCCCTCGATCTGGCCGATGGCCTGGAGCGGGTTGAGCAACCGTCCGACGTCCTGCGATGTGGTGAGCTCGACCACCTTGACGAGGCCCAGGTCGCGGTCGACGTCGACGATCGCCCGGTGGGCGGAGAAGGCGAACGACACGTGGGCGTCGCCCTGGCCGTTCTCGTCGAGGGGCGAGGTGGGGGCGTGACGGAACTCGACCTCCGCCTCGACAGCTTCGGCGGTCACCGACGCCAGGTCGGCCTCGAAGTCGCCGGCCAGCGAGACGACCCGGCCGTCGACCATCACGAGTTCGTCGGGGTCGATGCCGTTCTCGTCGGCGACCCGGGCGATGAGGCGCACGCGGACCTCCTCGCAGGCGGCCTGCACGGCGCCGCCCGACATCCAGGTCTGGCGGCTGGCCGACGTGGACCCTGCCGAGCCCACCGTGGCGGTGGCTGCCGGCGCCAGCACGACCTCGTCGACGCCGAGCACCTCGCGGGTGATCTGCTGCGCGAGGGTCACGAAGCCCTGGCCGACCTCGGCACAGGCACAGGTGATGGTGGCGACACCGGCCTCGAGCCGGCAGATGGCCGAGCTGAAGTCGTCGAACCCCTCGGAGAACATGAGGTTCTTGAAACCCAGGGCGACCGCCTCGCCGCGATGGACGTGTTCGGGGTCGGCGGTGCGGCCGGCGCCCCCCGGCAGGGACATCGTGTCGTCGGGGAGCGTGGCAGCGGACGGGTGGTCGGTGCAGGTGCGCAGCACCTCGGCGACCGGTGCGGTGCCGGTGATGACCTGGCCGGTGAGCAGGCGGTCACCCGGTGCGAGCACGTTGCGGAGCCGCAGCTCGACGGGGTCCATGCCGAGGGCGGCGGCCAGGCGGTCCATCTGGGCCTCGTGGCCGATGCAGGTCTGCACGGCGCCGAAGCCCCGCATGGCTCCACAGGGGGGGTTGTTGGTACGTACGACCACGCCGTCGATGTCGGCACTCGGGATCCGGTAGGGGCCGCCGGCGAAACAGGTGGCGTTGGCGATCACGGCGCCGCTGGACGAGGCGTAGGCGCCACCGTCGAGCAGCAGGCGGGCCTCGACGCGCACCAGGTTGCCTGCACGGTCGGCGTGGTGGCGGTACCACATGCGGGCCGGGTGCCGGTGCACGTGGCCGTGGAACGACTCTTCCCGGGAATAGACCATCTTCACGGGGCGGCGGGTGCGCAGGGCGAGCAGGCAGAGGTGGGCGTGGAGGCTCAGGTCCTCACGGGCCCCGAACGCCCCGCCGACACCGGAGAGGGTCAGGCGCACGAGTTCGGGTGCGAGGCCGAGGCATGCGGCCACCTGGTCGCGGTCGGCGTGGAGCCACTGGGTGGCGATGTAGAGCTCGACGCCTCCGTCCTCGGCGGGAACGGCCAGGCCGGATTCGGGGCCGAGGAACGCCTGGTCCTGCATGCCCACCTCGTAGGTGCCCTCGACGATGACGTCACCGACGACGTCCTGGTCGCCGTGGCGCAGGTGGATGCGACGGATGAGGTTGCCATCGGGGTGGATCGGGTCGGACGACTCGGCCAGGGCCGGGTCGACGAGGGGTGGCGTCACCTCGTAGTCGACGACGATGGCTTCGAGGGCGAGCCGGACGGCCTCCGGATGGTCGGCGGCGACGATGGCGACCGGCTCGCCCTCGTAGCGGACGACGTCGGAGGCCAGCACCGGCTGGTCGACGTGCTCGAGTCCGAAGTTGGGGTTGCCGGGTACGTCGGCTGCGGTGAGCACGGCGTGGACGCCCGTGACGGCGATCGCCGGTCCGATGTCGATCGACCGGATGCGGGCCGACGGGTGCGGTGAGCGGAGGGTGCCGCCCCAGATCATGCGGTCGTGCCAGAGGTCGCTGGAGAAGGTGAACGAGCCGTCGACCTTGGGGATCCCGTCGGGCCTCGGCGCGCTGTCGCCGATGCGGGGAGCGCGCTCGCCAGTCCGGGTGTCGTCGATGCGCACGTCGGTCATGCGCCGTGCTCCCGTCGGATGCCTGCCGCTATCGACACGGCCGCGAGGATCCGTCCGTAGCCGGTGCAGCGGCAGAGGTTGCCGCTGATGGCCTCGCGCACGGTGAGGTCGTCGGGTTCGGCGCCGTCGTCCGGCAGGTCGTCGAGCAGGGTGTCGATGGCCATGAGCAGCCCCGGGGTGCAGAAGCCGCACTGCACGGCCCCGGCCTCGATGAAGGCCCGCTGCACGTCCGCCAGCTCGCCGTCGGGGGCGAGTCCCTCGATCGTGGTGACCTCGCGTCCGACCGCTGCGGCGGCGAGCACGAGGCACGAGCACACCAGATCGCCATCGACCTGGACCGAGCACGAGCCGCACTCGCCCTCCTCGCAGGCGTTCTTCGAGCCCGGCAGGCCGAGGCGCTCGCGCAGGACCCAGAGGAGGCTCTCGCCGAGGTGGGCGTCGGGAACCTCGTGGTCGTGGCCGTTGACCCGCAGGACATAGGGGCCCGTGCTCATGGGGCACTTCCCGGGAAGGCCCGCAGGAGCGCACGCCTGGCGAGGACGCCGACGGCGTGGTTCCGGTAGGCGGCGCTGCCGCGGTGGTCGTCGATCGGGTGGGCGGCTTCGACGACCAGCTCGGCGAAGCGGTCGACGGCGGCGATGTCGGGTACGGAGGCGGCGTCCCAGTCGATGCATCCACCGATGTGGGCCTCGGCCTCGACGGCACGAACCGGCACCGGAGCCACCGAGCCCAGCCCGACCCGCACGTTCCGGCCGGCGCCATCGACCACCAGCGCGAGGGAGGCCACCGAGATGACCATGGCGTTTCGGGTACCGACCTTGAGGAACTCCTGGGGTCCGTCGAGCACGGGTACGCGCACCGCCTCGATCAGCTCCCCCGGTTCGAGGGCGTTCTGCTTGACCCCGGTGACGAAGCGGTCGAGGGCCAGCCGGCGGGTGCCGTTCGACGTCCGGAGGACGATGGTGGCGTCGAGGGCGGCGAGCACCGGCAGGGTGTCGCCTGCGGGTGACGAGGTGGCGATGTTGCCGCCGAGGGTTCCGGCGTTGCGGATCTGTGGGGAGCCGACGGTGCGGGCGGCCTGGGCGAGTGCGGGCACCAGCGTCGGGAGCTCACCGCGTCCCATCTCGGCATAGGTCAGGCCGGCGCCGAGCACGAGTTCGTCGCCATCCCGCCGCCAGCCGCGCAGCTCGTCGACCCGGTCGAGGACGACGACGTGGTCGAATCGGACCTGCCCGCGGTTGACGCCGACCATGAGGTCGGTGCCGCCTGCCAGCAGCAGTGCGTCGGGATGTTCGGCCAGCGCCGCGCAGGCGTCGTCGAGCGTGCGTGCGATGGTCACGGGCATGGGCTCCATATTGCCGCTATTTCAACAATTTGTCAACGCGTGCGTCGAGGTCTACGCTGTTCGGCGTGGCGCATCCCCTTCTCGACGCCCTCGGACCGGTCGTCGACGCGCTCGGCGCCACCCTGCTCGCCCCCGACGACCTCACCGAGGCCGACATCCCGCTGCTCTGGGAGGGCGAGGTCGTCGGCGGCCTGCGCCGTCCCGGCCTGCACCACGCCCTCGACCGGCTCCTCGAGGCGGCGGCACAGGAGATCGGCGTGGCCTGTGCCGACATGGACCGCAACCAGAAGCAGCAGACCGTCGGCCTGCTGAGCGACTGGGGGGCGTTCACGCTGCGCAAGTCCGTCGAGGACATCGCCGAGGCCCTCGGCGTCAGCCGCTTCACCATCTACAACTATCTGGAGCGCGCCGAAGCGGACTCGTAGGAGCCGCCCGATTACGGTCCGCCCCCATGAGCGACTCCACCAGCAACGACGAACTCGCCCGCGAAGACGCCGTCGGCCTGGCCGACCGGATCAGGCGCGGCGACCTCTCCCCCGTCGAGTCGGTGCAGGCCACCATCGACCGGATCGAACGGCTGGACCGCGAACTCAACGCCGTCATCCACCGCCAGTTCGAAGACGCCCTCGAACTGGCGGCCTCCCCGGACCTCCCCGAAGGGCCGTTCCGCGGCGTGCCGATGCTGCTCAAGGACCTCTGGGCCGAAGAGGCCGGACGGCCACACCACGCCGGCATCCAGGCCCTAAAGGACGCCGACCACCGCTCGACCATCGACAGCAACATGGTCATCCGCTACAAGGAGGCGGGCTTCGTCATCGTGGGGCGCACCAACACGCCGGAGCTGGGCCTCGTGGCCACCACCGAGCCCCACGCCTACGGGCCCTGCCGGAACCCGTGGGGCACCGACCACGGCACCGGCGGATCATCGGGCGGTGCGGCCGCTGCGGTGGCCTCGGGCATGCTCCCAGCCGCCAACGCCAGCGACGGCGGCGGCTCGATCCGCATCCCTGCCGCCATGTGCGGGCTCGTCGGCCTCAAGCCATCCCGGGGCCGCGTGTCGATGGGCCCGGTGAAAGAAGAGTGGGGCGTGTCGGTCCAGCACGTGGTGTGCCACACCATGCGGGACTGTGCCGCCATCCTCGACGCCACCGCCATCCCGTTCCTCGGTGACGGCGTCATCGCCCCGGACCACGGCCGCCCGTGGATCGACCAGGTGGACCGGGACCCGGGCAGCCTCCGCATCGGGTTCATGGACCACAGCCCGCGCACCGAGGTCCATCCCGACTGTGCCGAGGCGACTCGGCGCACCGCCTCGATGCTCGAGGGCCTCGGCCACCACGTCGAGCAGGCCCACCCGCCGGCACTCGACCAGATCGACGAACTGGGCTGGGCCTTCAACGTCAACTGGGGCGTCGGGTCCGTGCTGAGCCTCGAGCACCTCGGCGAACAGCTGGGCCGGACGGTCACCGAGGACGATGTCGAGCCGGGGACCTGGTTCCTCGCCGAGCGCGGCCGGGGCGTCTCGGCCGTCGACTACGCCAAGGCGCAGGGGATCATGGGCACCTTCCGACGGACCATGGCCGAGTGGTGGGAGTCGGGATTCGACCTGCTGGTCACCCCGACCACCGCCCTGCCGCCGCCCCGGATCGGCGAGCTCACCCCGACCGCCGGCGATCCGGTCCGCGGCTCGAAGGGATCGTTGCCGTACGCCGTGTTCACCTCGCCGTTCAACACCACCGGCCAGCCCGGCATCTCGCTGCCGCTCGGGACCTCCGACGGGCTTCCCGTCGGCGTGCAGCTGGTGGGTGCCTACGGCCGCGAGGACCTGCTCATCGCCGTCGGATCCCAGTTGGAGGCCATCGCCCGCTGGTCCGACCGCCGAGCCCCCATCCACGCCTAGTCGGGGAACGCCCTCAGGCTTCGAGGAGCACGACCCCAGGGAGATCGGAGAAAGCCGACTCGTCGGCACTCACGAGGGTCCGGCCCGAAGCCGCCGCCGTCGCGGCGACGATGAGATCGTGTTGCCCACGCGGCCGGCCGGTCCTTCTCGTGTGGGCAATCAGCATTGCGTGGCGTCGAGCGACCTCGATGTCGTACGGGATGACGAGCACGTTGTCGATGACCGCGTCGACGGAGGCCCTGCGACGGTCTCTGTTCTCAGGTGACGCGAGGTGGACACCGACCTCGAGTTCAGCCACGGTGATCGTCGAGATCGCGGCATCGTCCTCGTCGAGCAGTATCGAGTCCAGTTGCCCGCCCGCCCGCTCGAGGTCGATCAGCACGGTGGTGTCCAGCAGGAGACGGTTCACGGGCGGTCCTCGTCGATTCCGAGTCGGCGCTCGAGGTCGGGCTCCAGGACGTCCAACGCCGCACGGATGTCGTCGATCCAGTCGGGGTCGGGAGGGTTGGCCCGAAGCGCGGCCTTCAGCGCTGCACCGTTCCCACGTGGTGGTGCACCGAGCCGGGCGACGACGCGGCCACGTCGGACGATGGTGAAGTCGGCGTCGTCGTGCTCGACAGCATCGAGAAGGGCGGCGAAGTTGCGGGATGCCTCGGTGGCACTGATCTCGGTCACGGAGATCAGATTATCTGATTACCCCGCGCAACGGCAAGCCTCAGGCGTCGAGGACCTGGTGGGCGGCCTGGCCGACATCGACCACCGGCGGTTCGGTGGACCACGGGAAGTTGATCCAGCGGTCGGTGTGCCTCCACACGTATTCGCAGTCGACCATCGACTGGGGCTTCTGGTAGAGGACCGCCGAACGCACCTCGGCCACCTGCTCGAGGGCGCTGTCGCGCACCAGGTCGAGGGTGTGGCCGGTGTCGGCCACGTCGTCGACGATCAGGACGTGCGCATTGTCGAGGTCGACCCAGTCGACGTACGGCGGCAGGATCACCGGCAGGTCGAGGCGCTCGTCGACGCCCGTGTAGTACTCGACGTTCATCACGTAGAGGTTCTTGATGGCGAGGGCGTAGCCGAGGGAGCCGGCCACGAAGAGACCGCCCCGGGCGATGGCCAGGATCATCTCCGGCCGGTAGCCGTCGTCGGCCACCATCTGCGCGAGTTCCCGTACGGCGGTGCCGTACCTCACCCAGTCCATCTCCTCGCGTGCGGGTTCTGTGCCGGCGGGTTCTGTCACTGTCGTCGCGCTCCATGCCTCGCTCGTGATGACCCGAGACGCTAGCCCGTCCGGTTCGATCAGTCGTAGGTCGCCGCCACCCGCCAACGGCCGGCCTCGAGCACCAGCAGTCGGGCCACGCCGTCGTCGGCCACCACCTGCAGGCGCACCCGGCGGCGATGGCGCCGGGAATCCCACCAGCGCTCGTCCACCGGCCACGGGCCCGCCCATGCGACGACGTGCGCCTCTCGGCCGCCCGTCGAGAACGTGGCCGGCGCTGCCGACAACACCCCGCGCCCATCGACCCGGACCGGACGGTCGCGGTCGTCGAGGACCTCGACCTCCGCCGGATCGGCATGGACCGCCGCCGGGGAGGGTGGCGGCAGCACCCCCGGCCACGGCGGGGCATCGGTCGGCGGCGCCGGCGCGCTCGATGCGACCTCCCCCGCCCCGGCCATCAGGGGGACCAGGACCAGCTGGTCCGCCGGGTCGCGCCCACCCCGCCACTCGGGCAGCCGCACCGATCCCTCGCCCAGCAGGCCCACCACCCGGGCGAGGGCCCGGGCCGCCCGCTCGTCGGCCGCCGACGCCCCGCCCCAGAACCCGGCCTGGTGACCGGTGGCCGGCACCACCTCGTCTGGCACCAGGGCCAGGCGCACCAACCCGGCGCTGGGCCGGACCGCCGGCGGGCCGTGCAACCAGCCCTCCAGCTGCCAGCGGACCCGGTCGGCCAGGGCCGACGCCCCGAGCACCCCCTCGTCGCGCCAGCAGCGGGCCAGCCGCTCGCCGTGTTCGGTCTCGGCCTCGACCACCACCCGGGTGCAGGCCAGGCCCCGGCCCCGCAGGCCGTCGTGGAGCTGCTCGGCCAGGGCCCGGGCGGCGAAGGCGACCCGGTCGATCCGATCGACCGGCGGGTCCAGGTCGATCGCCACGGCCAGGTCGGGCGGTGGGCGGCGAACCTGCGGTGGGGTGCCGTCGAGGCCGGTGGCCAGCCGGTGGGCGGCCAGCCCCTCGGCCCCGAAGCGCCCGACCACGTCGGCCACCGACAGGGCGGCGAAGGCACCGAGGGTGGCGAGGCCCAGCCGGACCAGCACGTCGGCCAGGTCGGGGCGGCCCAGCACCCCGACCGGCTGGGGGGCGAGGAAGGCCGGGCTGCCACCGACCGGCACCACGAGCGCCCCCGCTGCAGCAACGCCCGCTGCCCGTGCCGCCAGGTCGGCGGCGAACCGGCCGTCGGCCACCCCCAGGCGGCAGCCCGGGTGGGCGGGGCCGACGGCGGCGTCGAGTGCCGCCTCGACCACCTCGGCGGTGCGGGCCAGCAGCGCCGCCTCGCCGCCGAGCAGCCGCAGCGGCCCCCGGACCCCGAAGGCGCAGGCACCGGGCCGGGACACCTCCACCCACGGGGTCACGTCCTCGAGGGCGGCGGCCACCGGTTCGAAGCGTCGGGCCTCGGCCGACTCGTCACGCTCGAGGACGGCCACGTCGGGGCAGCGCCCCTGGGCCTCGCGGCGACGCTGTCCGACGGCCACCCCGGCGGCCCGGGCCGCCTCCGAGGCTGCGGCCACCCGGCCGCCGGCCAGCACCAGTGCCGAATCGCCGGGCGCCACCCCGAGGGCGGTCAGGGGCCAGTCGGGGCAGCGGACGACCAGGGTGCGGGGGACGGGATCAGGGGCAGGGTTCACGGAAGGGAGGGCACCCCCCGGACGTCCGGGAGCAGCAGCACCGCCCGGCGCTCCCGGGCGTTGCGCCCCCGGCCCGTGGCGACGACCTCGGCCCGTCGGCAGCGCAGGCGCCCGTAGCCGTCCTCGGGCCCCTCCCATGCGGCGTCGGCCATGGCCAGCTCGAGGTCGGGACGATCGGGCCACGAGGCGCCCCCGATCCGGATCAGCACCGAGCCCCGCTCGCGGGCCCGGGCGGCCAGGCGGCGGGCGTCGGCGGTCCGGACCCGCCGGCGGGGGGCGACCAGGACCAGGTCGAGGCCCCCGACGAGGGCGGCCACCACGGCCCCCCACTGCCGCGATGCCGCCTGTCCGGACAGGTCGACCACGGCCAGGCGGGCGAGGGCCACCCCGGCCTCGGCCGCTGCGGCGAGGCCCAGGTCGGGGTCGTCGACGACCGCCGCCCACGAACCGGTGGCGGTGGCCTCGGCGATCAGGGCGAGGGCGAGGGAGCGGGCCCCGGGGCCGGCCACCCCGATGCTGCTCCCCCGCCGCAGGCCGTCGGGCAGCAGCCCGGCCAGGGCCGGGGACACCGGCAGGGTGCGCTCGCCGGCCGGGGCCCCCGTGCGGGCCCGTCGGGCCGCCTCGGCGAGGGACCGGGGTCGGGGGACGGGGGTGGGTGCGGGGGCGGGAGTGAACGCCTCGTCCGGCAGGCCGGCGGGGAGGGAAACGGATCGGGCCATCCCTTCAGTATCGAACATATGTTCGATGCTGGCAAGCGGGCAGCGCCGCCCGGCGGATCAGCCGCCGGCTGGCGGCGGTCCGGCGTGGGTCCGGACCCAGGCGTACATGGCGATGCCCGAGGCAACCCCGGCGTTGATCGACCGGGTGGAGCCGTACTGCGGGATCGAGCACACCAGCGAGGCCGCCGAACGGGCCGCCGGCGACAGGCCCGGGCCCTCCTGGCCGAACAGCAGCACACAGCGTTCGGGCAGGTCGGCGTCCTCGAGCGGCACCGCACCCGGGAGGTTGTCGATCCCGACGATCGGCAGGCCCTCCCCCGCCGCCCAGGCCAGCAGGTCGTCGATCGTGGCGTGGTGGTGGACGTGCTGGTAGCGGTCGGTGACCATCGCCCCCCGCCGGTTCCAGCGCCGTCGCCCGACGATGTGCACGGCGGCGGCGAGGAACGCATTGGCGTTGCGCACGACCGTGCCGATGTTGAGGTCGTGTTCCCAGTTCTCGATGGCCACGTGGAACGGGTGCCGGCGGGTGTCGAGGTCGGCGACGATCGCCTCGACCTTCCAGTAGCGGTAGCGGTCGACCACGTTGCGCCGGTCGCCGTCGGCGAGCAGGTCGGGGTCGAGGCGCGGATCGTCCGGCCGGGGTTCGGGGTGGGGTCCGACGCCGACCTCTGCGTCGCCGGAGGCCTCGTCGGGCAGTGCGCTCACTCCGCCTCGGTGGCGAAGTCCTCCTCGGTGGGCACCTCGACGCCCTCGACGTAGTACAGGTGGAGGTCGGCGATCACTTCGAAGATTCCTTCGGTGCCGTGGGCGGACAACTCGACGGTGACCATGTTGGCGTTGACGTGCACGCCGGCGATGCCACCGCGGGCGAACAGGCGGCGGGCCAACTCGTCGGCCGGGGCGTCACCCAGGACCTCTTCATCGGCCGTGTAGCGCTCGTGGCCCATGCCGGTGAGGCTGCGGTTGATCTCGTAGCGCACGATGCCCGCACGGGACGACGGCTTCTCGACGACGGTGATCGGCTGGCCCATGGCGGCGCAGGCTAGCCGTCGTGGACGAGGTCGCCCCGTCCGTCGTGGGAGGAAGGCGAGGGAGCCCTGGAGCGGGCAGCATCGCGGTCGAGTCGGTGGAGCCGCAACGCCAGGACGATCGAGACGAGTGCCAGCGCCGAGTGGACCAGCTTGAAGTTCAGCTCGTGGTCGCCGAACGCCATGCCGAACCAGCGCACCGCCCAGAAGGCCGCCGTCCAGAGGCAGAAGATGGCGATGAGCCGGGTGGAACCGACCGGGTGGCGTTTCCACCAGCCGGCGACCACCGCGATGGACAGTCCGGCGAAGCCGAGGAAGACGCCGGCCACGAAGATGCGCCACGAGCGGTCGATGGCGGTCAGGTCGTCGTCGGCGATGACGTTCCGGACGCGTCCGGCCCAGACCACGATGGTCCAGGCGATGAAGACGGCCAGCAGGCGGGTGACCCGTTGCACGGGCGACAAACCTAGCGAGGCCCGTCAGGAACGGGTCACACAGGGTCGGTCGGGGCGGGGAGCCCTTCCATGAACGACCAGGACCGCCGGTGGTAGTCGGTCGCACCGTGAGCGGCGAGGGCGTCTCGGTGTGCCGGCGCCGGGTAGCCCTTGTTGTCGGCGAAGGCGTAGGCCGGGTACCGGGTGGCGGCCTGCCGGAGGATGCGGTCCCGGGTGACCTTGGCGACGACGGAGGCGGCGGCGATCGACAGGCTGCGCTGGTCGCCCTTCACGATCGGTGTGGCGATGCCGCCTCCGACGAAGTCCCAGCTGCCGTCGAGCAGCACATGGTCGACGGGGATGCCGAGGCCGTCGAGCGCCCGTCGCGCGGCCAGTCGCTGGGCGGCCGACATGCCGAGGTCGTCGCACTCGTCGTTGGAGGCGTGGCCGATCGACCAGGCGACGGCCCAGCCGGTGATCTGCGGGTAGAGGACCTCCCGCTCGGGCTCGGTGAGCATCTTCGAGTCGCGCACGCCGGTGATGCGCCGCTCCCGGTTCACGACGACGGCGCCGACGGTGAGCGGGCCGGCCCAGGATCCCCGCCCCACCTCGTCGAGCCCGGCGATGACCTCGTGTCCGGCGGCCCAGAGGCGCCGCTCGACGGCGAGGCCGGGCGCCCGACCGCGCAGCGCCTTTCGCATCCTCGGACGACTGGCCATGCCGCGACCCTACGGCCGGTCGCCGATCCGGTCGGCGGACCCGTCGTAGGATTCGGGGCGATGGCTGCACGCAGAACGAGCATCGGATCCGCCGGTTCGGCCGGGTCGATCCTGTCCGTGGGCTCGGTCGGGTCGATCCTGTCGATCGGCAGCGCCGGCTCGATCCTTTCCGTGGGAAGCGCCGGATCCATCCTGTCGATCGGCAGCGCCGGCTCCATCTTCTCGATCGGATCGGCCGGGTCGATCCTGTCGGTCGGCGGCTTCGGCTCGGTGCGGGGACGACGGCCGGGAGCCGTCCATGCGCCGGAACCCGCCGACCTCGGGGTGTTCCGGCAGGTCGAGGCACCCCGGCGGCTGCGGGTCGTGGCGACGGCCGGACTCCTGCTGGCCCTGGGCAACCGCTGCTAGGAGAAGCTGCCCGATTCCGGGGGTGGTGCGGCGGTCGCCCGTGGGGGTGACGCCAGCAGTGCCTCGCCGGTCGGTTCGGTGGTCGAGAAGTCGGGGTCCAGCCCGGGCACGGTGAGCCGGACCGGATGGTCGTCGTGCCGTTCCAGTTCCCAGAGCAGGGCGGGCCGCTCACCGTGCCAGCGGATCCCGTACGACAGCGTCCCGTGGACCGTGGGGAGGCCGTGCACATCGACGGGCTGCCCATACCACGATGCCGGGACCTCCCCGAGCAGCGCCAGGCCGTCGCCCAACGGTGCCGCCAGCCGCCGGGTCAGGTCCCAGAGCGAACCTTGCGGATCGGCGACCGGCCCGGTGAGGGTCGCAGCGTCGGCGGCGGCGCGGGCGTCTCCCCTGGCGGCGAAGAGCCCGGCCAGTCGTGCCACGGCGCCCGGCTCGGATGCCGAGGCGATGCCAGAGTTGACGAGCGCCTCCAGGGGAAGGTCGACGAAGGCCCCGGGTCGCCGATGGAGGCCCCAGCAGGTGGCTGCGGCACGCAGCCAGCCGGCCGGGTCATCCTGATGGTGTGCGGCGATCCGGTCGACGGCATCCCGGAGCAGACCCCAGGCCGCCAACTGCACGGCGACGTCGGGCGTCGGCTCGGCGAGCAGCAGGTCGACCAGCCCGGTCGGCACGGAGGCGTTCAGCGACTCGTCGGGGATTTCGACGCGCGCCGCCTGCTCCAGGCGGGTGGCCCAGCCGGAGGCGACCCGGTCGGGTCCGGGGAACAGCGAGGCATCGCCGCCCGGCACGACGAACCGGAGCGACTGGCGGTGCAGCAAGGGCACGATCAGCGCACCGGCCGCCTTCCCGTCGCGACTCGACACCGGTCCGGGGACCGCCTCGACGGCGCCGCCGCCGGTCACCACCGACCACAGGTCGGTCGAGCCGTCAACGAGGGCGAAGCGCCCGGCGTCGCGGTCGACCGCACAGGCGACCCCGCCATCGGCGAGCAGCCGGCGACCGTCCACGGCGATGCCCCGCACGTCGCCATCGACGGTGATCGCCACGGCCACCGGGACCGGGGTCTCGTTCGCCAGCTCGACCACGACCGCCGGTCCGTCGCCGATCGCCGCCCAGGTGGTCGCCACGATGTCGCCGCCGGCCACCCGCAGGCGGGTCTCGAGCACGGGGGCGGGGCCGGGCCGCGTCTGGCGGACCGCCCGCTCGGCGGACGGGTCGTACCAGCGGTCGTCGGCGCCGATCCACCAGCCGACCCGCAACGGTCGATCGAGCAGGTGGACGACCGCCGATCCGTCGACCACGGCGCAGAAGCCGCCGTCGATCCCGAGGCGTGTGCCCACAACTGGAACCGACGGGGCGCACGGCGGCCGGAAGCGGTCGAGAAGCCCCACGCTCAGTCGACCTCGGGGCGGGCTCTTCGGGCCATGAGCTCCGCCCAGACCTCGACGGGGGGCCGCCCACCGTCGATCACGGCCCGCACGCCCTCGGCGATCGGCACCTCGATGCCGGCCTCGGCGGCGATCTCGCAGACGACGCCGGCGGTGCGCACCCCCTCGGCCACCTGGTCCATCCCGGCCAGCACCTCTGCTGGCTCACGGCCGCTGCCGACCTGTTCGCCGACCCAGCGGTTGCGGCTCTGCGGGCTCATGCAGGTGACGAGCACGTCGCCGAGGCCCGCCAGGCCCGAGAGGGTCCGGGGGTCGCCGCCGAGCGCCTCGCCCAGGCGGGTCAGCTCGGCCAGGCCGCGGGTGATGAGGGCGGCCCGGGCGTTGTCGCCGACCCCGAGGCCCTCGGCCATCCCGGCGGCGAGGGCGATCACGTTCTTGACGGCGCCGCCGATCTCGCAGCCGACGATGTCGTCGTTGGTGTAGACGCGCAGGCGGTCGGAGGCCAGCAGTTCCTGCAGCGTCTCGGCGACGTCGGCGTCGGAACACGCCACGACCGTTGCCGCCGCCTGGCCGTCGAGGATCTCCTTGGCCAGGTTGGGGCCGGTGAGCACGCCGACCGGGTGGCCCGGAAGCACCTCGGCGGCCACCTGGGTCATGCGCAGGCGGGTGCCCTGCTCGAAGCCCTTGGCGAGGCTGATCACCGGCACGCCGGCGCCGATGGCCGGTGCCGCTGCGGCGAGCGTCTCCCGGAACCCGTGCGTCGGCACGCCGACCACGACGACATCGGCGCCGGACACCGCCTCGGCGAGGTCGGCGGTTGCCTCGAGTTCACCGGGCAGGTCGAAGCCGGCGAGGTAGCGCTGGTTGCCGCGCCCGGCGGCGATGTCGGCGGCCACGGCGGGGCGACGGGACCACAGCACGGTCGGCACCCGGGGGGCCAGCAGCGAGGCAACGGTCGTGCCCCAGGAGCCCGCACCGATCACGGCGGCCCGAGTCGTCATGCGGGCGAGCCTAGGTGTACTCGGCCATGAGGTTGGTTACGAGGTTGGCGTAAGACGAAGACCTCCGGTGCAGTGGAGATAGCCGTCTTCACCAACCGGAGGTCTTCATGTCTCACCGTAAAGCTCGTCTGACGTTTCAGAGCGGGTCAGGGTCACCAATCGGCCATCCTCTACCCGGGTGGTGACTCTGTCGGACAGCCAAGGGTCTCCAACGCCTCGTAGGACTCCCGATAAATCGGCAGGACTGCTCCGCACTCGACCGCGTCAGAGTTGTCGCTCTCGACGAGCACCCAGATGATGTCGCCACGCACGAAATGGCCCTTGGCTCCGACTGGTCGCGCAACGTGCCCCTCGTCAACGACATCGGCATTCACGTAGACGACCGCGATGTCGACGCAAGTCGTCTGAGCCTCGATATCTCTCAAGAAGAGTTCCTCGGGAAGGGATTCGCGTGGAAACTCCACGGTCCAACCGTTTCGGCTCTGCCAAAGGCACCGAGCTGATTCGACAGGTTCGCCTGTGGCAACCACCACCGTCGTCAACCCAAGCACAGCGAGCGCCGAGGTGGCCACATACCGAAACGGGAGCCGAGCCACGCCCCATGGTTGAACACAGGTCTCAGGTGAACCGCAGGCCCCGACCCTGGTGAGGACAGGAGTCTCGAAAGCGCAACGCCGACCGGGGCGTTGCCTGGCTGCGCTCGTGTCGTGGACGAACAGGCGCACATCGCGTCGATCACCTCAGCGCAATGGACCCGGACTGCCCCCGGGGCGCAGACGGATTCCGGCGGGCGGCCCGCCCGTAGACTCTCCGGGTGCAGACGGCCGTACTGATCCCCCTCAAGGCGTTCCGTGGCGCCAAGGCGCGCCTGTCGTCGGTCCTCGATGCGGGTGAGCGGGCCGACCTGGCCCGCCGCATGGCCGAAACGGTGGTCGCCGCCGCCGCACCCCTGCACGTGGCGGTGGTGTGCGACGACGACCAGGTCGCCGACTGGGCGGAGGGGCTCGGCGCATCGGTGATCCGGGTCGACGGACCCGGCCTCGACCGGGCGGTCCACGCCGGCATCGCCGCACTGGCCGCCGACGGCTTCGAGCGTGTGATCGTCGCCCACGGCGACCTGCCCCGTGCCACCGACCTCGCCCGCTGCGCCGACTTCGACGGGGTCACGCTCGTGCCCGACCGCCACGGCGACGGCACGCCCGTGGCCGTGGTCCCGGTCGGTGCCGGCTTCCGGTTCGCCTACGGGCCGGGTTCCCACGCCCGCCATGTCGCCGAGGCGCAGCGCCTGGGCCTGCCGTGGCGCAGCCTTCCCGACCCGGACCTGGGCTGGGACGTCGACGAACCCGCAGACCTCGAGTTCCAGCCATCGAAGTGACCGGGCTGCCGGTTCCGTCCCGGGCGCTGGCCGTGGGCGCACACCCGGACGATGTCGAGCTCTACGCCGGCGCCACGCTCGCCGCCTGGGCCGCCGCCGGCTGCGAGGTCCACATCCTGGTGTGCACCGACGGCTCCAAGGGCAGCTGGGACCCAGACGAGGACCCGTCCCGCCTGGTCGCCACCAGACGAGACGAGCAACACGCCGCCGCCGAACGGCTCGGGGCGACCGGCGAGATCGTGTTCCTCGACCGGGTCGACGGCGAGCTCGATGCCGACCGCGCCACGGCCCACGAGGTGGCGTCCTGGATCCGGCACCTCCGACCCGAGGTGCTGCTCGGCCACGACCCGTGGCGGCGCTGGCGGCTCCACCCCGACCACCGGGCGGCGGGCTTCCTCGTCACCGACGGCGCCGTGGCCGCCCGTGACCCGCACTTCCTCTCAGAGGTGGGGCGCTCCGGCCTCGCCCACCACCGGCCCGACGAACTGCTGCTGTTCGACACCGAGGAGCCGAACCACGCCGAGCCGGTCGACGAGGTGGCGGCGGCGACCAAGGTGGCGGCGCTGCTGGCGCACCGCTCCCAGCACCTCTCCACAATGGGCATCGGTGCCGGCGACGACGGCTCGCAGGCCGACGCCTTCCGCGACGGGATCCTGTCCGGGCTGGCCGAGGTCGGAGAACGCTTCGGCTTCCCCCTCGCCGAGGGCTACCGCCGCATCGACGGACTCTAGGCAGGTCCTGCCAGCAGGTCCTCGATCAGGGCCACCAGCTCGAGGGGGCGGTCGCCCTGGATGCTGTGGCCGGCACCCTCGACGGTCGTGATCGACACGTCGGGCTGCCGTCCCCGGAACTCGTCCACGTCCTCGTCCCCGACGACGCTCCATGCCCCGCCCAGCCACAGGTGGACGGGACACGCCAGCGACGAGACCCGGTCCCAGAGGGCACCGAAGTCGGGGGCCTTCTCGGCATTCTCCTTCGACCCCTCACCGGTCTTCCAGTCGCGCATCGGGTCCCAGCGCCACGACCACGAGCCGTCGTCCTGTTCGCAGGCGTTGTGCAGGACGCCGCGGCGCAGCGACGACTCGGAGCGGGTGGGGTTGTGCTCCACGGTGTGGGCGAGGATGGCGTCGAAGTCGTCGAAGTGCGCAGGTCCCGACACGAAGGCGATGATCGGCTCGGCCTTGGCGTGGTCGGTGCCGGGGGTGATGTCGACCAGCCCGAGCCGCCGCACCAGGTCGGGCCGGTCGGTCGCCAGGCACAGCGCCGTGAGGCCGCCCAGCGACATACCGACCACCGCCTCGGCGGCCGGGGCGTCGGCCTCGACGATGCGGGCGACCTCGGCGGCAAGCACCGCCGGCGTGTAGTCCTTCTGCGGCCTCCAGTCGGAGTGGCCGTGCCCCGGCAGATCGATCGCCAGCAGCGGCCGCCCCAGCGCGAGCGCGACCGTGTCCCAGGTGTGGGCGTTCTGCGCCCCGCCGTGCAGCAGGACCAGCTCGGGCGGCCCGGTGCCCCACCGGACGGCGCTCACGACGAGACCGTCGGGGCCGGGGATGTCGAGCCGCTCGACCGGAGGCGTGCCGTCCCAACCCAGCCCTGCCTCGGCGGCGTTGTCGACCAACATCGAGAACTCGTCGTAGGACCGCATCGGACCTCCCATCGCCGCGGAACCTAGCCCCGGGGCTGTCCGGAGCCCCTATCGCCGTGTCAGACTGCGCGGCGATGGATCCCACCTCGCCCCGCACCGTCACCTGGACGAACATGGAGGACGGCACGGCCGACGACTACGTCGAGTCGACGGCCAGCTTCAACCAGCACGTCCATGACTCGTTGACCGACCACCTCTTCGGCCTGCTCCGCTCCATGCAGGGGCCCCGCTTCGGCTACCAGGTCGACCGCTACCGGCACTCGCTCCAGAGCGCCACCCGGACCCTGCGCAACGGCGAGGACACCGAGATGGTCGTGGCGGCGCTGCTCCACGACGTCGGCGACGTGGTGGCGCCGGCCAACCACTCGGCCGTGGCCGCCGAGATCCTCAAGCCCTACGTGTCGGACCGGACCCACTGGATCGTCCGGCACCACGGCGTGTTCCAGGGGTACTACTTCTTCCACCATGTCGGCGGCGACCGGGACGCCCGGGAGGCGTTCCGGGACCACGAGTGGTTCGACGACTGTGCGGCCTTCTGCGACGAGTACGACCAGAACTGCTTCGACCCCGCCTACGACGAGCTGCCCCTCGAGGATTTCCGGCCGCTGGTCGAGGAGGTCCTCCACCGGCCCAGCCGCTTCGAGATGGTCACGCTCGCCTAGGGCTCCAGCACCACCTTGATGGCGCCGGCCGCCCGGTCGGCCGCCACCCGGAAGGCCTCGGGGGCGTCGTCCAGGCCGAACCGGTGCGTGATGACCGCCTCGGCGAGCTCCGGGCAGTCCGCCAGCAGGGCCGCCGCCTCATCGACCTCGCGCACGCCGTGGTGGTGGCCGTAGGTGTACGAGGGCTGCATCCGGATCTCCTTGACCACGAGCATGGCGGCGTTCGGGATGGTCAGCGGCTCCCAGTAGACGGCAGGCACCGACAGCACGGCGCCGGGCCTTGCGTGGTCGATGGCCGTGGCGACGGCGCTCCCGGTGCCGGCGGCGTCGACCACGATGTCGTACTCGCCCACTGCGGCGGTACCGGCGCCCAGGCTCTCGCCGGCGGCGACCTGGTGGTCGTGGCGGGCCGACAGGTCGACATCGGCACCGGCGGCACGGAACGTCGCCACGCAGGCCAGGCCGACCATGCCGCCTCCGACGACGAGCACCCGCTGGCCCGACTCCGCACCGGCCGAGTTGGCGGCGTGCTGGGCGACGGCCAGCGGCTCGACGAGGCAGGCGTCGGCGACGGGCACGCCGTCGGGCAGGGGGATGAGGCACGATGCATCGACCACCAGCCGGTCGGCCATGCCGCCGTCGCGGGCGATGCCGTACATGGTGGCGCTGCCGTTGCGGCAGAGGTGGGTCTGGCCGTCGAGGCAGCGGTCGCAGGCGCCACAGTGCATGAGCGGCTGGATCGCCACGGGCGTGCCGTCGGCGAGGTGGCCGGCGCACTCGTGGCCGAACGTGACCGGGATGCCGAAGCCCTGCAGGTGCAGGTCCGAGCCGCAGATCCCCGTTGCGGCGATGTCGATGACGACCTCGCCGTCGGCCGGATCGGGTTCGTCGACCTCGACGACCGTGAACTCCCCGTCCACGGTTCGCACTGCTCGCACCCTGAAACTCCTCCCGATCGATCCGACCTTCGACCACGGTTGTAGCCGCCGGAGGACCTGGGCCTACGATCCGGCCATGGCGAACCCCGAGCGGCTGGACCTCCTCGACGGCGACTTCTACGTGAACGACCCGTACCCGACCTACGCCTGGATGCGCGACAACGAGCCCGTCTACTGGGACGAGGTCAACGAAATCTGGGGCGTGTCCCGCTACGACGACATCATCGCCATCGAGCGCGACAAGTTTCGGTTCACCAACTCGGGCAATGAAAAGGGCGGCTACCGGCCCAACATCCCGGCCGACGCCTCGATCATCGGCCTCGACGACCCGCACCACATGGTGCGCCGCAACCTGGTCTCCCGGCGGTTCACGCCACGGGCCGCCGGCAACTGGGAGGACCACGTGCGCGGCGTCGTCACCGGTCTGCTCGACGACCTGGCCGAGACCGGCGGGGCCGAGATCATCTCGCAGCTGGCTGCGCCGCTGCCCGCCCAGATGATCGGGCTGCTGCTCGGCTTCCCCGACGAGTCCTGGTCGCAGCTCAAGGAGTGGTCGGAGCGCACAATCGCCCTCGGCGGCGGCCCCCGTTACCACGACCACGACGGCGTGATGGCGGTCTTCGAGTTCGCCGAGGCCTGCATGAACGTCTACGAGTCGACGAAGTCCGAGCGCTCGGGCGGCGGCTGCCCGGTCGAGACCGTCATGGACGTCTGGGTCGACCGGGAGGTCGCGGGACTCGACGGCTACCCGTTCGGCCTCGACGAGATCATCTCCGACTGCCTGCTGCTGCTCGACGGCGGCGCCGAGACGACCCGCACGGTGATCGCCCGAACGCTCGTGGAGCTGACGCGGCGCCCCGACCAGTTCCAGGCGCTCGTCGACGGCGCCGACCCGGTCGTGGCGACCGAGGAGTTCATCCGCTGGGTCACCCCGATCCACAACATGTGCCGGGTGGCGACCGAGGACGTCGAGATCGGCGGCGTGACCGTCGGCGCCGGCCAGCAGGTGCTGCTCATGTACTCGTCGGCCAATCGGGACCCGGCCCACTTCGACGACCCCGAGTCGTTCGACGTCACCCGCCATCCCAACCACCACCTGGCGTTCGGCAACGGCACCCACTTCTGCCTCGGGGCGGCGCTGGCCCGACTCGAGATCCGGGTGTTCTTCGAGGAGTTCGCCAGGCGCTTCCGCAACCCCCGCATCGCCCCCGGCACCGAGCCGGTCGAGATGCCCAACGCCTTCGTCTACGGCCTCCGCGAGGCCCACCTGGTCGTCGACCCGGCCTGAGCCGGGCGGCATTCGGGTCAGTCGGGCAGGTTGCCGGACATGACGTCGTCGCCGAGGGCCGGTGCCACGAACTGCGAGAAGTCGGGGCCCGCCCGCAGGGCGTTGCCGCCGTCGATGTTGATGCAGGTGCCGGTGATCCAGCGCGATTCCGGGCCGATCAGGAACCGGACCAGGTTCCCGACGTCCTCGGGTTGGCCGACGTCGCCCATCGGGGTGTTGCGGACGTAGCTGTCGTACACGTCGCTGTCGGTGGGGATCATCCCCATGATCTCTGTGGCGATGAAACCGGGCCGCACTGCGTTGAACCGCACGTTCGAGCGGCCGAACTCGTCGGCGGCGTTGCGCATCATCTGCTCGATGCCGGCCTTGGCCACCGGGTAGGCGCCGAACCAGGGGTGGGTGACGTGCCCGGCGATCGACGACATCCCGACGAACGAACCGCCTCCGTTGGCGACCAGGTGAGGCACGGCGTGCTTCACGCACAGCATCGTGCCGAGCACGTTGAGGTGGAGCACCCGCAGGAACTCGTCGGTGTCCTGGACGTGGTATGGGCCCATGCCGCCGCCACCCCCGGCGTTGGCCACGACGCCGGCCAGGTTGCCGGCCGCTTCGACCGCAGCCTCGACCGCCGCCCGCACAGAGGCCTCGTCGGTCACGTCGGCGACCACGTACCCGACGCTTCCCCCGTGGCCCGGTTCGATCACCTCCTGCGACTCGGCGAGCCTCGACTCGGTGCGCCCGCAGATCGTGACGACGGCTCCGTCCGCTGCCAGCGCCGCCGCACAGGCTCGTCCGATGCCCGTACCCCCGCCGGTGACGAGGACGCCCTGCCCCTCGAGTGCTCCGTCTGCCATGTGGCCATGTTCGCCCACCAGCGGGGGCGGTACCCCAGTCGGGCGGGGTCGGTCAACCCTTCCGGCGGCGCTCGTCCCGCTCCTCGAGCAGGTGCATCAACCCCGGGAAGCCGGGAACGGCCCGCAGCGCCCGGTTGGCGTACCAGAAGCCGCCGATCGTGAGGATGAAACCGGTCGGCCAGCCGACCAGTGCCCGGATGAGCACGTAGCCGTCGACCGATGTCTGGTTGAACAGCCAGATGTCCCAGACCGAGGTGAGCAGCTGCCAGATGCCCAGGACAACGGTCAGCCGCGAGGTCATCTGCAGGTAGGCCGGGTGGGCACGGGTCGCCCGGTTGACGGGCAGGGCCAGGTGGAACACCCGGCCGAGGAAGGGCCGACCGATCAGCGACGTGACGATCAGGGCGACGCCGATGCAGGCCTTCGTGCCGATGCCGATGCCGAAGTAGACGGCCTCCGAGTCGGTCAGGATCCCGATGATGCCGCGGACCACCAGGTAGCCGATGAGGATCGGCAGGAACTTCCCGACGACCTCCCCGCGTCGACGACGGGTGACGGCGATTTTGATGCTCCACACGGTTGCGCCGAGCACCGCCCATCCCAGGCCCGCCAACCGGTTGAGGCCGATGAAGAGCACGATCGGCATGATCGAGTCGAGGGTGCGCCCCCGGGGCGGGCCTTCGGGTGGCTGATCCTCCATCGGTACTGCCGGTCAGGCCGGCAGGCCCTGTGACGCCGAGTCGGCCGGTGTCAGCCGGAGCAGGTCCTCGGGCACGAGGTCGGCGATCGAGCGTGCCGCCGCGTAGTGGTGGTGGTGGGCCACCCCGGCGAAGAGTCCACGCCGCTTCTCGGTCAGGGCAGCCGACGGGGTGTCCTCGAAGAACCCGAACAGGCCGAAGGCCACCTCGAGGTCGGCGAGGATCGGGGCCCTTCCGAACAGTGCGGCCCGCTTCAGGGCCACGCCGACGCAGCCTACGATGACGTCGTCGAGGTGCTCGCCGGATGTCAGGCGCAGGCGGGGCACCAGGGTGCGGGCCAGGAGTATCGCGTAGCCCTGGTCGGGGCCCTGGTTGCCGAGCCGTTCCCCGATGGGCTGGCCGTCGCCGACGATCTCGCCGGGCCGGTCCGCGGTCCACGAACCGAGGCGTCGCCGGGGGCTCCGATAGGCCGCATCGGTCGGACGCAGCGTCGGGGTCGGAACGAACGAAGGTGCACCCACAACGGTGAATCTACGGGGCCGTCGTCCCCGAGCACCCTCCGTGCGACGGGAGCCACACCCACCCGAGCGCCTCCCTCGTGCCGACGGCCTCGTAGCCCGGGTCGCCAGGGAAGCGCACCAGGTCCATGGACTCGTCCAGGATCCTGGCCCGGCGCCGGGGGGCGCCCTTCGCCGCGGTCGCCGCCTCCAACGCATCGGCCGAGGTTTCGAATCCCTCGAGGCACTGCAGCATCGAGATCGTCGGGCTGATCATGGTCAGCTCTCCCGCGCGCCACCGGTCGAGTGCATCGGCTGGCCGCATCCAGTCGACGGCGACGGCCTCGGTGCCGTCGGCAACGGGTTCGGCCTCCGACGGCGCAGCGGCGACGAAGAAGAACGTGTCGTAGCGCTTCGGGCCCCCGGTCGGCGTCACCCAGCGGGCCACCGGGTGGATTCCCGAGAGGTCCAATCCCTCGGAAACCTCGAGGTCGCTGAACCGGACCCGGCCGGTATCGAGGTCGCTGCGGTGTGCGACCACTGCGGTATCGAGCCCGACGGCGATGCCCACCTCCTCGATGGTCTCACGCACCGCGGCGATCCAGAATGCCAGCGCCCCCGGGCCGGTTCCGAGGGCGTCGTCCGCCTCGCCAGGTGTCAGGCCCCGGACGAGGTCCGGCCACCGGTCATCGCTGTCGTCGGGGTCGAGGGCGCCACCCGGGAACAGCGTGTGGTCGGCCACGAAGGTGGACCGGGTGGTGCGCCGCAGGGTCAGGACATGGAGGTCGGGACGGTCGTCGAGGAGCAGCAGGGTCGCCGCCGGGCGGATGGGGACACCGTCGAGCGGGATGTCGTCGGTCCTCGGGTACGCGTCGGGGGATACCGATTCCGGCTGGGTCATCGCCTGCGGACCGTAGCCCCACGCCCCGTGGTCGCGACAAACCACCCACCGTGGTGATCACGCGACCCGCGCTGGCGCCGGTCGCACCCGACTGGTATCCTGTGCCGCAGTTCGACAGTGTCGTCGGCCCACCGTTCCCGAGATCTGACCCCGGGAACCGAGAACGGGAGACGAACTCCGATGCCGATCACCGCCGAAGCCACCATCTCGACCGACTCCTTCTCGGCTGCGGGCCTCGTGCCCTCCGTCGAGCGCCTCGACCACCTGGCCCGCCACCGCAACGACGAGGCCGCCTGGTTCGCAGAGGTCGAAGCCAACCTCCTCGACTTCCAGGCCGCGCTGTCCGACCACACCCGCTCGATCGTCGAGGACGACCTGTACCACGACGCCATGTGGCGGGCCCCCCGCATCGTCATCCAGGTCCGCCGCCTGGGCGCCGAGTGCTTCAAGCTCGACGAGCTCTCCGCCCTCTCGCTGGCCTCGGTCCACACCCCGGCCCGTTCGGCCGCCACCGTCGCCGAGACCCTCGTCCAGATCGTGCACCTCGCCGACCGGCACGAGTCCCGTGCCCTGGACATCGACTACGAGGCCTACTGCGTGGACCTCGGCGGACAGGGCTAGCCCACCGCACACCCCGACCGGCCCCGTGCCGGCGGGCTCACGCGTCTCCGGCCAATAGCCTCGCCGGATGGAGGAGCCCGCACCGCTGACGCCACCGCCCACGAGGGCCGGCGTCCCCGACCTGCTGGCCGGCATTTCCGTCGCCCTGATCCTGATCCCACAGTCGATGGCCTACGCCGAGCTGGCGGGGCTTCCGCCCCACATCGGCCTCTTCGCCTCGACCCTGCCACTCATCGCCGCTGCGCTGTGCGCCTCGTCGCCCTACCTGCAGACGGGACCGGTGGCCATGACCAGCCTCCTCACCCTCGGGGCGCTGACGGGGCTGGCCCAACCGGAGTCGGCCGACTACGTGGCGCTCGCCGCCCTCCTCGCCCTCGTCGTCGGCGTCACCCGGCTGCTCCTGGGCGTGCTGCGGCTGGGCCTCGTCACCTACCTGATGACCGACCCGGTGGTCACGGGCTTCACGTCGGCGGCCGCCATCCTCATCATGTGCTCCCAGCTTCCCAAGGCGCTGGGGGTTTCGGCGCCCGACGGCGGCGTGCTCTGGCGGGCCGGCTGGTCGTTGGGACACCCCGGCGACTGGGGACTGCAGGCGATCCTGCTGGCGGCGGTGACGTTGGCGCTGCTGCTGCGTGGGCGCCGGATCCACCGGTTCTTCCCCGGCGCCCTCGTCGCCGTGGTCGGCGGCATCGTCTACGCCGAGGCCACCGGCTACGGGGGCCCGGTCGTCGGCGAGGTGCCCACCGGGCTGCCGACCCTCGCCTTCGACCTCCCCTGGGAGCAGGTGGGATCGGTCGTCGTCGCCGGCGTCGTGATCGCCCTCGTGGGCTTCGCCGAGGCAGCGTCGATCTCCCGGGTGTTCGCCGCCGAGGACCGCCAGACCTGGTCGGCCGACCGGGAGTTCATCAGCCAGGGCCTGGCCAACGTGGCCGCAGCCGTCGTCGGGGGCTTCCCCGTGGGCGGATCGTTCAGCCGATCGTCGCTGAACCGGCTGGCCGACGCCCGCACCCGCTGGTCGGGGCTCGTCACCGGCGTCGTGGTCCTGGCGTTCCTGCCGTTTGCGAACATGCTCGAGACGCTCCCACGGGCCGTGCTGGGCGGCGTGGTGATCGCCGCTGTGCTGGGCCTGGTCAAGCCCCGGAAGCTGCTCGGCCTGGCCAGGGCGTCGACCGGCGACGGCGTGGTGGCGCTCGGCACCTTCGTGGCGACGCTCGCACTGGCACCACACGTCGACCGGGCGGTGCTCATCGGGATCGTGCTGGCGCTGGCGGTGCGGGCCAGGCGCCAGCGGGTGGCCGCCGACCGCAGCGGCTAGGAGCGCCAGGCGGCGGCCAGTTCGTCCGACCCGGCAAGGGTGGCGACGTAGGCGAGGGTGTTGGCCAGCACCTGTTCGCCGTACTCGGGCGGCGTGGCGACCACGCAGTCGGTGGCGACCACCGCCTGGAAGCCGGCGTTTACCAGGTCGAAGACCGCATTCGGGATCGCCACGTTCAGCGACACCCCGGCGAGCACGACGGTGCCGACCCCCGCGTTGCGCAACAGGTGTTCGAGTTCGGTGCCCGAGAAGGGCGACAGGCCGTGGAACCGGGGCACGATCACATCGGTGGCGGGGTCGTAGCCCGTTTCAGGCACCGGGTCGGCGGCGGTCGATCCGGCCAGCAGCTGCACGGGCGACCGTCGGGCCACGCCGAACAGGCGGGCATTGTCGTTGGCGCCCCACCGGTCGGGAAACACCTGGGCCGTGGCGTGGACGACCTTCACCCCGGCACCGCGGGCGGCGTCGGCCAGGCCCCTCAGCGCTGGGAGCATGTCTGCGGCCGCCTCGGCCAGGGCGGGCAGGGCGGACTCGGCGCCGATCACCCCGTTCTGGCACTCGACGACGCACAGCACCGTGTGTGCCGGATCGACCAGTTCGTGCAACTCGACGGCGGCCATGACCGACCCTATTCGTACCGGGAGGCGGACTCCCTGAGCACGTCGAGCCAACGGGACCCGGCGTCGGGGGCGAGTTCGCCGGGCGTGTAGGTCACCGAGTGGAGCGTGCCGGTCCACGGGAAGGCACCGTGGCGCTCGTAGACCTCCCACGACACCGGTGAGCGGCGGTCGATGCCGACGTCGATGCCCTCGAACGGCGCCATCGAAGTGAGCGCCGGCAGGTCGCGCGCCACGCCGACCACCTCGCCGTCGACCCGGAGGGTGGCGTGCAGCACCATGCCGCCGGGGGCCTCCACATCGAGCGTGACCGACGAGGCGCCGGAGGTGAGTGGCCCGCCGTCGATGACCGTCATCACCCCGTAGCCGTTGAAGGCCATGCAGACGCTTCCGTCCTCGACGTAGAGCGAGTAGCCGCCACCCTGGTCGCCGTGGGCCACGAGGATGCCCTCGTCCCCGGCTGCGTAGTCGAGGGCCACGTCGACGGTGAACGAACGGAAGTTGATGAACTGCACCGACCGGTAGCGCTCGACGGTCGGCGTGCCCGGCAGGAAGGTGGCCGGCTCGGCCAGCACCTCCTCCCATGGCGGGCGCTGGATGTAGGTGACGCCGCTGCCCTCGTCGAGGGGGAAGACCTGGTTCGCCCATGCGGCCTGCTCCCAGGCCTCCTGGAGTTCGGCCAGCTTCTCGGGGTGCTCGGCGGCGAGGTCGCGGCTCTCGGTCGGGTCCTCGGCGAGGTTGTGGAGCTCCCAGGTGTCCTCGCTGAACGGTGACCGCCGGCCGTGGCAGGTCACGGCCGACCAGCCGTCACGGTAGAAGCCGCGGTGGCCCGTCTGCTCGTAGTACTGCTCGGTGTGGGTCGATGCGGCGTCGGCGTCATGGAGCGTCGACGTGAAGCTCGATCCGGCCGGCGCCGGGAGGGGCTGTCCGTGCTTGGCGGTCGGCGGGTCGACGCCGACGAGGTCGAGCACCGTGGGCAGCAGGTCGGTGACGTGCTGGTACTGGGTGCGCAGGCCGCCGCCGTCGGGCAGGCCACTGCCCTTCGAGACGATGCACGGCACCTGGTGGCCGCCCTGGTGGGTGTTGATCTTGTAGAGGCGGAACGGCGTGCCCGACACCATCGCCCAGCCCATCGGGTAGTGCGGCAGGGTCTGTGGGCCGCCCATGAGGTCGAGGCGGGCGTGGTCCACTTCGAGGTCGTCGAACGGGCTGGAGCCCAGGGTGTGGGCAATCAGGGTGCGGAAATACGACGACGTGCCCCGCTCCTGGCCCTCGCGCGACCCCCCGTTGTCGGAGGTGAACACGATGATGGTGTTGTCCCACTCACCGATGGCTTCGAGTTCGGCCCGTAGCCGTCCGAAGTTCTGGTCGACGTTGTCGACCATGCCCGCATAGATCTCCTGGTAGCGAGCGAAGACCTCCCGTTCGACGTCGTCGAGGTCGTCCCATGCCGCGACGGCGTGGTCCGGCTCCGCGTTGCGGGGCGGCAGGACGGCCCCTTCCGGGATCACCCCCAGCTCCTGCTGGCGTTCGAAACGGCGCTGCCGCACGACGTCCCAGCCGTCGGCGTAGTCGCCCCGGTACTTCTCGGCGTCGGCGGCCCGGACCTGGAGCGGGGCGTGCACGGCGCCGTGTGCGAAGTAGAGGAACCACGGTTTCGTGGGGTGCCCGGAGCGCACCTGGCGGACCATGTCGAGCGCCCGGTCGGTGAGGTCGTCGGTGAAGTAGTAGTCGTCGGGGTACTGGTCGACCTGGACGACGTGGTTGTCCTCGTAGAGCCGGTGCGGCTGGTGGAAGTTGGTGAACCCGTCGAGGATCCCGTAGAAGCGGTCGAACCCCTTCTGGCAGGGCCAGCCGTGGCGGGGACCGGCCTCGGTGAGGTTGGAGTCCTTGCACAGGTGCCATTTGCCGACCATGAGCGTGGCCCAGCCGGCGTCGCGCAGAACCTCGGCCATCGTGACGGCGTTGTCGCGGATCTCCATGGCGTAGCCGGGAAACCCGGGGTCGCGGTGGCAGACGGTGGCGAGGCCGGCGAGGTGGTGGTTGAGGCCGGTCAACAGCGACGCCCGGGTCGGCGAGCACATCGGGTTGACATGGAAGTTGGTGTAGCGCAGGCCCTCGTCGGCGAGCCGGTCGAGATGCGGCGTGTCGATCTCGGAGCCGTAGCAGCCGATGTCGGCGAAGCCCAGGTCGTCGCACAACATGACGATCACGTTCGGGGCTCCGGTCGGGGCGGTCGGCTGGTCGGGCCACCACGGGTCGGATCCCGCGATGGTCCGTCGTACCTCGCCCTCGAAGCCGGCGTACGGCTGGGTCGGATCGGTCACTGGCTCTCCTCGGCCGGCACGTCGGTGGCCGGCGACGACGAAACTACTTCGGTGTCCCCGACGCCGCGCAGCCGTGTCGCCACGAGGGCCACCAGCACGCAGGCCACCGACATGAGCACCAGCGCCCCGCCGAACCCCAGATCGGTGTCGGCCACCCAGCCCATCACCAGCGGGCCGGAGACGCCGCCCACTTCGGCGACCGCGAACCAAAGGCCGTAGGCGACGCCCATGTTGTGGGGGCCGACCGCCTTCGACTCCATGAGGGCGACGAGCACCAGGGGCACCAGCACGGCACGGACGCCGGCGGCCGCCACCGGAATCGGGTCGAGCACCGTCGGGGCGACCAGAAGGACGAGGAGCGCCACCGACACGACCAGCAGCACCCCGGACAGGATGAGCGGGAGGCGTCTGCCGTCGGCCTTCCCGGGCAACCAGAGCGAGAGGGCGACCCCGACGCCGCTGCCGACCGCCACCCAGTTGGCGGCCGCCATCGACGAGAAGCCGCTGTGGGAGGTCAGCAGGGCGGGCATCCAGCCGCCGAGGCCGTGGGCGACGAAGAAGACGCCCAGGCCGAGCGCCAGGATGAGTCGGATCCGGGGGTCGCGTACGAGCACCCGCCAGGCACCGGCCGCACCGGCCTCGTTGGCCTCGCTGCTCGACATCGGCGCCCGGATACGAGAGGTGACGACGAGCCATGCGACCAGGGCCAGAACCATGGTGCCGGTCTCGATCACGACCGTCCAGCGCCACGAACCGGTGAGCGGCATGAGCACCGAGTTCGACAGCACCAGCGTGACCATGCCGCCAAGCGCCGGCGCCGTACTGTAGGCGCCGACGGCGATCCGGCGCTCGCGCTTGTCGTCGAACCAGAGGGCCACCGCACGTGGGGCACCCGCCGAGATCAGCGGCCCGCCGACGCCGAACAGGGCGATGGCGGCCCACAGGGCCAGCAGGTTGCCGGCGGCGGCACGGAGCAGTCCGCTGGCGATGACGACGAGGCCACCGATCACGATCGCCCGACGGACCCCGAGTCGGTCGACCAGACGGCCGGCGGGGGGTGCGGAACCGAGGTAGACGAGCTGCCAGGCGCCCAGGGCGAGCCCCATGCCGAATCGGCTGAGGCCCAGGTCGGCACGCACCTCACCGACCAGTGGCGGGATCGACAATGCCACGACGCCGAAGGCGAAGTAGACGGCGTACACACCGGCGAACAGCACCCACCGGCCGGAGCGCCCCACAGGTTCCGGGGAAACGCTGTCCGGGTCGTCCATCGGCGCATCGTCCCACGGGAGCCCCGAGGCGAGCGTGCCCGGAGCGGGCACGAGTAGTGGGCACGCCGTCCAAAGGTGCGCGAGTGTGTCCCCATGGAGGAGTTGCGCTGGCAGGTCGACGACCTGAGCGGGGACCTGGACCGGCCCATCGTGGCCGTCGCCTACCGTGGGTTGTTCGACGCATCAGGTGCGGCGACGGCGGCGGTGACCTGGATGGCGGACCGGTTCGATGCCGCCATCGTCGGTGATGTCGATCCCGAGACGTTCTACGACTTCACCCAGGAACGCCCGGTCGTCGCCTTCGACGACGAGGGGGAGCGTCGCCTGCACTGGCCGGCCAACGAGGTCCTGGTGGCGCACGGCGACGACGCACCCCGCGACCTCGTGCTCATGGCCGGCGTCGAACCGCACCTGCGCTGGCGCACGTTCGCCGAGACGCTGGTCGAGGTCGTCGCCCACACCGGCGCCGAGTCGGTGGTGACGATGGGCGCCATGGCGGGCATGGCGCCCCACACGCGGCCCCTCGGCGTCGTCGCCAGCTCGACCAATCCCCTCCTTGCCGAACGGCTCGGCCTCGACCGCCCCTCGTATCAGGGGCCCACAGGCCTGATCGGCGTGCTCCACGACGCCCTCGACCAAGCCGGCATCCCGGTCATCTCGCTGCGGGTGTCGGTCCCCCACTACGTGCCCGACACGCCCAACCCGAAGGCGACCCGCTCCCTGCTGCGCCGCTTCGAGCAGGTCACGGGGATCGTGACCGGCTACGCCGAACTCGACGGCCCGGCCGCCGAGTGGCAGCGGCATGTCGAGGCCGCCGTCAAGGGCGACTCGGAGATCTCCGAATACGTCCGACGTCTGGAGAGCAACGCCGACGAGTCCGAGGAGATGCTGCCGAGCGGCGACGACCTGGCCGCCGAGTTCGAGGCGTTCCTCCGGGAACAGGACCGGCCGTCGGACACCAGGGACGAGGCCGATCCGTCGTGATAATGCCGGGGCGGGCATGATCTCGCCCATGGACCACCAGCTCACGAACGACGCATACCTCGCCCACCTCTCCGCCGACGGCCGGGCGCTGATCGCCGCCGCCGAGGCCGCACCCGACGCCCAGGTGGCGGCCTGCCCCGAGTGGACGAACACGGGCCTGGCCGAACACGTGGCCATGGTCTGGAACTTCGCCATGGCTCAGGTCGAGTCCGGCGATGTGAGCGGGCCGCAGCGACCGTCGCCCGACCCCGACGAGTCGATGTCCGACCTGCTCGACCGGGCAGTGGGCGTGCTGCGCGATGCCGACCCCGATGCTCCGGCGTGGAACTGGGCCGGCGACCAGCGGGCCGGCTGGTGGTGCCGCCGCATGGCCCACGAGACCTCGGTGCACCGCTGGGATGCCCAGGAGGCTGCGGAGACGACCGAGCCGATCGACGGCGAGCTGGCGGCTGACGGGATCACCGAGTTGATCGAGGTCGGCCTGCGCTCGCGACTGCGGGGCGGGGGTTCCATCGAGTACCCGGACGGCTCGTTGCACCTGCACCGCACCGACGGCGGGGGCGAGTGGCTGTTGGCGACCGTCGATGGCGAGCTGGTGGTGACGTTCGAGCACGCCAAGGGTGACGCCGCCGCACGGGGCACGGCCTCCGAACTGCTCCTCTTCCTCTGGGGAAGGGGCCGCGGCACCCTCGAGTGCTTCGGCGACGCGGACCTGCTCGACGCCTGGTCATCGGTGGCGCCGTAGGGGTTCTCTCTTTCCCCGGGGCCGGGTTGCCGCCGCCGTCGCCCGGACAGGGGCAACGACCAGCTAGTCCAACTCCGTCCCGACAATGCCGACAAACGAGAGCATTTCTCCGGGGTATCCACCCAGATTGTGGATCAATGCCTTCGTGCGGCCGCGCAGATTCACACGCCGTTCTTCGGGGGCCTGGTCGCGGAGCTGGATCCATGCTTCGTAGTGCATTCGCAGGCCACTTGCGCCGACGGGATGGCCGAAGCTCTTGAGGCCGCCGTCGGTGTTGACGGGAAGGTCTCCGTCGAGGTCGAACGTGCCGTCGAGGACATCGCGCCATGCCGTGCCGGGCTCGCTGAAGCCGAGATCCTCCATGAGCACGAGCTCGGTGGGCGTAAAGCAGTCGTGCACCTCGGCGAGGGCCAGCTCGGCACGCGGGTCGGTGATGCCGGCCTGGGCGTAGGCGTCGGTGGCGGCTGCGGCGCACTCGGGCAGGGTCGTGAAGTCGTAGTCGGGATCGACGAGGCCGCTGCCGTCGCCGGCGACCAGCGCAAGCGCCTTCACGTAGAGGGGCCGGTCCGTGTAGCGGTGGGCATCCTCGGCACGCACGACGATGGCGGCGGCTGCACCGTCGGCGACGCCGGCGCAGTCGAACACCGAGAGGCGGCCGGCGATGGCGGGCATCTCGCAGATGGCCTCGGCGGAGGTCTCACGCCGGAACTGGGCCAGCGGGTTGCGGGCGCCGTTGTAGTGGTTCTTCTCGGCGATGCGGGCGACGACCCGGCGCAGCTCGTCCTCGTCGACCCCGTACCGCTCGGCGTAGGCGGGGATGATGAGGCTGAACATGGCGGCTGCGGTGAGCGTGCGGCCCGTGCCGTCGGTGGGGATCGGAAAGGCGTTGAGCCCCTGGTAGCCGCCGTCCTTGACCTTCTCGGCGCCGATGGCCATGGCGGAGTCGTAGGCGCCCGACGCCACTGCGTAGCAGGCCTGTCGGAGCGCCTCGGAGCCGGTGGCGCAGTAGTTCTCGACGCGGGTGACGGGCTTGCCCGATAGGCGCAGCGGCGTGGCCAGCGCGATGCCGGAGGCGGCCGACTGGGAGGTGCCGAACCAGTAGGCGTCGACGTCGTCCTTCGTGACGCCGGCCGATTCGTACGTCAGGCCGGCGGCGTCGATGAGCAGGTCGTCGAGCGACTTGTCCCAGTGCTCGCGGAACGGCGTGCAGCCCATCCCGACGATCGCCACCCGATCCCGGATCCCGTGCGAAGCCATGGTGTGCCTCCTCTCCCCGGCCGTCAGCCCCGGACGGGGCGGGCCTTCCAGAAGTAGTTGTGGATGCCGTCGGCGGTGTGGAGACGGCGGAAGGTCATGGCGACCCGGCCGCCGACGGCGACCTCGGCGGGGTCGACGTCGGTGAGCTCGACGGGCATGCGGCCGCCACCGTCGAAGTCGACGACGGCGAACACGATGGGCGGGCTGGGCGAGTACGCCAGCCGGTCGACCGTGAACGTGGCGATCGTGCCCTCGGTGTCGGCCATGGGGGCAGGCTCCATGTCGTCGACGGCGCCGCCGCCGATGCCGACCCTGGAGGGCGGCAGGTGCGTGATGCCGGTGGTGGTGTCCCTCGAGCCGACGAACCCGTGTTTCCAGTCGCTGCGGCGGAGCGAGGCGGAGGCCGACGGCCGGTTGGGGGCCGGGCGGTTGGGTGGTTGGACTTCGAGCAGGCCCCGCCAGGCGAGGTAGGTCGGGTAGGTGACGTCGGCACGGTGCTCGACCTGGGCGGCGACGCTGCGGGAGGGGCGTCCGGCGGCGAGGGCGTCTGTGGTGCGCAGGATCAGCACCTCGACACCGTCGGCCAGCACGACGAGGGCGACGACCTGTCCGGCGTCGGCGGTGTCGAGCGTGTCGGCGAGGAGCAGGGCGGGGTGTGCGGCGCCGCTGTTGCCGACGGTGCCGGCGAGGTCGTCAGCGACGGCCACGCCGAGCCGGCCACCGAGTCTCTTGACGGCCCGGCCGTGCAGGCCGGTGACGATGGCGGAGTCGATGTCGTCGGCGGTGAGGCCGGTGTCGGCGAGGGCTGCGGTCCACGCCTGGTCGACCAGCGGCCCGTAGGCCTGCTCGCCGAAGCGCTCCTCCCAGGTGCGGGAGGTGGCGTCGCCGGGCGTGCGCCAGCGGTCGAGGAACTCGGCGGTGGCCGAGGCGCCGCCGAGGTACTCGGCCAGCAGCGGCCCGTCGGCCGATGATCCGGTGAGGATGGCGGCTGCGGCGTCGCCGCCAGCGGACTCGTCGGCGGAGGTCGGCAGGCCGACGCGCAGGTCGGCGGCCACCACGAGCGTGCGTCCAGAGCCGGTGAGGGCGGCCCGCAGGGCTCCGACGGCCGACCGGACGGCGCCACCGAGGTCGAGGGCGGGCACCGCAGCGTCGAGTCGCAGCGCCGCATGGACCGTGGTGGCGTTGGTCTTGTCGACATACGCAGGGGCGACCGTCGAGAACCAGAGTGCGTCAGGGGCCAGGTCGGAAGAGGCGCCGGCGAGCGCCTGGCGGGCGGCCTCGACACCCATCGTGGTGGTGTCCTGGTCGAACGAGGCGACGGCACGCCACCCCCGGCCACCGCCCGAACCCATGACGTCGGAGATCGCCGCCCGGTCGAGGCGGCGGTACGGCACGTGGGCGCCGTAGGCGAGAATCCCCCTGGTTTCGGTCATGTCGCGTCCTCAACGCCGGAATCTGACGGTCCGTCAGATTCCAGCCTAGGGTGTCCGCGGACGCTCGGCACAACACGCCCGCTCGGCACCACAGGAGAGCACATGCAGCTCGGCGACATCGGGAACCCCGACGCCATCCCCCACGGCAAGCCGCTCGACGGCGTTCGCATCCTCGCCGCCGAGCAGATGCAGTCGCTGCCGTTCGCCACGCAGCTGCTGGCCCGCCTGGGTGCCGACGTGGTCAAGGTCGAACACCCGGTACACGGCGAATCGGGACGCGGCTCCACGCCGGCGATGCTCGACCCCGAGGGCCGCAGCGTCGGCGCCACGTTCCTGCGCAACAACTTCAACAAGCGCAGCCTGGGCCTCGACCTGCGCAGCGACTCCGGTCGCGACCTGTTCCTGCGCCTGGTCCCCCGCTTCGACGTCGTGGCCGACAACTTCAAGCCGGGGACGATGGCGAAGTTCGGCCTCGGCTACGACGACATCGCCGCCGCCCACCCGGGCGCCGTCGTGGTCTCGATCTCGGGGTTCGGCAACACCGGCGACTCGCCCTACCGGGACTGGCCGGCCTACAACTCGATCGTCGAGGCCATGTCGGGCATCTACGACTACATGCGACCCCCCGACGGCCCACCCAGGGTCAACCCGATGGGCGCCGTCGCCGACATCACCGCCGGCCTCTTCGCCGTGATCGGAATCCTCGCCGCGCTGCGCCACCGGGAGGCCACGGGACTGGGCCAGTACATCGATCTGGCCATGTTCGACACGACCGTGGCGCTCGCCGACCTGGTCGTGAACTTCCAGTCGCTCGGCATCCCCCGGGCCCCCGATCCGGCCCCGTTCGTGATCACGCCTGTGCGGTGCAGCGACGGCTACGTCGTGCTCCAGTTCGTGCGGGAGCACCAGTTCGAGCGCCTGGCGGACCTGGTCGGCTGCCCCGGGTGGAAGGACGACCCCCGCTTCGCCGAGCGCACCGGCTGGGGCCTCCACCTGGCCGACGTCATCCTCCCGGCCATCGAGGCATGGGCGGACGGGCGCAGCCGTGTCGAGGTGGCCGACGCCCTGGCCGCAGCGAACCTGGTGGCCGGGCCGTCGCACACCCCCGACGAGGTGGTGGTCGATCCGCACCTGACGGCCCGGAACATGGTGGTCGCCATGCCCCGCACGGACGGCGTCGAGCCACCGGTCCTCGTCCCCGGCAACCCGCTCAAGATGTCGCGGGTCGCCGAGGGCCCCGAGACCCGGGTGCCGTGGGTGGGCGAGCACACCGCCGAGCTCCTCGCCGACGAGTTGGGCCTCGACGCCGACGAGCTGGCCCGCCTACGCGCCGAAGGCGTCATCACCGACTGACCCACTCCCCCGGTGGCGATGCGCCTCAGCCGGCGAGAATCTGGCTGACCCGCTGGTGCGACACACCCATCAACGCCCCGGCGTCCCTGGTCGAGAGCCCGGAGGCGATCAGGCGCTCGGCCACCCGACGTCGCAAGGCCGCTTCCTCGGTACGGGCCAGCCGGGTCGCCTCGCCTCGTTCCTCGAGTTCGGCGAGCAGATCGCGGACTTCGGCCGGAGGCGAGATCCGCACCTCCAGCGGTCCGATCCCGGCCTCGTCGATGTCGAGGAGCAGAGCGATCGCCTCGGTCGCCATCGCCTCGACCTGGTCGAGTCTCCTCGTCTGGCTGAACAGCCCCCCGATGGACGGAATGTGGATCGCCCACCAGCGACCAGACCGCTCCACCTCGACCACGATCTCACCGGTCTCCGTGCCCTTCATGCCGATCCTTCCGTTCCTCTGGCCGTTCCGAGAATCCCTCGGGCGGTGATTTCGTTGATCTCGCGATGCCGCGGAATGATCAGTCGTCGGTCGCCGATGCGCCAGACCTCGTGATTCGCACCCTGACGGATCAAACGAAGCTCCAGACCATTGCCACGGGCGACATCTCGAAGGAGACGTAGCAGTTCTCGCTTCTTCATGATCTTGGCAAGATCGACTTTCCGTGTCAAGGCCAGTTGCACTAGCCACTTCTGGACGCCTCGATCACCGGGGCCGTCGATCAGGGACCAGTCTCCCACTGGACAGTGACAGCCCCGCTGGCCGACGGGTGGCCGTCGGGGCTAGAGTTGGTTTCTGACACACCGTCAGATTTTCTGGACCAGCGGAACAGCCCCATGGACTTCGACTTCTCTCCCGATCAGCAGGCCTTCCTCGCCGAGGTCGAGGCCTTCCTCGACGCCAACGACGACCCCGAGGTGTTCGACCCCACCCGGGAGAACATGGCCCAGATCGTCGACACGCCCAAGCGCCGCGCCCTCATGAAGAAGATCGGCGAACAGGGCTGGCTCGGCATCACCTGGCCGAAGCACTACGGCGGCAAGGAGGGCGAGGGCGTCTACGAGTACCTGCTCAACGAGGCGCTGGCCGCCCGCGGCGGGCCCCAGATCGGCAAGGGCGTCGGCATCATCGGCAAGACCCTCATCGCCCACGGCTCCGAGATCCTCAAGGAGGAGTTCCTCCCCAAGATCCTCGCCAACGAGGTCGAGTTCGCCATCGGCTACAGCGAACCCGAGGCCGGCTCCGACGCCGCCGCCATGAAGCTCAAGGCCGTCGCCACCGACGGCGGCTGGATTCTCAACGGCCAGAAGACCTGGACCACCTCGGCCCACTTCGCAGAGTGGTACTGGGTCGGCGCCCGCACCGACCCCGACGCCGCCAAGCACTTCGGCATCACGCTGTTCCTCGTGCCCCTCGACCACCCGGGCATCACGGTCCAGGGGATCATGACGATGGGCGACGAGATCACCAACGACGTGTTCTTCGACGACGTGTTCGTGCCCGACGAGTACGTCGTCGGCGAGCTCAACCACGGCTTCCAGTACATCTCCCAAGCCCTCGACCTCGAGCGCTTCACGATGTTCACCTTCTCGCCGATCCGACAGCGCCTCGACCTGCTGCTCGACCACGTCCGCAGCGCCACCCGTGACGGGCAACCCCTGAAGGACGACCCCCGGGTGCGCTCACGCATCGCCCGCCTGGCCACCACCGCCGAGGTGGCACGGGGACTGGGCCTACGCGTCGTCGACGCCTCGGTGCAGGCCGAGCACGGTGGCGGTCCCCCGCCGACCGTCGCCTCGTCGGAGTACAAGCTGTTCACGACCGAGTTCTCCAAGGTCCTCGCCGACGCCTCGATGGACCTCGGCGGCCCCGGCACCCAGCTGCGGGTCGGCACCGAAGAGGCCCCTATGGAGGGCCGGGCCGAGTCGACCTACCGCTACACGGTGCTCGACACCATCGGGGGCGGCACCTCCGAGGTGCAGAAGAACATCATCACCCGACGGGGCCTCGGCCTCCCCAAGAACTTCTAGGGCACCGTGGCCGACCGACCGCTGCTCGATGGCATCACCGTGCTCGACCTGGCCTCCGTGGGACCGGCCGCGCGCGCGGCGCGCTGGCTGGCCGACTGGGGCGCCGACGTGGTCAAGGTCGGACCGGTGCCGAAGGACGACGGCGTGCAGATCACGCCGCCCGCCTACGCGTACAGCGCCCACCGCGGGATGCGCCGGGTGATGCTCGACCTCAAGTCCGATGCCGGCCGCGACGCCTTCCTGCGCCTCGCCGCCACGGCCGACGTCGTCATCGAGAGCTTCCGTCCCGGCGTGATCGACCGGCTGGGCATCGGCTACGACGCCCTGCGGGCCGCCAACCCCGGCCTCGTGCTCTGCTCGACGACCGGCTTCGGCCAGACCGGGCCCCGGTCCGGGTGGGCCGGACACGACATCAACTACCTCGCCGCCGGCGGCTACCTGCACTGCTCGGGCCGTGACGGACGGGGCGCACCGGCGTTGGCCGGCGCCACGATCGCCGACTCGGCCGGAGGCGGGCTCCAGGCCGTGGCCGCCATCTGTGCGGCGCTCACCGCCAGGGCCACCACCGGCGAAGGCACCCACCTCGACGTCTCGATCGCCGATGGCGTGCTGTCGCTCATGTCGCTGGCGATCGACGAGTACCTCGCCGATGGCGTCGAACCCGGCCCCCGCCACGGGCTGCTGACCGGCCGCTACGCCTGGTACGACCTCTACGAGGCGTCCGACGGCGGCTGGCTGGCCGTGGGCGCCATCGAGCCCCGCTTCTTCGCCAACCTCTGCCGGGCACTCGGTTGCGAGCGGTGGATCGACTACCAGTACGACGACGACGCCATCGAGGCGATGCGCCGCGACTTCGCCGACGCCTTCGCCACCCGCACCCGTGACGAGTGGGCCGCCGACCTGGGGCCGGCCGACACCTGCGTCTCGGCGGTGCTCGACATCCCCGAGGTCGTTGCCGACGAACAGTTCGTGGCACGTGGCTCGTTCGTCGATGCCGTGCACCCGACAGCCGGCGCACTGCGCCAGGTGGCCGCACCCCTGGCCGGACAGGTCGATGCCACCACGCTGCCCGTCCCCGACTTCGCCGATCCGCACACCGACGAGGTACTCGCCGCAGTCGGCGTCGATGCCGACACGCTCGCCGCCTGGCGGGCCGAGGGGGCGATCGCATGAGCGACGTGCCCACCACGGACCTCGCCGCGATCCCCGACGGCGTCCTCGCCAGGATCGGGCAGGTCCAGTACGAAAAGGAGGGCGGCTTCCCGGTCGAGCACGGCTACATCTGGAGCACCTGCGCCGCCACCGAGAACGGCAACCCGCTGTTCTGGGACGACGCCGTGGCCGCCGAGCTCACCGACGGCCCCATCGCCCCACCGACGATGCTGTCGGTCTGGTTCCGGCCCCACCACTGGTCGCCGGGACGCACCGAGCCGGCCGTGCCGCTGCAGGCCCACTTCGACCTCAAGGACGACCTCGACCTGCCCGAGGCGATCATCTCGTCGAACACCATCACCTTCCACGATCCGGTCCGCATCGGCGACCGGGTCCGGTCCCGACAGGTCCTGAAGTCGATCAGCGAACCCAAGACCACGAAGCTGGGGCGGGGGCGGTTCTGGGTGATCGACGTCGAGTACCTGAACCAGGACGACGCCCTGCTCGGCGTCGAGTCCTACACGGCGTTCGGCTACCGGCGCGACGAGGGTGGGTCTTCGTGACCACGCGACTCCTCCACGGCGACGTCGCCGTCGACGACACGCTTCCCCCGCTCGGGGTCGACGTGACCGCCACGACCGTCGTACTGGGCGCCCTCGCCTCGCGCGACTGGCGCCCCATGCACCACGACAAGGACTTCGCCGTCGAGCGCAACGGCACGAGGGACATCTTCCTCAACACCCCCAACCAGGCCGCCTGGTTCGAGCGCTACGTCACCGACTGGACGGGACCGACCGGCCGCCTGGGCCGCATGACCTTCCGCATGAACACGTCGGTGTTCCCGGGCGACCACATGGTGTTCGGCGCCACCGTCACCGGCACCGACATCGACGCCGCCGGCTGCGGCTGGGTCGACCTCGACGTGGCGCTCATGGTCGGCGACGTGGCCACCACCACCTGCGCCGTGCGGGTGGCGCTGCCGGTCGGCGACGACGACAACCCGTGGAACCGCCGGGGCGATGGCTGGCGGCCCGACAGCGAAGGCGAGAGCTGATGGACCTGAACTTCACCGAGGAACAGGACATGCTCCGAGAGGCGGTGGCCGGCCTCTGCGCCGACGCCTCCGACACCGTGCGCTCCTGCGAGAACGACCCCCGGGGCTTCGACGACGGCTTCTGGGGACAGCTCGCCGCCATGGGCCTCACCGGCCTGATGATCCCCGAAGAGCACGGCGGGTCGGCGATGGGGCTGCTCGACGCCACCATCGTCTACGAGGAGATGGGCCGCAGCCTCGTGCCGTCGCCGCACTTCGTGTCTTCCGTGGTGTCGGCGGGCGTGCTCCAGGCCGGCGGCTCCGCCGACCAGCAGGCCGAATGGCTGCCCCGCATCGCCGCCGGCGATGCGATCCTCACGCCGGCGTGGCTCGAGCCCGACAACAGCACCGGACCGTCGGGCGTCCAGCTCGCCGCTGTGTCCGACGGCGACGACATCGTGCTGACCGGCGCCAAGCGCCACGTTGCGTTCGCATCGTCCGCCGACCGGTTCATCGTCCTGGCACGCGAGCACACCGGCGTCGGCCTCTTCCTCGTGGACCCCACCGCCGACGGCGTCACGCTCACCCAGCAGCTCACCGTCGCCTCCGACACGCAGTACCGGATCGACCTCGACGGGGTCCGGGTACCGGCCGCCGACCGCATCGGCGCCCCCGGCACCGGCTGGGACACCTGGCACACCGCCATGCTCGACGCCGTGGTGCTGGTCGCCGCCCAGGCCATCGGAGCCGCCGAGGCCTCGCACACCCTGGCCACCGAATACGCCAAGGTCCGCCACCAGTTCGACAAGCCCATCGGCTCGTTCCAGTCGATCAGCCACTACCTGGCGGACGGCATCACCGCCATCGACGGCGGCAGGGTGCTGGTCCAACGGGCGGCCTGGACCCGCGACCAGGGGCGGGACATCGCCACGCTCGCCCCCATGGCGAAGCTGTTCGCCACGCAGACCTGCCGGGACGTGGCCGCCACGACAATCCAGATCCACGGCGGCCTTGGATTCACCGTCGAGTGCGACGCCCAGCTCTACTTCCGGCGGGCCAAGTCGTGGCAGCTCAACTGGTACGACGACACCCACCTCGAGGACCTCATCGCCGCCGAACTCCTGGACTGAAGTCAGAGCAGTCCGCTCAGCGGTTGGGCCGCTCCCACTCGTCACGGAGTCGGTCGAGTGCACCGGGTTCATAGCAGTGGGTGAGGGCGCCTGCGAACCTCCGGATGGGGTTGTCCTCGAGCACGATCCTGCCCGGACCGTCGGCCCAGATTGTCAGTTCATCGCCGATCTCGAGGTCGTCTTCCTCAAGCACGCTCGCAGGAATGGTGATACGTCGGCGCCGATTCACCACCAAGGGGTGCTCGATCCTCCGGGTTGCCCGGTCTGCCATATACAGACGGTAGGCCTGACCGTCGTCGCCGACCCAGCGAGTTTGCGCCAGGTCAGCTCAGGACGCCGGTGGGGCAGGTGAGGCCGGTGCCGCCGAGGCCGCAGTAGCCCATCGGGTTCCTCGCCAGGTACTGCTGGTGGTGCTCCTCGGCGAAGTAGAAGGGGCCCCGGTCGACGATCTCGGTCGTGACCGGATCGAACCGGGCGGCGGCCAACAGCGGGGCGAAGGCGTCACGGGTGGCCTCGGCCGCTGCCCGCTGGGCTCTGTCGACGTAGATCCCCGAGCGGTACTGAGTGCCGATGTCGTTGCCCTGGCGCATTCCCATGGTGGGGTCGTGGTTGTCCCAGAACACGCCGAGCACCCCCTCGAGCGTGATCTCGGCCGGGTCGAACACGACCAGCACCGCCTCGTTGTGCCCGGTCAGGCCGGAGCACACCTCCTCGTAGGTGGGGTTCGGGGTGTGGCCGCCCGCGTAGCCGACGGCGGTGGTCCACACGCCGGGCGTCTCCCAGAAGCAGCGCTCGGCCCCCCAGAAGCAGCCCATGCCGACGACGAGCGTCTCGAACCCGTCGGGGTACGGCGGTGCGATCGACCGACCGTTGACGACGTGTGCGCCCTGCACCGGCATCGGTGTGCCGCGGCCCGCAAGCGACTCGTCGGGTCCGGGAATCGTGAGGGGCCTGCCGCGGAAGGTCATGTCGCGAGGCTACGCCCGGTTCAGAACGTGAAGGCCAGGTTCATGGCCAGTTGCCGGGCCAGGTCCTCGTCGCCGCCGATCGTGACGCGCCCGTCGGCGAGGTAGGGGCCAGGATCGACGCGGCCACCGGTGAGGGCCGCGAAGTCCGTCGAGGACACGGCGAGCGTGGCGGTCGGACCGCCCTCGAGCTCGTCGACCGCCTTGGCCCGGCCATCGACCACCACCCGCATCACCCGCTCGACGGGTCCGGTCAGCGTGACCTCGACGCGGCTGCCGTCGGGGGCACCGCCCTTCTTGCCGATGATGAACCCGATCGAGGACTCGATCTCGGCGATCGACATCTCGGCCGGGAGCCCCGACTCGTCGCCGGGCATGCCCAACGGCTCGCGGCAGTCCTGGAGGTGCAGCCAGGCGTCGTAGACCCGGATGTGCATGAACCGGCCGTAGGGGGCCTCGCCGACCGGGGTCCAGCCGACGGCGAGGAACTCGTCGTCGGACATGGCGTGCAGCACGCCGAGGCGCTTCGCCGAGATCTCCCGGAAGGCATCGAGCACGGCGGCACCCGTTCCGGAGCGGAACGACTCGACCCACTTCTCGTTGTTGGCGCCGATCGGGTGCTTGATGTGGTCGCCGCTGACCTCGAGGTCCGGCATCGGACGGCCGTCGAGCATGAGCTCGGTGCCGACGATGTGGGCCAGGTTGTCCTGGACGGTCCAGCCCGGGCAGCGGCTGGGCGTGGCCCAGTCGTCGTCGGAGAGCCCTTCGGCGAAGGCGTCCCACTGGCCCCATGCCTCGGCCAGTCCGGTCAGGATGCGTGTGCGGTCGATGTCCATGGTCGTCTCCGGTTCAGGGGGTCGGGTTGGCGACGCTCTGCCAGTCGCGAGCCTCGAGGTAGGGGCGGAACACCTCGCCGACGGCGGCAAGGTCGTTGGGCGTCTTGGGCCGCTGCAACTCGAACAGCTGTGGGAACTCGAGCCAGCCGACGACCATCTGCCACAGCCGGTCGGCGGCCTCGCCGGTCGGCGGGTCGATGAGGACCGGGCCGAACAGCTTGCGGGACTCGTCCTCGTCGGCGCCGGGGAAGACCAGCGTGGGCACGCCCCAGCCGCCGAGTTCGAGCACCCGCTCGTGGTCTGCACGGACGTCGTCGTGGGTGGTCTCGTCGGCGAGCGCCTCGTCGACGATCCCCGGATCCAGGTCCATCTCGGTGAGCAGGGCACGGGCCACGGCCGGTTCGTGGGGCTTGCGGCCCTCGACGTGCAGTGCCGTGCCGGCCTTGAGGTACCAGGCATCGTTGAGGGCGGGGTCCTCACGCTTGAGGAAGGCCCCGACCCGCATCATGGACCAGCCGTACGACCACTCGCGCTCCCACGGGTGCTTCTTGCCCTCGCCCCGGTTGACTTCCTCGAGGCTGAAGAAGCGCCAGTCGACCTCGAGTCCGAGGCGGTCGCGCACCTCGCGCATCCACAGCGAGGTCTGGTACGCCCACGGGCAGATCACGTCGAAGTGGAAGGCGACCCGGGTCGGTGCGGTGGTGTCACTCATGAGGCGCAGCCTCGCGCAACCCGTGGCGCAGCACCTTGCCGAGCGCATTGCGGGGCAGCGCATCGACGGGCACCACCCGGCGGGGCAGCTTGTGGGGTGCCAACCGGTCGCGGGCGAAGTCCCGGAGGTCGTCGGTGGTCGGGCAGGCGTGGCCCTCGGCGGCCACGACGAACGCCACGACCTCCTCGCCCCATTCCTCCGAGGGGGCTCCTGCGACGGCGACCTCGGCGACGGACGGGTGGGCGGCGAGCGCCTCGTCGACCTCCGCTGGGAAGACGTTGAGCCCGCCCGTGATGATCAGCTCCTTGGCACGGCCGGTGATCGTGACGTAGCCGTCGTCGTCGACCGATCCGAGGTCGCCGGTCCGGAACCAGGCGGCGCCACCGTCATCGCCCTCGTCGGCGGTGAACGCCCCGGCGGTGGTGTCGGGACGCTCCCAGTAGCCGCCGAACACGTTCGGCCCGCGCACCAGGATCTCCGAGGTGTCGGGATCGAGCCGGAGGTCGACCCCTGGCAGTGGGAAGCCGACACTGCCTGCCCGCCGCTCGCCGTCGTAGGGGTTCGACACCAGCATCACCGTCTCGGTCATGCCGTAGCGCTCGAGGACCGACACGCCGACGTCGGCGAAGCGGGCGTGCAGGGCAGGCGACAGCGGCGCAGAACCAGCCACGCAGAGACGCAGGCGGCCCAGTTCGGCCACCCGCTCGTGGTCGACCAGCCGGTGGTACATGGTCGGCACCCCGAAGAACATCGTGCACCCGTGCTCGGCGATGCCATCGAGCACCCGGTCCGGGGCGAAGCCCGGCTGGAGCACCGCAGAGCCCCCGGCCAGCAGGGTGCCGTGCAGCCCGACGCCGAGGCCGTGCATGTGGAACAGCGGCAGGCAGAGCAGCAGGCGGTCGGCCATGGTCCAGCGCCATGCGAGGCACACCGACTCGGCCCCGGCCAGCAGGTTCGCCTGGGTCAGCACCGCCCCCTTGGGCGCACCGGTCGTGCCCGACGTGTAGCCGATGATCGCCGGATCCCCTGGCGCCGAGCCGTCGAGCGGAGGAGTCGGCCCATCCGGCATGTCGACCGCCGTGGTGGCGACGATCAGGCCGTCGTCGAGGCCGGGGAGCAGGTCGGCCCAGCCGTCGTGATCGACGAGCGCCGCCGTCGGCCGGCAGTCGGCGACGATGTGGGCCAGCTCGGCGCCGGTGTAGGCGCCGTTGACGGGCACGACGACGAGGCCCAGTCGCAGGCAGGCCACGTGGGCGACGGCCAGGTCGAGCGACGACGGGCCCGAGACCAGTACCCGGTCGCCGGCGACGAGCCCAGCTGCGGCCAGCCTCCCGGCTGCGTCCGACGTCCGTTCGAGGAACTCCCCCCGGGTGGTCCAGGCGCCGCCGGCGTGGAGCAGCGGTCGGTCGGGGTCGTCGGCCAGGCGGACGGTCCAGGCGCCGGCGAGGGTTCCTGGCGCCGGCAGGTCGAATGCCGTCCCCTCGGGAACGTGGACGGCCCACGGCGGAAGCGCAGTGGTGCTCACCACGGCGACGGTAGCCCCCGGGACATCTCGACTTGACGAACGCCCGTCGAGCGTCCATACTAATGGCTTCCATTAGTTCCTCGACGCAGACTATTTAGGAGTCCCCGATGGAGTTCGGCATCTTCGCCAACGGCTACACCCCCGGCCCCGCCGCCCACGACAGCGACAGCGAGCACTGGGAACTCATGCGCGAGGCCGAGTACGGCATCCTCGCCGACAAGCACAACTGGAAGTACCTCTGGTTCGGCGAGCACCACGGCCTGACCGAGTACAGCCACATGTCGGCGCCGTCGCCCCTCATGGGCTGGGTGGCGGCCCAGACCGACTACATCCACATCGGCTCCGCCATCACCAGCCTTCCGACCAACAAGGAGCACCCGGTCCGCATCGCCGAGCGTGCCGCCATGCTCGACCACGTCACCAACCGCCGCTTCGAGTTCGGCACCGGCCGCGGCGCCGGGAGCCACGAGCTGCGCACCTTCAACGTGATGGACCCGAGCGTGACCAAGGCCCAGTGGGACGAGGTCATCCGCGAGATCCCGCGCATGTGGGAACAGAAGGACTACGACTTCGACGGCGAGTTCTTCACCGTCCCGACCCCGCACAACATCCTCCCCAAGCCCTACGGACAGGGACACCCGCCGCTCTGGGTGGCCTGCGGCAACCCGCCCACCTTCGCCAAGGCCGGCTCGATGGGCATCGGCGCCATCGCCTTCAACTTCGAGCCGATCCACAACCTCAAGGGCCGTGTCGAGTCCTACAAGGAGGCCATCCAGGACCCGACCGACCAGATCGGCCAGTTCAAGAACGACAACGTGATGATGACCAACTCGTGCATCTGCCTCGAGGACCGCGACGAGGCCCGCGCCGTCGCCATGGCGAAGGGCCGTGGCTACCTCGTCACGATGGTCAACATGTACCACGACACGATGCCCAAGTCCCCCGACGCCATCATCTGGCCGAACCCGCCGAGGGACCCGGGCTGGACCGACGAGCTCCTCGACATGGCGATCGAGGGCGGCTACATGCTCTGCGGCAACCCCGAGGAGGTCTGCGAGCAGCTCGTCCGCTACCAGGAGGTCGGCTGCGACCAGGTCGTGTTCGGCCTCCCGGTCGAGGGCCTCAGCCACGATCAGCACCTCGAGATGATCGAGCTGTTCGGCGACCACGTGATCCCCGAGTACGACCGGGACCGCACCCACTCGACCGACCACTACCGGGCCACCGCCGAGCGCCGCTTCCCCGACTTCCAGTACCCCGTCCCCGAGGGCATCAACGTCGAGATCCTGCCCACGACGGCGCTGCTGCCACTGGCTTAGGGAACTCGAACCCCGTGCCAAGGGACAGCACCGCAACCAGGGCGCTCCTGCTCACCGAAGCCGAGCGGCTGTTCGCCGAACAGGGCGTCTGGCAGGCGGGCGTCGGTGAGATCGTCGCCGCCGCCGGCCAACGCAACGCCTCGGCGCTGACCTACCACTTCGGGTCCCGGGAGGGCGTCCTCGACCGGATCCTCGCCGAGCACGAGGGCCCCATCGACGCCCACCGCGGCGAACTGCTCGAGTGCCTCGGCGACGAACCGCCCAACCATGCGGTTCTCGACGCCCTGGTCCGCCCCATGTCCGCCCGGCTGGCCGACGTGCGCGGTCGCCGCTACCTGCGGATCGTGGCGCAACTGGCGAGCCGGTTCCCGATGTGGCGCGAGGCCAGGGCCGGGCTCGAGCATCGGCACCTGCTGCGGGCCCTCGACCTGCTCGAACGGCGGCCGGCCCACCTGCCGGAGGCGGTGCGCCGCGAGCGGCTCGTCGCCATGATGCAGCTCATGACGTCGTCGCTGGCCGAGCGGGCTCGCCTGCTCGACGCCGGTGGCGACGCCGAACTCGGCGGTGCCGACTTCGAGGCGAACCTCACCGACATGCTGGCCGGGGTCCTCGGGGCACCCGCCACGCTGCCTGCGTAGGCGCACCGGTACCCTCCTCCGCCGTGCACGTCATCCTCGTCCGCCATGCCCGACCCGAGATCGTGGTCGACTCCCCGACCGTCGCCGACCCCGGCCTCGCTGAACTGGGCGTGTGGCAGGCGGCCCGGCTGGCCGACTGGCTGGCCTTCGAGGAGATCGACCACGTCGTCACCAGCCCGAAGCGTCGGGCCATCGAGACGGCGCAGGCCGTGTGCGACGCCCGGGGCCTCGCCAACGAGGTCGTCGACGACCTCGACGAGATCGACCGCTACTGCCATTCGTACTACCCCACCGAGATCCTCCAGACGGAGGGCAGGGCGCTGTGGGACCAGGTGGTCGCCGGCAACTTCACCGAGGTCGGATGGGACACCCCCGAGGTCTTCAACGCCCGCATCACGGCCGCATGGGACGACCTCTGCCGACGCTCACCCGGCGAACGGGTCCTCGTGTCCTGCCACGGTGGCACGGTGCGGGCGATCCTGGCCTCGGTGGCCGGCAACCAGCAGGCATCGTTCCGGACCGACTATGCGGCGATCAGCCGCGTCCAGGTGACCCTCGACGAGGACGGAACCCCGCACGCACACATCCTGTCGGTCAACGAGACCGGACACTTCGACGCCGACCGGACGACGGCAGGCGGCCCCATGCGCGGTGCGCCCGAGATGGCCTGGCCCGGCCGACGCCGGTGGATCACCACACCGCGCTAGCCGTCTCGACCCGCCCCGGGTTCAGCCCGACCCGCGCCAGCCTTGTGGAATGTCAGGGACCCGGGGGTCGGCCTCCCACGGGATGACATCGCTGGTCTCGACCATCCAGGTCAGCAGCCGGTCGCGGAGCCCCGCCGCAACGGCGGCCACGTCGTCGTCGCCCGCCCGGTCGGTGGCCAGCAGGTTCGTGGTCTCGGCGGGATCGGCCGACCGGTCGTAGAGCTCGTCCCGCTCCTCGTGCCGGTACACGTACGCCCATTCGGAGGTGCGCACACACTCGGCCTTGCCCACGAGGTGCGGCATTTCGTGCTGGATCTCCGACTTGTGGCGGTAGATCCGCCCGGCGACCTCCATCAGGGGCTCGTCGGCGGGGTTGAACCCGCCCTCGCAGAAGGCGGCATCCCGATGGTGGACGGTCGGGTCGGCGAACAGCCCGGTGAGGCTGCGGCCGAAGTGGGTGTGGCCGGGCTCGGTCTCGGCCAACTCGAGGCAGGTCGGCAACAGGTCGACCATCTCGACCTCGCCGAACACCACCTTGTGCTCCCCCACCCCCGGGCCGGCGGCGATGAACGGGTTGCGCACGAGGCTGGGGTCGAGTCCCGACGGCCACTTCTCGACCAGCCGGTAGTCGCCAAGGTACTCGCCGTGGTCGCTGAAGCAGAAGGTGACGGTGTCGTCGCCGTGACCGGTGCGGTCAACGGCCGCCAGGAGCCGCCCGAACTGGTCGTCGACCCGGCTGACCATGCCGTAGTAGGTGGCGGCGATCTCCCGCAGGTGCTCGTCGGTGAGGTCGTTCCAGCCGTAGCGGCGCCGGTACTCGTCCATGAACCCCGGCTTTCCCAAACCGGCCTCGACCGCGATCGGAGCGGGCATGCCGGCCCGGTCGTGCATCGAGAACCAGGGCTCCTCGACAATGAACGGCGGGTGCGGTGCCAGCAGCGGCACCCACATCGCCCACGGCCGGTCGTCGGTGCGCTCCTCCAGCCACCGGATCGCCGTCTGCACGGTGGCCTCGTCGCCGTCGAGGCGGGGCTCGTCGCCCTGGCTCCCGAACCAGAAGCCCCGGAAGAGCGGGTGGTCCTCGTCGACACCGAACCGCAGGTCGCCCCACCCCCAGGTGGGCTCGACGAGGTTGCCGCAGAAGTCGGTGCTGGCCTCGGTCACGCCGGGGGCGAAGACGTCGCCGCGGTTGCCGGGCATGGCCACGTCGTAGCCGGCGTCTTTCAGGTAGCGCAGCAGGTTGGGCTCCCACGGCTTGAGCAGGTGGCGGAGGGTGCGGTGGCCGGCGGTGTGCGGGTACCAGCCGGTCATGATCGACACCCGGCTGGGGCCACAGACGGAGTGCTGCGACCACGCCGAGTGGAAGCGGGTGCCCCGCAGAGCGAGGGCGTCGAAGTGGGGGGTCTGCGCCACCGGGTTCCCGAAGCAGCCTAGGGCATCCGCCCGGAGCTGGTCCGGGGTGAACAGCAGCAGGTTCGGTCGTCGCATCGGCGCCGATGGTAGGGCAGTCGGCGAATCAGTTCCGGAACCGCACCAGGGACGGGTCGAGGTCGGCGATGGTGGCTGATCCCACGAGCGCCATGGTCTGCTCGACGCCTGACCGCATGAGCTCCAGCACGTGGTCGACGCCCCGCTCCCCGGCCGCCCCGAGGGCGTACATGTGGGGGCGGCCGGCCATGACGGCCGTGGCGCCGAGCGCGCAGGCCTTCACGACGTCGCTGCCGCGCCGCACGCCGCCGTCGCAGATGACCTCGATGCGGTGGCCGACGGCTTCGACGACCTCGGGCAGCAGCTCGAACGGCACGGGGGCTGTGTCGAGCTGGCGGCCGCCGTGGTTCGACAGGGCGATGGCGGCCACGCCGGCGTCGGCCGCCAGGCGGGCGTCGGCCACGGTCTGGATGCCCTTGAGCACGATCGGCCCGTCCCAGATCGACTGCAGCCACTCGAGATCGCGCCATGACAGGCCGGGGTCGAACTGGGCGGCCGAGTACTCGGCCAGCGAGACCGCATCGGCACCGTCTCCGGCATCGCTGCCGATGGCGCTCGAGAACCGGATCGGCTCGGAACGCAGCAGCCGCAGGGTCCAGCCAGGGTGGCGCATCCCGTCGAGGAAGGTTCCGGGCCCGATCTCGGGCGGCAGGGTGAAGCCCCGCCGGACATCGCGCTCGCGCCGTCCGAGCACCGCTGTATCGACGGTGAGCACGATCGCCTCGTAGCCGCTGGCCGCCGCCCGTTCGACCAGGCTGCGGATGTGGTCACGGTCGTGCCAGACGTACACCTGGAACCAGAGCCGGGCGCCGTCGCCGGCCACGGCCGCACATTCCTCGATCGACCGGGTGCCCATGGTCGAGAGCGTGAACGGCACCCCGGCCCGGCCTGCGGCTCGCACGACGGCCAGCTCGCCTTCAGGGTCGGCGATGCGGGTGAAGCCGATCGGTGCCGTGATGTACGGGAAGGCGACGGGGCGGCCTAGCAGGGTGGTCGACGGGTCGACCTCGGCCACGCCGCGCAGCACACGGGGCCGGAACTCACAGCGTCGATAGGCCTCGACGTTGCGACCCAGGGTGATCTCGTCCTCGGCGCCACCGTCGATGTAGTCGAACACCCCGCCCGGGAGCCGCTTCTTCGCCAGGCGCCGCAGGTCGGTGACGGCTGCCGCCTGGCGCAGCCGACGGACCGTGCGGTCGCGTTCCGGGCGCCGCAGCCGAACGACCGACCGCAGCGTTCGCAGGGCTCCCATCAGCCGCCGCTCTCCTTGGAGCGCTTCTCGGCGAACAGATCCTTGCAGCGTGGGCAGATCGGGTAGCGGTCGGGGTTGCGGTCCGGGACCCAGAACTTGCCGCAGAGCGCCATGATGGGCCGACCGGTCACCGTCGACTTGACGATGTCGGACTTGCGGGCGTAGTGCGAGAACCGGTCGTGGTCACCGTCGTCGAGGAGCGGGTCGGACGGCCTCGTCTCGACGGGAGTGACGGTTTCGAGGTCGGACATGCGTCGTCCTCAGCCACCGAGGGCGTCGAGCTTGGCGACCCGGCCAACGTGGCGGCCGCCCTCGAACTCGGCGTCCAGCCAGGCCGTCACCGCCCGGACCGCGACCTCGGGGTCGATGAGGCGCTCGCCGAGGCACAGCACGTTGGCGTCGTTGTGCTGCCTGGCGAGCTGCGCCGAGACCACGTCGTGGACGGGCGCCGCCCGGATTCCGGAGACCTTGTTGGCGGCCATGGCGATGCCGAGGCCCGAGCCGCAGACGCACACGCCGAGGTCGGCGTCGCCTCCGGCCACGGCCCGGCCGACGGCCTCGCCGAAGTCCGGGTAGTCGACCCGGTCGGCCGAGTGGGCGCCGAGGTCGCTGACCTCGTGGCCGAGGTCGCGCAGGACGTCGGCGAGCTGCTGCTTGAGGGCGAAGCCGGCATGGTCGGAGCCGACGGCGATGCGCGACATGGCGCCGATGCTAACGGGGGGCGACTTCGAGCCCGGCGGCGCAAAGTGCCTCGGCGTCGATGGCGCCGACGCGCAGGATCCGGGCCGGTGGGACGGTGAGGTCGACGACGGTCGATGGAACGCCTTCGCACGAACCGCCGTCGAGGACCAGGAGGCCGCCGCCCAGGACGGCCGCCGCCTCGACTGCGGTGGACGGGCTGGGCTCGCCGGCCCGGTTGGCCGACGTGGTGGCCAGGGGACCGACCTCGGCGGCCAGCGCCCGGACCAGGTCGTGGTCGGGACAGCGCAGGCCGACCGTGGTGAGCCCTCCTGCCCCGGGACCGAGGTGGAGTTCGGCACCCGGCGTCCGGTGCACGACGATGGTCAGCGCTCCCGGCCAGAGGTCGGCGAGGGCGCCGAGGTCGGCGTCGGTGAGCGCCGATGCCTGGGCGGCGTCGGCCACGAGGACCGCCATCGGCTTGGCCTCGTCGCGACCCTTGCGCCGGAAGATGTCGGCCACTGCTGCTGCGTCGTCGACCAGTGCCGCCACCCCGTAGACGGTGTCGGTCGGAAGCACGACCGGTCGTCCGGCCCGGAGCTCGGCGGCCGCCGCGGCCACGGCACCGGCCGGGTCGGCAACGGCATCGACCACCCGGCCGGTCACGCCGGCCTCCTGGCGACGAGCGCCCGGTCGCTGCCGGCCAGGTCGGGGCGTGCCTCCACTTCGACGAGGCCCACTGCCGACGCCCGCTCCGCCAGTCGATCGACCTGTCGGGGATCGAGTTCGAGGACGAGGGAGCCGCCGGGGGCGAGCCACACGGGAGCGCCGTCGACGATGACGTCGAGGTCCTCGGTGCCGTCGTTGCCCGGCACCAGCGCAGCGTGGGGTTCCCAGTCGGCGACCTCTGGCGGCAGCGGCTCACCGGCTGCCACATACGGGGGGTTGGCGACCAGCAGGTCGAGGCGACCCCGCAGGTCGCCGGGCAGGGCGTCGAACCAGGAACCCTCCGCCAGGGACACCCGCCGGGCGGGGCGTCCGATGCCGGAAAGGTTCGCCCTTGCCACGGCGAGGGCGTCCGGGGAGCGGTCGGTGCACCAGACCCGTGCGCCGACGCGTTCGACGGCGATCGAGAACCCGATGGCGCCGGAACCGGTGCCGAGGTCGACGACGAGCGCCTCTCCGGATCGGCCGGCGACGATCCGGTCGAACTCGTCGAGGGCGTGTCCCACAACCGCCTCGGTCTCCGGCCGCGGGATCAGGACCCGTGGATCGACCATCAGGTCGAGGGTCCGGAATGACCAGTGGCCCAGCACGTACTGCAGTGGCTCACCGGAAAGGCGGCGCCGCAGAAGTTCGTCGTGGCGGGCCATGCCACGCCGGGTCACGAGATCGTCGAGGTCGAAGCCGCTGATCTCCTCGACGATCCAGCGGGCCTCCTGCGACGGGAGCCCGACCGCCCTGAGGCGCTCCGTGGATTCGGCGAGGACCTCCCGCCAGGTGATCGTGCCGGCGGTGCCCGCCTCAGCCATCGGCGAGCTGTCGGGTGCGCTCGTCGGCAAGCAGCCCGTCGGTGACCTCGTCGAGGTCGCCGGCCAGGACCCGGTCGAGCCGGTAGAGCGTGAGCCCGATGCGGTGGTCGGTGATCCGGTTCTCCTTGAAGTTGTAGGTGCGGATCTTCTCGGAGCGGCCGCCACCCCCGACCTGGTCCCTACGGGCGGCCGAGGCCTCCTGCTGCTGCCGGTCCTGTTCGATCTGGAGGAGCCGGGAGCGCAGCACCCGCAGGGCCTTGACCTTGTTCTGCAGTTGGCTCTTCTCGTCCTGCATGGCGACGACGACACCCGTGGGCAGGTGGGTGACGCGCACGGCGGAGTCGGTGGTGTTGACCGACTGCCCGCCCGGCCCTGACGCCCGGTAGACGTCGATCTGCAGGTCGTTGTCGTCGATCTGGACATCGACCTCGTCGGCCTCGGGCAGCACGATCACGGTCGCCGACGAGGTGTGGATTCGGCCCTGCGACTCGGTGACCGGCACCCGCTGCACGCGGTGCACGCCGCCCTCGTACTTGAGCCTGGTCCAGGCATCGTCGCCCCTGATCAGGAACGAGACCTCGGAGAAGCCGCCCATGTCTGATTCGCGGGCTTCGAGCGGCTCGGTCTTCCACGAATGGACCACGGCGAACGCCTGGTACATGTCGTGGAGGTCGCGGGCGAACAGGTTGGCCTCCTCGCCCCCCTCGGCTCCACGGATCTCGATGATGACGTTGCGGCCGTCGTTGGGGTCGCGAGGCAGCAGCAGGAACCGGAACCTCTCCTCGAGGTCGGCGATCGCGGCCTCGAGGTCGGTGATCTCGGCCCGGAGCTCGTCGCGGTCGTCGCCTTCGGCCTCGGCTGCCATCTCGCGTGCCACCTCGAGGTCGCCGTGTGCCTCGCGGAGTGGGCGACCGACGGAGAGGATCTCCTCGAGCTCCTTGAACCGCCGGCCCACGGACCGGAGCAGGTGCTGGTCGCCGAGCACCTCGGGGTCGGAGAGGCGCCCTCCGGCCTCGGTGTATTCGGCCTCGAGGGCCTCGACTCGCTCCAGCATGCCGGTCAGGGTAGCGGTGGGGTCCCGGCACCCTGAGGTGGATGAGGGAGAGCGCTCAGGCCCAGCTGCCCTCGATGCCGATGATCGTCGCCGGAACGGCCAGCCGGGCGACGGCCCGTTCGACCGGTGGGAGGACGTCGCGTGGAGGGACCACCACGAGTACCCGGTCGGGTTGCTCGCGCAGCACGAGGTCGGCGGTGGCGGACACCAGGTCGGCGTCGACCCCGACGGAGCAGACCACGAGCACCCGCTCGTCGTCGGGTGCGGTGCCGACCGCCGGGGCCGGAGCCGGGGCACGCAGGCCACCGCGCTCGACGGCCGGATCGACGGGCGCCAGGTCGGCGAGGCCCACGCGGCCGGGATCGGCCAGCAGGTCGTGGCGCAGCCAGCGCTCGCGGGCGAGGGTGGCCAGCGGATGGGCGCCGGCGCCCTCGCGGCGCTGGGTCCGAACCTGGTCGGCGGCAGCGGCGAGAGACTCGGCGGTCGGCTGGTCGCCGTGGAGCAGGGCCGATGCCTCGCGATCGAAGCGCCCCACGCCGGTCTCGAAGCCGGCGTCGGTGGCCCGGACCACCTCGAGGCCGAACACCTCACCGCGCCAGATGCCGTGCTCGAAGATCGGGTCGACACCGGCACCCCGGCAGAGGTCCTCGAAACCGTCCGGGACCGGAGGCGGCTCGTCGCGCGTCAACGCCGCTGCCGCATCAGCGGCCTGTGAACCGGCACCGACGACCACGCGCGCCTCGGGCGCCGGATCGAGTGCGACCGCCCGCCGGGCGGCAACCGACGCAGCATCGGCGTCGTCGAAGAAGAGCACGAGGCGGACGGCGTCGTACCGGGCAGCCAGCAGCAGGGCCTGGCCCAGCGCCCGCTCGGGGGCATCTTCGCCGGCGAGGGCGACGACCGTGCCAGCATCGACGATCGCCGCTCCCCCACCGAGGGCGACCGGGTCACCGGCGAGGGACAGACCGAGGTCCGTGGCGAGGGCGCGCAACTTGGCGCCCAGAAGGAAGGCCCGCTGCTCGGGGTCGAGGCTCACGGTCGGTTGCGTCGCAGGCGCACTGCCTGCGGCGAGGGGGTTCAGCCCTGGCGGCGCTTGCCGTAGCGGCGCTCGAAGCGCTCGACGCGGCCGGCGGTGTCGACGATCTTCATCGTGCCCGTGAAGAACGGGTGGCTGGCCGACGAGATCTCGACCTTGGCGAGCGGATACTCGTTGCCGTCGTCGAGGGTGATCGTGTCGCTGGTCTTCATGGTGGACCGGGTGAGGAACAGGGTGCCCTCGGAGGCGTCCTGAAAGACCACTTCGCGGTACGTGGGGTGGATGTCGGGCTTCATGGCGGGTCCAGTCTGCGGTTCGCGGCGGGTGTCGGCAACCCGCGGCGGAAGGTTCGGGCGTTCAGCCGAGGTTCGGGCCCTTGGCGATCTCCGCCAGGAACTCGTCGTTGTTCTTGAAGGTCCTGAGCCGGTCGATGAGCAACTCGAGGCCGGCGGCCCCGCTGTTGCCCTCGTCGCCGAGGCCGTTGAGGACCCGCCGCAGCTTCCAGACCTGATTGAGCTGCTTGCGATCGTAGAGGAGTTCCTCGTGCCGGGTCGACGAGGCGTTGACGTCGATGGCCGGGTACACGCGCCGCTCGGCGATGCGCCGGTCGAGCCGCAGCTCCATGTTGCCGGTGCCCTTGAACTCCTCGAAGATGACCTCGTCCATCCGTGAACCCGTCTCGACGAGTGCCGTGGCGAGGATGGTCAGCGAGCCGCCCTCCTCGACGTTGCGGGCCGCACCGAAGAACTTCTTGGGCGGGTAGAGGGCGCCGCTGTCGACACCACCGGACATGATCCGGCCGGTGGCGGGAGCCGCCAGGTTGTAGGCACGGGCGAGGCGGGTGATGCCGTCGAGCAGGATGACGACGTCCAGGCCGGACTCGACCATCCGCTTGGCCCGCTCGATGGTGATCTCGGCGATGCGGGTGTGCTCGTCGCTGGGACGGTCGAAGGTGGAGGCGGCCACCTCGCTGTGCATCAGCCAGCGACGCATGTCGGTGACCTCTTCCGGACGCTCGTCGACCAGCAGGACGATGAGCTTCACCTCGGGGTTGTTGACCTCGATGGACCGTGCGATCTGCTTCAGGATCGTGGTCTTGCCGGCCTTCGGCGGCGAGACGAGGAGCCCGCGTTGGCCCTTGCCAATCGGACACAGCAGGTCGACGATGCGGGCCGTCATGTTGGACGGGTCGTCGGGGGTCTCCATCTTGAGCTGCTCGTCAGGAAACAGCGGCGTGAGGTCCTCGAAGCGGGGGCGCCCCTTGGCGTCCTCGGGCTTGCCGCCGTTGACGGTGTCGATGCGCAGCAGCGCCGGGTTCTTCTCGCTGCGGTTGGCCGGCCGGGAAGCGCCGGTGAGGTGGTCGCCCTTGCGCAGCCCGAACTGGCGGGCCTGCTTGACCGACACGTAGGCATCGGCCTTCGAGGCCTTGTAGCTGCTGGTGCGGAGGAAGCCGTAGCCCTCGTCGCGCATGTCGAGGTAGCCCTCGACCTCGACGGGCTCGCCGTCCCATGTCTCTTCCGGGGCTTCCTGCTGGCCGCGACCACGGCGGCGACGTCGGCGGTTGCCGGCTTCGCCATCGTCCTGCTGGCCCTGCTGGCCCTGCTGGCCACGGTTGCCCTGTCGGTCCCGGTTGCCCTGCTGACCCTGTCGGTCCCGGTTGCCCTGCTGACCCTGTCGGTCCCGGTTGCCCTGCCGACCCTGCCGATCGGACCCGGCCTCGGAACTGGACTCGGACCCGGCCTCGCCGCTCTCGTCGGGCTTGTCACCTGACCCTTCGTCGGACGATGCCTCGGCTTCGTCACCCTCCTCGGCGACCGCCACCTCCCATTCGGCGGGGGGCTCCTCGGCGGAGGGCTCTTCAGCGGAGGGCTCTTCGGCGGAGGGCTCTTCGGCGGAGGGCTCTTCAGCGGAGGGCTCCTGGGCCGGTGCCACGTCGTTCGACGAGCCGGACCCGTTGGAGGACGTCTCGAAGCCGGCCAGGTCGAGGATCAGGTCGACGATCTCGGCCTTGCGGGCACGAGAGCCCGGCTTGCCGCCCAGTGCGGTGGCAATCGTGGTGAGCTCGTCGCGGTCTTTGCCCTCGAGGGCATCACGTTCGAGTTGGGTGGAGTCCATGTCTCAGACACCTCATCATTTTCTGCGGGTTTCCGCGGGCGGAATCGCCCTTCATTGGTTCCGACCACATCGGCCGAAAGATCACTCACGGGGAGTGGGGTGGCGGTACCGAACCGGCCGGGGCCACCTGACGAGGTGTCCACCGGAATCGGAGGGAGTATCAGCCTGTCGACGGGAGAAACGGGGGCCGTCAGTCCCCGCCCGACGACCAGCACATCGTACCGAGAACAGTCGCGCGGTCGCAACCACCCTCGAAAAGCCCCGTGATCATCGGCCTCCCGGGTCGTTCCGGAGCAACAGGGTGCTACCCACGAGCGCCGCCACGGCCAGCAGGACGGTCGGCGTCCATGAGCCCGTCAGGTCGTGGGTCACGCCGCCGACTACCGGTCCGATGCCGCCGGCCAGGCCGACCGCCAGGCCCTGCAGGCCCATCAGCAGTCCCAGGTCGCGGGCGTCGAAGCGGGTGCGGGCGTAGATCGCCTGGAGTGGGCTGGTGGCGCCGAGCGATGCACCGGCCACGACGGCGTAGGCGATGCCGGCCGGCACCGTGCCGACGAGCAGGAACGCGACGCCCACGGCACTGACGGCGTAGGCGAGCCGAAGGAGCCGGTCGGCACCGAAGCGCTCGACGACGCCCATCAGGCCCATGCGCCCGAACAGCTGACCGAAGCCGCGCAGGCCGCCGAGGGCGCCGGCGGCACCGAGGCTCAACCCGGCGCCCGTCATGATCGGCACCTGGTAACCGAGGATCGTGGTGTACGCCAGCCAGACGAGGAAGAAGACCAGGAGCATCCGGCGGATGGCCGGCCGGCCGAGGGCGTCGCGCATCGCCCGCCACGGGTTCTGCGAAGCAACCTCCTCGGATCGGCCGGCCTCACCGAGCGAGGCCGCCAGGAGGGCGCCGGCGACGGCCAGGAGCGCCAGCACCCGACCGGTGGTCCGCCACCCCCATGCCTCCACCATCCAGGCGGTCATCGGGAGGTAGATCGCACTGCACATGGCGCCGACCATCGTCAGGCGGGCGATCGCCCGGTCGGGGCGGTCCGGCCGGAGCCGTGCCGCCGCCGCCGTGGTCACGTGGTAGAAGCCCGTCGCTCCGACGATCCCAGCCCCGAGCGCATAGAGGGCTCCGAAGACGACCTGGTGTGTCGCCCAGGTCGCAGCCAGCAGGCAGCCGCCTCCCACCACCGCCTGGAGGAGGAACGGCCCCCGGCAGCCGAAGCGGTCGAGGAGCCGACCCCCGACGACCGAGGCCACCCCGTTGATGACGAAGCCGGCGCCGAAGGTGACGCCGAGCATCGTGGTCCCCCATCCGACATCGTCGTGGATCGGACCCATGAGCACACCGAACGAGTAGAGCCACGAGCCGTACGAGGTGATCGTGACGATGCCGAGGACGAGCACGCCGTAACGGCCCGACCGAATGTTCATTGGGCAGATGCTCAGCAGGTTATGAGCGAGGCGGCATCGGTGAGGGCACCTGTCCGTGCCCGATACCAGACCCAACG
>Ga0209554_1000073_pt1 | contig 74749 bp, 67 predicted proteins | sample MarorgKNORR_S2LV_5_FD_188221 | JGI IMG/M metagenome (GOLD analysis project Ga0209554, IMG submission 188221) | Marine microbial communities from the Southern Atlantic Ocean, analyzing organic carbon cycling - Bottom_A/KNORR_S2/LV (SPAdes) (version 2) | ecosystem: Environmental > Aquatic > Marine...
CGGCCGCCTGGCGATCACGATCCCCACGACGACCAGCGAGCATCTCTACCTGCGTCTCGGGGACGAATACTTCGAGAGCCCCGGCGGGCACATTCGGATCTTTCGACCGAAGCAACTCGCACGCGGGCTCGCCGCGGCCGGGCTCTCGACCGTGGGCGCGGGGTTCGCCCACGGCTTCCACACGCCCTACTGGGTCCTGCGCTCGGTGATGCACCTGCCCGACGCGGACCAAAGTCGCCTGGTCCGGGCCTATCGACACTTCTTGATCGCCGCGACCGGCTCGCGTCTCATGGACCGGATCGAACGCGGGCTCAACTACATCTGTCCCAAGAGCGTGATCCTCTATGCGAGAAAACCCGAGAGATCGGTTCTCGCAGCATGAGCCGCGACCGGCCCCGGCGGATCGCCTTCGTCGCGTATCGCGGCAACATGGCGTGCGGAGGCCAGGGGGTCTACCTCTGGTTCCTGGCCCGCGAACTGGCGCGCCTCGGCATCGAGGTCGATGTCTTCGTCGGCCCGCCCTACCCGGACCCGATGCCCTTCGCACGGCGCGTCGAAGCGCTGCCCAATCGCCAGTTCTGGGCGCGCTGGTACACGCGGGATTACAAGGGAATGTTTCCCGGTCCGCCCGGCAGTGCGCTGCACCCGCTCCACTTCTACGAACTGGCCAGCAGCCGACTCGGGTTCCTGCCCGAACCCTTCGCCTTCAGCCTACGAGCCTTCACCGCGCTGGTGCGGCGCCTGCGCGCAGGGGACCGCTGGGATCTCGTTCACGACGTCCAGTGTCTCGGCTACGGCCTGCTGGGCCTGAAGGCCCTCGGGCTTCCCGTGGTCTCGACGATCCACCACCCGCTCAGTGTCGACCGGGAAGCCTCCTTCGTCCGGGATACGACCCTCCAAGAGGCCGTTGGCACGATGCAGTTCTACCCCATCGGAATGCAGTCCTTCGTGGCCCGGCGCCTGGACCGGGTGCTGACCTCCTCCGAAGCCAGTGGCCGACGCATCGTCGACGACTTCGGCGTGTCGCCCCGTCGTCTCGTCAACGTCTCGAACGGTCTCGACACCGACCTCTACGCCCCGGAGCCCAGCCTTCCCAAGAAGGATCTCGACCTCCTCTGCGTCGGCCGCGCAAACGACCCGAACAAGGGCGTTCGCACACTGATCGCGGCGCTCGCCAGGCTCCCGGAAGATGTGCGCCTGACCCTCGTCGACGACGACGCCCCGGAGAACCCGGTGTTTTCCTGGGCGCGGCGCGCCGGTGTCGCCGAGCGCCTGCACGTCACCGGCCGCGTCGACACCTCCGAACTGGTGCGCCTCTACCGCGAGGCCACGCTGCTGATCGTACCGTCGCGCTACGAGGGCTTCGGACTTCCAGCGGTCGAAGCACTGGCCTGCGGTACTGCGGTGGTGGCCAGTCGCGCCGGCGCCCTGCCCGAGGTCCTCGAGCGCAGCGGGGGGGGCAGCCTCGTTCCCCGCGACGATCCCGAGGCCCTGGCCACGGCGATTCGCATCCTGCTGGAGGATCCGGCGCGCCGCGACCGCCTCGCCCGGCGCGGACGCGAGCGCGTGGTCGAACATTTCTCCTGGAGCCGGATCGCCGCGACCACCGCCGCCGTCTACGAAGACGTGCTGGCAGAGCGTCGCGGTGGTCCCGCCAGCACGACCACGTCGGCCAACGCCGGATAGCGCCGGGCCAGCGCATCGAGTGCACGCAGAATCGCGTTCGCGACGCCGCGCGGCAGCCTGGACGCGAGCTTCGACCAGCCCGGGGCCCCCCAGCCCAGCGACACCCCGACCACCGCATCGAGTTCGAAGTAGCGGCTCGCCTGCTCGCTCATCAACGAGAGGTCGTAGCGCGTGAAGTGATCGCTCGGTGCATCGTAGCCCCGCCGGCCCCGCGCGGATTGCCGGCCCGGCAGCCAGTCGTCGAGCCCATCGAGAAAGCGACCCAGCCGGCACGCCAGGGAATCGAAATTGGCGATCGCGAGCACCACCACACCGTCGCTACGGGTGACGCGAGCCATTTCTGCCACCGCCTCGGCGGGACAGTCGAAGTGGTCGATCGCACCCTTGCAGACCGCGGCATCGAAACTCTGTCCGGCGAAGGGCAGCGCATCCGACCAGCTCCTGACCCAGCCGGGCTGTGGCGAGGGAGCGTCGGCCGCAAAGAGCCTCGCCATCCCCATCATCCGCTTCGACGGTTCGGCGCCCACCACGCGCGCACCCCGCGCCGCCAGCGCCAGCGAGTCCTGACCGACGCCACTGGCGACGTCGAGCACGCTGCGACCGGAATCGGGGCGGCAGAGATCGAGGGTCACCTCGGTCATGCGCGCGAAGAGGTAGTCGCTGTCCGGCGTGGTCCCGGTCGGAATCACGTCGCTCATGTCTCGGTCGAGGTCCACTACCCGCACGGCGGCGAACACTAGCGGGCCCCCGGGATCGCGGCTCGCGGCCGACCGTGGGGACCCGTCGACTGCGCGGTATGCTTCGGGTCTTGTCATGAGCGACGGGAAGCCGGCGATCCGGCGAAACTTCAGGCGAACGGGAGCCGCGCGCCTCCGGCGGATTTTCGGAGATCGGACCCAGTCCTTTCGGCTGATCGTCTACCTCTCGATCTTCGTCTTCGTCCTGCTCTACGTCTTTAGCGTTCGCGGGGTCGAATCCGCCCTCGATACCCACTTCCAGAAGGTCGTGCGGCAAGCGGTCGAGGTCTCGCTGCTGCACCGCCCCGTCGCCCTCCAGATCCAGGATCAGATCGAGAGGCGTATCCAGGAATCCGCCTGGGTGCGGATCGGCGGTGTTCGCGTCACGGTGATCGTCCTCGGCCACGACGGCACCTACCTCTACGTCGGCGGCCGGGCGCTGCTCCCGCCTCCCAGCGTCGACCCCGGCGACTGGCTGCGCGATGCCCAGCGATTGCTGCCGGCCAGCGCGGAGGTGATTGTCTCGGTCCCCCACAACGCCCTGCTCTCGAACGGAATCCTGCTGGTCTACGCCGCGCTGCTCTTGCAGGGACTCTTCGTCTACCACCGCATCTCGACGCGACGCGAGGAACGTTCCCTCGAATTCGCCCGGTCGGCGCGAGACGCCGCCTTTGAACGCTCTCGCGGGATCGAGAACGAACTCGCGGAAGTCAAGGACCGCCTGCTCCAGGTCGAGCCTGCGGAACGCGAACACGGCCTCGAAATCCGCGAACTGCGGCGCGAACGCGAAACCCTGCGGCGCAATCTCGGCAAGCTGGCCACCCGCGAAGAAGAACTGATGGGCCGCGCCGCGCGCGCCACCGATCTGGACCAGGAGCGTTCGGCGCTGGAAGATCTGCTCGACGAAGCCACCGGCGAGCTCTCCGCGCGAGATGACGAGATCTCACGCCTGCAGTCGAGCCTGCAGAAGGCCGCCCACAGCGAGAAGCGCTCGACCAGCGCTCGGGGACGCGAGACCGACCATCTCGGCCGCCGCCTGCGGACCCTCTACCCCAACGTCGAGTTCGACGACCACGCCCTCGAGGACCTCGTTGCCCTGCGCGACGAGAGCATGAAACTCAAGGCCGAAGCCGCGGTCAAGAAACTCTGCGACGAAGCCGAGAACGTCGGGGTCCGACGCAAGGTCGGGGGTCTACCCGCCCACCTCACGATCTTCGAACTGGGTTTCGCGGGAAAGGGCCGCATCTACTACTGCCGCGGCCGCGCCCAGCGCTTTCGGATCCTCGCCGTCGGCGCGAAAAATTCCCAGAAGAGCGATCTGGACTACCTGGCCCGGCTGCCGAAGGTGTGACGGGCCTCGGTACCCGCCGCCGACCACGCCAGTGCCTCGCGGAGTTGCTGCTTCAGCGCCGCGTCTTCCCACGGCTTCGCGATCAGGCAGCGGATCCCCAACGCCTCGAGTTCCGACTCGGCCACCGCCTGACTCCAACCCGAGATCAACAGCCGCGCCGCCCCGGGCTGGCGCCGCTTCGCCTCCGCCAGCAGCTCGAGGCCGGTCATCCCCGGCATCATGTGGTCGGAGAGGATCAGATCGATTTCTTCCGAATCGAGAACGGCCAGCGCTTCGGGAACGCTCCTGGCGGTGCGAATTTCGTAACCTTCGCGGCGCAAACTGCGGCGTAGGGCCGACAGGATCCGTTCCTCGTCGTCGACGAGCAGCAGGCGCGGTAAGCGTTTGGCCTTAGCCATCGGCGGGTTCGGGGGCCGGCGCGCGTTCCGGTAGCCAAACCCGGAAACACGTCCCGCGGCCGACCTCGCTCGTTACACTGATCTGCCCGGCGTGGCGCTCGACAATGCTGTACGAGGTCGAGAGCCCCAGGCCCGTCCCGACACCGACTTCCTTGGTCGTGAAGAAGGGGTCGAAGATCCGCCCGAGATTTTCGGGCGAGATGCCCTCGCCGGTATCTTCTATTTCGATCTCGACGCCGCCTTCGGCGATACGCGTCCGCACCCAGATCGTTCCGGGTTCTGTTTCTTTTGCGCGCGCCTCGATCGACTGATAGGCGTTCACCAACAAGTTCATGAAGACCTGCTTCAGCTGCATCGGATAACAGCAGATCTCGGGCAATTCGCCGTATTCCTTCTCCAGCACGACCGAATGCTTCATCATCGTCCACACGATGCTGGCGGTCGAATCGACACACTCGTTGATGTCGGCATCCACCCTCTCGCCGGAATCGCGATAGGAGAAATCGCGGAGGTCCTGAACGATGTGGCGGATGCGCTCGGAACCCTCTCGGGATTCCTGCACGGCCTTCGCAAAATCGCTGTAGACGAAATCGATATCGAGTTCGCGGGAGAGCGCTTCGAGTTCGCCCGCCACGCTCTGGGCGGCCGCAAAGTCGCCCCGCGTTACGGTGCTACTCAACTCCGCGGTCAGCTTCCAGACGCCTCGCAAGTCCGTGAGGTACTCGTTCATCTGGTGCAGGTTCGCGTGGATGAACCCGGTGGGATTATTGATCTCGTGGGCGACACCCGCCGCCAGCTTGCCAATCGACGCCATCTTCTCCGATTGGAGTACCTGCAGCTCGAGCTGCTTCACCTCGGTCAGGTCCTGGAAGATGGCGACCGCACCCGAGCGCTGCCCCTCCCGGTTGGTCATCGGGGCGCACGAGATTCCCACCGGCACGAGCGCGCCATCCGAACGCCGAACCACGGTCTCCTCGCCCTTCCAGCTCACTCCTTCGTCGAGGGTGCGCGCGATCAGGCTCGGTTCCCCACCCTCGGGATCGAACCAGTCATCGACGAGCCCGCCCAGCAGGCTTCCCGCAGCCGCCCCCAGCACTTCTTCGGCGGTCGCATTCGCCTGCGTAATCGCGCCTTCGGCATTCACGACGACGAGCGCGCTGTTCATGTGCTGGATGATGTTTTCGGTGTAGTCCTCGAGTTCGACGATGCGGCGCTCGGCGGCTTCGTGGGCGCGATCGCGCTGCCCGTGACGAGCCTGCTCCTGCACCACCAGCGGCAGTCGACCCTCGGCATCGATGCCGACCTGCACGCAGTCCGACGCGCCCCGCCGCGTGACCTCGAGCGCTCCCGCGGCGTCCGCCTCGCGCAAAAGCACGACGAGCGGCGGGCCGATCGCTGCCAGCGCCTCGATCGGCTCTCCGGCGATCGGTCGCAACCCGGATTCGAGAACCAGGAGGTCCACCGCCACGCTGGCACAACGCGCGCGGCAACTCGCCAGGTCGCTGACCAGATCGATGACCGCGCCACCGCCCCGGCCGGAGAGAATTTCCAGGGCCTCTGAGCGCCGCCCGTCTGCGGCGTCCCGGAGCACCACGATGCGGCTCGACTGCGAGTTCCAATCCACCCGGAAACTCCCACGATCCCCTTCCTGGGGTTCTCGATGGGTTGACGGGGGGTTCCGCTGCAATCTACCCGATTGCTAGAGCCCCACCAAGCGGCCCCCCGCCGGGGGCGGCCCGCCCCCGCGGCGCTTGAGCCACCCGCCCCCATCGCCTATTCTCGGATTGCCCCCCTCCGCCCCGCGGAGGTCCCCAGGTTTGAGCAAGACCCACGTTCTCGTCGTCGACGACGAGGAACTCTACCGACGAGCCCTGGTGCGTATCCTCGGCCGTGCGGGACACGAGGTCCACACGGCTCGCGATGGCAGCGAGGCACTGGGACTCCTCTCCAGGCAATCGATCGATCTCGTCCTGTGTGACGTCAAGATGCCCGGTATCAGCGGCATCGAGCTGGTCCGCCGGATCCACGAACTGAAGCCCGATCTGCCGGCAATCGTGGTGACGGGCTATGGCAGCGCCGAGAAGTCGGTCGAGGCCCTGCGAGCGGGCGCCTTCTGGTATCTCGAGAAGCCCTTCGATCAGGACCATCTCGACGTCGTCCGTCGGCTGGTCGACCAGGCCATCGAGCACGGCCGCCTGCGCACCGAAAACCGCCAACTGCACCGCCAGCTCGCCGAACGCCATCGCTTCGACAACTTCATCGGCACCAGCGCCGCGATGCAGGGCGTCCTCGACACCATCGCGAAGGTCGCCGATACCGACAGCACGGTCCTGATCACCGGCGAGAGTGGCACCGGCAAGGAACTCATCGCCCGTGCCCTCCACTACAACAGCCGCCGCGCGAACCGCATGCTGGTGACGGTAAACTGTGGGGCGATCCCCGAGGAGCTCCTCGAATCGGAGCTTTTCGGGCACGTCCAGGGTGCCTTTACGAACGCCGTAAGCCAGCGCGACGGGCGTTTCACGGTGGCCGATGGCGGCACGATCTTCCTCGACGAGATCGGCGACATGAGCCCGAACCTGCAGGTCAAGCTGCTGCGCGTACTCCAGGCCCGCTCCTTCGAGCCCGTGGGATCGTCCAAGACCATCGAAGTCGACGTGCGCGTGGTGGCCGCCACCAACCAGAACCTCGAGAAGGCCATCGCCGAAGGGCGCTTCCGCGAAGACCTCTTCTACCGACTGAACGTGCTGCCGATCGAGGCGCCGCCGCTCCGGGACCGGGCCGAGGACGTCCCCCTCCTGATTCAGCACTTTCTAAAGCGCACCGCCGAGGAGAAGGACGAGCCCCAGGCCGTCGTCAGCGAAGAAGCGCTGCGCAACCTCTGCGCCTACGCCTGGCCCGGCAACGTGCGCGAACTCGAGAACCTCGTCGAACGCATGGTGATCCTGTCGAGCGGCGGCGAGATCGGCATCGAAGACGTCCCCGAGGAGGTTCGGCGTGCCCCCGCCGCAGCCGCCACGGCGCCGCGCGTTCCGAGCACGGGCCTCTGCTTCAGCGACGTCGTCGCCGACGTCGAGCGGAACCTGATCGAGCAGGCACTCGAACACACCGGGTGGAACAAGAACCGCGCCGCGAAGCTTCTGGGCATGAACCGCACCACCCTGGTAGAGAAGATCCGCAAGCGCGGCCTCGAACCAAAGGTGACGGATCCCCAACTCCCCTAGCCCCAAAGCGTCAGATTCCCGACACCTCGCGCGGCCGCAGGCGCTCGCCCCGGCGCACCGGGTCGCCGCTTCCGGTCTGCGCCGCTTCGGGAGGGCTTTGCTTTTCCTGATTGTTTTCCGTTGGTTCGGCCCCTTCTCCGCCCGGGGCGCCGAAATTTGCGGATGCTTTTCAGCAATGCGCGGGAGGCTTTCAGCGATTGGCACGATCTCTGCTTAGGAAGGCATCGACTCGGCAACAACGCTGAGGCGACCGGACCGCGAACCCGCGGATCCATCCGAGAGGTGCCACCCATGCAAGCCCAGATTTCTTCCGACGCGATCATGACGAGAGACGAGATCGTTCTCGAGCACCTGCCGCTGATCCGCTTCATCGTCAACCGGATCGCGGTGCGACTGCCCTCGCACATCGATCTGGACGACCTGCAGAGCACCGGGGTCATCGGCCTCATGGATGCCATCGAGAAGTACGACCCCGACAAGAACTGCAAGTTCAAGACCTACGCCGAGTTCCGCATCAAGGGCGCGATCCTCGACCAATTGCGTGCCCTCGACTGGGTTCCGCGCAGCGTGCGCCAGAAGGGCCGCCGCCTCGACCAGGCGTACAGCGAGGTCGAACAGCGCCTGGGCCGCGCCGCCTCCGAGGAGGAGATCGCGGATTCGATGGGACTCGAGATCGGGAAGCTGCACGGCATCATTCACCAGGTCCGTGGGATCTCGCTCGTGAACCTCGAGGACCTGCGCGGCAACGACCCCGAAGGGGACCGCAGCGGCAGCTACACCGAGATGCTCGAAGACCCGGATTCGCCGAACCCCTTCGCGGCCCTGAAGGACGTCGAGTCGAAGCAGGTCATCGCCGACACCATCGGCACCCTGCCCGACAAGGAGCGTCTGGTGGTCTCGCTCTACTACTACGAGGACCTGAACATGAAGGAAATCGGAAACATCCTGGGAATCACGGAGTCCCGGGTCTGCCAGATCCACACCAAAGCCGTGTTGCGCCTGCGCTCGAAGCTGAAGGGGATGGTCGACCCGCAGGCCTGATTCCAGCCCCCCGCTCGCCGTCCTTCGTGTAGACTTTTGGATCGGATGTGCCCCCCCTTCGCAACTCCCGCCCCAGCCACCTGGCTCCCGCTTCTCAAGTCCGCACTCGAGGAGGACATCGGCCCCGGCGACCTCACCGGGGAACTGCTGATCCCGGCCCCGGCACGCGGCCGCGCTCGCATCGAGGCCCGCCAGACCCTGCGGGTCTGCGGGCTCGAAATCGCGGCCGCCGTCTTCGAGCACCTCGACCCCGAACTCAGGGTTTCGGTGCTGCACCGCGACGGCGAAACCGTCCCCCCCGGTAGCGATCTCCTCCGGGTCGAAGGCGCCCTGCGCCCGATCCTCGCCGGCGAACGCCTGGCCCTGAACTTCCTCGGCCGACTCTGCGGCGTCGCGACCTTTACCCACCACTTCACCGACGCCATCAAGGGCACCGGCGTCACCCTCGCCGATACCCGCAAAACGATTCCGGGCTGGCGGCACCTCGACAAGTACGCGACCGCGGTGGGCGGTGCAGTCAACCAACGCATCGGGCTCTACGACGCGATCCTGATCAAGGAAAACCACATCGAGGCCTGCGGCGGCGTGAAGGCCGCCTTCGAAGCAGCGCGCTCACGCGCCGATGCGGAGATTTCGATCCAGGTCGAGGTACGCCACGAGGGCGAGGCGCGCGAGGCCCTCGACGCGGGCGCCGACTTCCTGCTGCTCGACAACTGGAGCACGGCCGATCTCGCTCGCGTGGTCCCGCAGCTTCGCCATCGGGCGCGGCTCGAGGCCTCGGGCGGCATCCACCTCGGGAACGTTCGCGCCTATGCCGAGACCGGCGTCGACCGGATCTCGATCGGTGCCCTCACGCACTCGGCACCGGCCGCGGACGTGGCCCTCGAAATCGCGAAAGAGAGCCCGTGATGGGGGCCGAACAGGTCCTCGAGGGCCTGCGCGAAACCGACGGCGGCTTTTGTTCGGGGCAGGCCCTCTCCCGGCGGCTCGGCGTGAGCCGGGCGCAGGTCTGGAAGCACATCGAATCGCTCCGCGAGCGTGGCTACGCCATCGAAGGCGAGGCGGGCGGGGGCTATCGCCTCACCAGCATTCCCGACCGCCTCTACGCCAGCGAGGTCCAGCGCGGCCTGCAGACCCGGGAGCTCGCCCAGAACCTTGTCTATTTCGAGGAGATCGACTCGACGAACCGCTTCGTCTTCGACGAGGGGCGCCGGGGCGCGCCGGCGGGGACCACCGCCATCGCCGAGTCCCAGAGCGCCGGTCGGGGCCGACTCGGGCGCAGCTTCCACTCCCCGGCACACCTGAACCTCTACACCTCGATCCTGTTGCGGCCTGCGCTTTCAACGGTGGAGGCCCCGACGCTGGTCCACGCCGCCGCCGTCGGCTGCGCCAATGCCATCGCCGCCTTCGTACCCGACCCCTCTCACGTCGAGATCAAGTGGCCCAACGACATCCTGCTCGGCGGCCGGAAGACCTGTGGAATCCTGATGGAATCCCACGCCGAGGCCACCCGCCTCGAGTTCGCCGTCGTCGGGATCGGTGTAAACCTGAATATCGATCGCAACGATTTTCCCGACGAGTTCCGCTCTCGAGCGACCAGCCTGCGAAGCCACACCGGAAAACCCATCGACCGCATCCCGTTCGCCCGCGCGCTCTTCGAGGCCCTCGAAGCCAGTTTCGATCTCCACGCGAGCGGCGGTTTCGCGGCGATCCGCCCCGCCTACGAAGCCCGCTTCCGCATGCGCGGAAAGTCGGTTCGCATTGCCGACCTGGGGGGCGCCGAACGCGATGGCCGGGTGCTCGGCATCGCGGACGATGGCAGCCTACGCCTGGGCCGTGCGGACGGCCGCGAAGAATGCGTGATCGCCGGAGACGTCACGTTGTCGAAGGAAGGAGCGCCGCATGGCTGAGGCGGTCCTGCTGGTGATCGACATCGGCAACACCAATATCGCCCTCGGGATCTACGACTACAACGACGACAAGGGCACTCTCGGCGAGCACTGGCGGCTCAGTACCCGGCGCGAAGAGACCTCGGACGAACTTTCGATCGCGCTGCGCGCCCTCTTCCGCGAGAGCGGGCGTGCGCCCCTGCAGATCGACGACATCATCCTTTCGAGCGTCGTTCCGCCGCTTCAACCGGTGTGGGAACGAGCTTGCGAGAAGACCTTCGGAACCCGCCCGCTCATCGTCGGCCCCGGGATCCGAACCGGAATGCCGGTCCTCTACGAGAACCCCCGAGAAGTCGGTGCCGACCGCATCGTCAATTCGGTGGCGGCTTTCGAGCTCTTCGGCGGGCCGATCATCTCCGTCGATTTCGGAACCGCCACCACCTTCGACTGCGTATCCGAAAAGGGTGAGTACCTCGGCGGCGTGATCTGTCCGGGAATCCACGTCTCCCTCGAGGCCCTCTTCGAGCGCGCCTCGATGCTCCACCGGGTCGAGATCGCCGAGCCCAAGAGTGTGATCGGGAAGACCACGACCGGCGCCCTGCAATCGGGGCTGCTCTACGGCTACGCCGGCATGGTGGATTCGATGGTCGAACGCATCCGCCCCGAACTCGGCGAGGGTGCCCGCGTCATCGCCACCGGCGGCCTGGCCGGACGCATCGCCGCCCAGAGTCGCGCGATCGAGAAAGTCGTCCCCGACCTCACCCTCGAAGGCCTCCGCATCCTGCACGAGAAGAACCGAAACACATGAAAGTCGACCGCCCAGAAACAACCTCGCACTGACACCCTGCCCAACCAGCCGAAAGGAAGCCCCGTTATGAACAACGTGAGCATCACCGCAACCCGGAACTTCGCCCTCATCGGACACGCCGGAGACGGAAAGACCTCTCTCGGCGAGGCGCTTCTGCACACGGCGAATGCCACTGCCACCCTCGGGCGCGTCGACGACGGATCTTCCTGTTTGAACCACCTCCCCGAAGAACGGAACGGCCACACCGCCAGCGTGGCGGCCCACGTCTTCGGCTTCGATTGGTCGGATCACCACCTCACCCTCGTCGACACCCCCGGCGATTCCAATTTCGCGGGCGCTGGGCTGGTGGCGCTGCAGGCCCTCGACGGCGCCATCCTGGTGGTGTCTGCCGTCGATGGCGTCAAGGCCGGCAGCGACAAGATGCTGCGCATCGCGGAAGCCGCCGAAATGCCGGCGCTCGCCTTCATCAACGGTCTCGACCGCGAGCGCGCGGATTTCGATGCCGCGTTGGCTTCGATGGCGGACCTGCCCCTCACCGCGGTTGCAGTTGCATTCCCGGTACACGTAGGCAACGAACTCAGCGGCATCGTCGATCTCTCGACGATGCAATTTCTCGGCAGCGACGGCTCCGAGGGACCGATCCCCGACAGCCACGCCGAGGAGGCGGCGAAAAGACGCCTCGAACTCGTCGAATCGCTGGCGGAAACCGACGACACCCTGCTGGAGAAGTACCTCGAAGACGGCGAACTCGGAGACGAGGCAGTTCGCGCCGGGCTGGTCACCGCGGTTCGGAGTCGACAACTCCTGCCGGTCTTCTGCGGCGTGGCGACGTCCGAAGTCGGCGCGAAAGCACTGCTGCGCGGGATTACCGAGTGGCTCCCCTCGCCCGAGGATCGCGGTGCCTGGAAGGCCAGCCCGCTGACCGAGGGCGGAAGCGATACCGCGCTGCCTCAAGCGGATGCCCCCTTCTCGGCCCTGGTCTTCAAGACGATCATCGATCGCTACGCCGGGACCCTCTCGATCCTGCGCGTCGTCTCCGGCACCTTGCGCAGCGAGGCGTCGATCCTCGACGCGACTCGCGGCAGCAAGACACGCGTAGGCAAGCTCCTTTTGATGCAGGGCGAGAAGCACGTCGACGCCGCGAGCGCTGGCCCGGGGGACGTGGTCGCCGTCACAAAGCTCAAGGACGTACACACCGGCGACGTCTTGACTGACGAAAAAAACGGGCTTCGCCTGCAGGAACCGGAAATGCCCCACGGCGTCATCTCGTATGCCATCGAAGCGGACGCCAACAGCGACGAGGACAAGGTCTTCGCCTCCCTCGCCCGGCTGGTCGAAGAGGATCCGAGCCTTCACCTCGGCCGCGAAGCTTCCACTGGAGAATTTCTCCTGATGGGGATGGGCGAACTGCATATCCGCACCACCGTCGCGAAATTGAAGCGGGTGTTCGAAGTCTCGGTCAACCTGAAGACCCCGAAGGTTCCCTACCGGGAAACCATCACGCGAAGCGTCAAGCACGTCGAAGGGAAACTCAAGAAGCAGAGCGGTGGCAAGGGCATGTTCGGGGTCTGCTACCTCGATCTCGCCCCCCTGCCCCGCGGCGAGGGCATCCAATTCGAGGATGCGATCGTCGGCGGCGCAATCCCGCGCGGCCTGATTCCCGCCGTCGAGAAGGGCGTCCTGGAATCCTGTGACCGCGGCCCCCTCGCGGGCTTTCCCGTGGTCGACGTGAAGGTGCGCTGCGTCGACGGCAAGCATCACCCGGTGGACTCGAACGAAATGGCCTTCCGACTCGCCGGCTCCTTCGGCTTCAAGTCCGGCATCGAAAAGGCCCGCCCGACAATCCTCGAACCCATCATGAATGCCGAGGTCTGTACCCCCGAGAGCCACGTGGGCGATATCATGGGCGACATCTCGAGCCGTCGCGGGCGGGTACAGACCACCGAGGCGCGGGGCGCGGCGACCGTCATCAAGGCATCGGTCCCAATGTCCGAAATGCTCGAGTACGCGAGCAGCCTCACGAGTATGACCGGGGGCACCGGTACGTTCACGATGGAGTTCTCACACTACGACGAGGTTCCGGCGCACCAGCGCGAGAAGCTCATCGAGGCCGCAAAGGCCGCGGCCGCAGAAACCACGCACTGAGTCAAAGCGACGGCTGCCCCGCCCCAAGACAACCCCGCCTCGAGTTCCGTCACTCTAGATTGCGAATCGCGTTGCACCCGGATCACGAGACCACCACAATCGATCTCGCGCTTGGGGCGGAAGCCCGTCGTTACGTCGGCAGCGACGCCTCTCGGGCTGCGAAGCTGATGGCGGCACGCGGGGCACTCCCCCTCGAGGCCACCGAACTCGCGTCGGTGCTCTTCGCCCTACTCCACGACTCGGACGAAACCGTCCGGGACCAAGCGTCACGCAGCCTTGCGAACCTCCCCGAGGACGTCTGCCGGGGCATCCTCGAGTCCCACGATCATCCCGCGGTGCTCGCGCACTTCGCCCTCCTGCACGCGGGGCACCCCGACCATCTCGAACGAATCGCCGCCAATCCGGCCACCGACGATGCCACCCTGGCCTACCTCGCATCCCTCCCGCAACCTCGCGTGCTCGAGCGACTCGGCGCCAACGAAGAACGCTTGAGGGCCTGCAACGCCCTGCTCGAGGCCCTGGGGCGAAATCCCCTGACCGGACGCGCCACCATCGAACGAATCCTGGCGATCGCCGACCCCCGCCCCAAAGCCCTGGCCCCTTCCGAGCTCGAAGAGGCCGGCGCCGCGGAGGCCGCCATCGCCGAGCTGCTCGGGGAGCCGTGCGCGCACTTCGCAGAGCGTCTCGCTTCGGAATCCGAACGCGACGCGAACCCATCGCCCCGCCAGGACGCCAATCTCTTCGCCGCCGTTGCAAAGATGGGCGTGCTCCAGAAGATCCGACTCGCTCGCCTCGGCGGGCGCGAAGCGCGGGCGCTGCTGTTGCGCGACCGCAACAAGGTCGTGGCCAGCGCCGTCGTGGCGAGCCCGAAGATCACCGAATCCGAGATCGTCTCGATCGCGCAGTCGCGCAACATCGCCGACGAGGTGCTGCGCCGGATCGCCGGGCACCGCGAATGGACGAGGCACTACGCGGTCAAGCACGCCCTCGCCGCGAACCCGAAGACCCCAAAGGCCCAGGCGATCGATTTCCTTGGGCATCTGCGCGAGCGCGACCTGCGCAGCATCGCCCGCAGCCGTGACGTCTCCTCGGCGATCGCCGCCCAGGCCCGGCGTGTGCTGCAGCGCAGGCAGGGCGGCTAGAGCCAAGAGCGCAAGGAGCGCTCCCGGTCAGTCCCGGTAGGCGTTGATCAGGATATCGGCGATTTCCGGGCGCATGATGCGCGAATCGGGGCGCTCGCCCTCGACCAGTTGCGCACGCACCTTGGTCCCACTCACGCTGACGGGCTTCTCGTCCGGGTGCCGGTCGGTCAGATCCACACGCCCCAGCGATTCGTAGAAGGCCGCAAAGCCGATCTTGCAGGGCTGGATCGCCAACTCGCCTGCGAGCTTGTCGAAGATCTCGTGTGCATCGAAATCGCCCCAGATCGCCTCTCCGTCGGCAAACGGTGCGTCGGCGTGCTTGCGACCGATCACGATGTCGCTGAAGCCATGGTTCTGGCGGTAGATCGCGTGCATCACCGCTTCGCTGGGACCGCCGTAGAACATCTTGATGTCGAGGCCGATCACCTCGAAGATGTCGGTGATGTCATAGCCGGCCGCCGACCAGACGGCTTCGTCCTTGTCGCCATCGCCCAGCAGGCGACTGCCGTGGAGTTTGCAGTAGCAGCGCATTCGCGTACTCGCCGGAACGTCGTCACCCTTGAGTTCCCCCATGAGGGGGTTCAGCACGACGCCCGTGAAGGCACCTCCGGCGGTCAGGCGCTCGACACCCGCCACCAGCGCGTACTCGTGCGCACGGTGCAGGGGATTGCGGGTCTGGAACGCCAGGGCCCGCTGCCACTTCCGGTCTCGAATGAAGGTTCGGGTCATTGCCGGGGAGAACATGTACTCGCCGTACTCGGGATTCCGGGCCTGGGGTAACGCGCGCAGCCGGCCACCGACCAGGTGCGTGCGCCCGTCGCTCTCGATGGCCGCACCGCCAGGATGGTCAAAGCGTGTCGTCCGGTAGACCTTCTCGACGTACTTCGCCTTGTCCCAGTCGAAGACCGACAGTTCGTCGAGGATTCCGACGACGTCGCCGGCTTCGTCGACGATCGCCGCTGACTTCCCGGCTTCGAGCTTCGCGGCTTCTTCCTTCGAGGCCGGGAGCGAGAGCGGGATCGTCCACGCATAGCGTCGGCCCCCGCGCTCGATCGAGGCACGGTCGAGCACCTCGTGCCAGGTCGCTTCATCCATCGGCCCTTCGATGGGCGAGAGCGATCCATCCGCGATGCGATGAACCGTGGAAAGGTCTGCGTTGGTCACACCGAGAGTCGGCAGGCCCGCGGCCTCGGCCAGAAAGGCGGCACGAGAGGAGAGCGGAATGCGGCGGTCGACGAGAGCCTCGAGCCCCCCGTGAACGGGAACCAGGTCTTCGCTTCGGTTTGTCTCAGGCATCGGGACCTCTTGTCGGGGGAGCCGGGATCAGGCGATCTGGCTCTCGGGGTTACGGGAACTCAGGTCGGACCCGGCGGGCTCTGTGACCGCGCACCGGCGACTTCGGGGGCACCGCTACCAGGTCGGGTGAGCGACGCCGCCGTCTGCGATTAGCACGCGATCCCCCGTGCCGTCAAAACGACGCACGAAGAGCCGATCGTGGCGTCCGGGCTCGGAGCCTACATAGACCACGAAAAGGCCGTCGGGAGACACGTCCGGATCGGCCTCCTCGCGGCGCTTCTTGCCCAGGTAGCTGCGTCCGGCACCGTTGGGACGCACGCGCCGGAGCCGGGACGAATCGCCATCCTCGACCGCGTAGACCAGCCAGGAGCCATCCGGCGAGAACGAGGGGGCCTTTCCGGGCCCGAGGGTGCGCCCAACGCCCCCGCCCTTCGGATCGAGGGCTTCGAGAAAGGCCACCGGGTCGCGCTTCCCCGGGCGCCTTCGGTACTGCACGTACACCACCGGTCCCTCTGCGCTCGACCAGGCGATCGCGTCGGTCCCCTGCCCGCGTATCAAGGGCCTCGGGTTGGCGCCGTGCCGGCCCGTGATGCGCAGTTCGAGGTCGGCGGTCTGCCCGTCCACGGCCACCGAGAGGTAGGCCAGACGGCCGTCGGGCCCGTAGGTCCCCACCGGATGGATCCGCGCGCCGCTCGTCAGTCGCCTCACCTCGCGCGAAACGCGGTCGTATTCAAAGAGCTGCCAGCGCCCCGTTCCAGCCTCCGCGGTGAACATCAGGCGCCTTCCATCTTTGGACCAGGCCATGGGTCGCGCTCCGCGCGGTGCCGCCTCGACGCGCTCGATCGCGCCGGTGCGGGGGTCGACCAGGGACAGGTTGCCGGGAAAACGATCGAGGTCGCGGCGCGTCGCCTTGTCCCCGAGCCCAATGAGCGATCCCAGATCTTCGAGGCGCGCGACGCCCATCCGCCCGCTGCGCCCGCCGCGCCGGTCGCTCGGTCCGGCCTCCTTCGCCTTCTCCTCGATCTCTGCTCGGCGCCTCGCATCTTCGGGCTCCCAGTAGAGCACCGCGATGGGCTGCAGCGGAAGTTCGTCCGCGGCGATGCGCGTGGAGGCACAGCCGAGGTCGCCCGCTATCAAGGCGAGCAGTCCGCCGGCGAGCGCCACGCTTCCGCTGCCAAATCGCGTCACGCCTCGACCACCTCCAGAGGCCGACCGCGAAACCCCCGGCCCTCGGCAGTGGGCTCGAAGACTCCCGCCTCGACAACCCGATCCCAGACGCTGAGCACGATCTGCGCGGCCTCGGGAAAGGGAAAGAGGGCCTGCCGCGCGTAGAGTTGGTCCATCGACGAAAAATGCAGGCCCGCGCCGACGTGGGAGTGATACACCGCGGTCACGCCCTGCCCCGCGGCCTCCGCTTCCTGTTGGGTGCGTAGGTAGTCCGCCTCGTTCATGTAGTACGCCTGGCGCCCATCGCGGGGAAACTGCGCCGGGTTCTCCCGGTGGAGGGCCGTCATCACGTTCTGGCAGCGGTGCACGCGCGTGAAGCGCTGCTCTCCGTTCCCGGTGAGCAGCCCGCAGCACTCTTCGGGCTGGGCCTCGAGCGCGTGAGCGCAGAGTTCGGACAGCAGCCGCGAGGCGATCTGGACCGCGGGGGCCGCGGGGTCCACCACGATCGGCGGAATCTCGTCTTCGGCCTTCATTGCCCGCAGCTCCCGGCCACCTAGATCTGGTACTCGAGCGCTTCGGCGCGAAAACGCCGCACGCCACGACGGGCGGCCTGTCGGCACAGGGACTCGATATGCGTGTCTCGAAGCACGTCCGAGACCCGGCTGCCCACCTCGGCCCACAGGAAATCTGGGCGATACGTCGGAACCTCCGTCGCCGGGCGCGCAGGCGCCCGCGCCTCGATCGGACCCTCCACCGCCTCGACGATATCGAGAAGCGAAATGGCGGCGGGAGCCCGCGCCAATCGATAACCGCCCCCCGGGCCGCGTTTGCCCCGTACCAGGCCGGCCTGGCGGAGTTTGCGGAAGATCTGCTCGAGGTAGCGACCGGGAATACCCTGACGCTCGCCCACCACGCGGACCTGCACGGCCTCGTCGTGGGCGTTGTACGCGAGGTCAAAGACCCCGCAGATCGCGTATTGGACCTGGAGAGAAAGGCGCATGCCGGGGTCAAGAATGCACGATGGGGCGGTGGGCCGCCAGCGGCAAAGATCGGGGCCACGGTTAGACTGCGCCGCATGCTCGACCCCGCACCCAGCGACGCTCACCTCCAACCGCTCCACCGCACCGCGCTGACGGCGCTTGCTGTGCTCGCAGCGATACTCTTTATGCTGCCCGCCGGAGACAACGCCGTGCCCCCTGCGCTGGCAATCGTTGCCGCGCTCGTCCTCGGCGTGGGCGTCCTCGCAGGCCGTGGACTTTCGCGTTCGCCGGTGCTCTCCCCCGCAAATCGCGTCCACGCGGCGGAGACCTGCCTGGCCTGCGCCGTCTTCATCGGCCTGTTGGGAGTCGCCACCGCCTTTTCCGAGGGCGCACGAGACGCCGGCCTGGGCTTCGTGGTCGGCGCGGCAATCCTCGTGCTCCGGCCCCCTCGCCCGCTGCTTCGAGCGCGCTAGAGCATCGCTGCATGGCCCAGACTTCAACGGCACTGCTTGCCATCGAAGACGCCGCGCGCCGAATCGGCGGGCGCACGCTCTTCGAGGGCGTCCGCTTCCAGATTCGCCGCGGCGACCGGATCGGTCTCGTCGGGCCCAATGGCGCCGGCAAGACGACACTTCTGCGAAGTCTGCTCCACCCGGAAAGTCTCGACGCGGGAACCATCCGAAAGCCTCGCAGCGTGCAGGTCGCCCTGCTGCGCCAGGAACTCGACCCCGGAACACAGCGACCGGTCTCCGAAGAGGTCGCCAGCGCCCGCCCGCGCATCGCGGAACTCGAGCGCGAGCTGCAGTCCCTCGAGGCGGAGATCGCAGGTTCCGCGTCGCTCTCGAGCGACCTGGCAGGGCGTTACGACCACGCCCAGGCCGAATTTCGTGCCCAGGGGGGCTTTGACTGGGAGGCGCGCGTGGCCGAAACCCTCGGCGGTCTCGGCTTCAACGTCGCGGCCCAGGCGCGAAGCGTGGCATCGTTCAGCGGCGGCTGGCTGATGCGGATGGAACTCGCGAAGTTGCTGCTCACCAAACCCGACGTCCTGCTGCTCGACGAGCCCACCAACCACCTCGACTTGCCGGCCATCGAGTGGTTCGAAGAAACCCTGGCCAACCTTGCGGGGGGCGTGATCGTCGTCTCCCACGACCGCAGCTTCCTGCGCCGACACGCCAACCGCATCGTCGAACTCGATGGGCGCGGCTCCTTCGCGCTCTTCGAGGGCAGCTACGACCGCTATCTCGAGGCCCGCGACCAGCAGCACGAGACCCTGCTCGCACAAAAGCGACGACAGGACCGACAGATCGCGCACCTCGAGGGCTTCGTCGAGCGCTTTCGGGCCAAGGCCACGAAGGCGAAACAGGCCCAGAGTCGGCTGAAGGCCCTCGACAAGATCGAGCGGATCGAAGTCGAACCCCGCCAACGCCGTCGCATGGCCCTGCGCGTGCCCGACCCACAGCGCTCGGGCCTGGAAGTCCTGCGGCTCGACGCCATCGCAAAACGCTTCGAGGAAACCGTCGTCTACCGCGGCGTTTCGCTGACTCTCCACCGCGGGGATCACGTCGCCGTGGCGGGGCCCAATGGCGCCGGGAAGTCGACCCTACTGCGCATCGCTGCCGGCGTGCTGGCGCCGGACGAAGGCCAACGCAAAGTCGGCCACAACGTCTCGGTGGCGTACTTCGGCCAGCACCAGCTCGAACAACTCGATGCCAGCCGCAGCGTCCTTGCCGAGCTCGAATCCTGCGCCGAGGTCGATGACATGCCCCGGCTCCGGAGTCACCTCGGCGCGTTTCTCTTCGTCGGAGACGACGTCGAGAAGCGGATCTCGGTGCTCTCCGGGGGCGAGAAGGCGCGCGTCGCCCTGGCGAAGCTGCTGCTGCGCCCCCGAAACTTCCTGGTGCTCGACGAACCCACCAATCATCTCGACGTCGAGTCGCGCGAGGTGCTCGAACAGGCGCTGGCCCGGTTCGCGGGAACGATTCTATTCGTCTCCCACGACCGCAGCTTCATCAACGCCGTGGCGACCCGGGTGGTGGAAGTGGGTGTGGACCATCTCGAGGACCACCTCGGAAACTATGACGACTACGTCGATCGCAAGCGCGGCGCGGGCCGGAAGAACACCGACGCGAAAAAGCCGCGTGCGAAACCCCGGCAGATCGACCGCGAGGCACGCAAGAAGCGCGAACGAATCGAGCGCCGGGTCGGTCGCGTCGAAGATTCGATCCTCGAGCGCGAAGAGGAAAAAGAATCCCTGCTGTGGAAGAGCGGCGACCCCGACGCCTACCGCGATCAAGAACGCCAACGCGATCTCGAGACGAAACGCACTGCCAACGACGCAGCGATTGCCGAACTCTACGCAGAGTGGGAGCGACTGGCGGGCGAACTCGAGGCCCTCGAAGAGCCCGACGCAGAAGCGGCGCCCGGATCGTCCCGGTCGCCAGCGGGCGCCTGACTTGCAGCCGCTTCGTTGACGGTTCCGGGTCCCCGCCGTAGTCTCCCGCGCGTCTGCCCGGGTGGCGGAATTGGCAGACGCGCTAGACTCAGAATCTAGTGGCCGCAAGGCCGTGCTGGTTCGATTCCAGTCCCGGGCACCACTTCGACTCTTGACCCGCGCGCCGCCGCCGCGGGCGCTTGACCCGGCCGCGCGGGTGCCTACCGTTCCTCCGCCAGGGGAGAGTTCCATTTCGGTGCTGACTCCCCGCCCAGAGGACCGCGGATGAGCGAAGAGTCCGACAGCGACAGCGACCAGCGCTGGGTCGAGGGGCCCAGCGACGAACGTTTCGAAGTCCCGGCGATGCTGCCGGTGCTGCCGGTTCGCGACGTGGTGATCTTCCCCGGGGTGACGGTGCCCCTCGCCATCGGCAGGCCGCAGTCCCTCGAGGCCCTCGAAGAGGCCGGTCCCGAGGGCTTCATGCTGGTGGCGACCCAGCACGATCCCTCCACCGAGGCCCCCGTCCCCGAAGACCTCTACGAGGTGGGGACCCTGGTACGCGTCGTGCGCATCATCGATGCCCGCCAGAATGGCAAGCAGGCGCTGGTGGTCGGCATTGCCCGCGCGCGCCTCGGCGAGGTTCTTTCCTACGAGCCGTCGCTGCGCATGCGTTACGAGATCCTCCCGGAAGTGGGGGCCTCCGAGCCCGAGGTCGCCGATCTCTGGAGTCGAGCCCTCGAACTGGCCCAACGCGTGATCGAGTTGCGCGAAGACATGCCCGACGACTGGAAGGAATTTCTCGCAGGCATTCCGACGCCGGGTCTGCTCTCGGACCTCGTGGCATCGAACCTGCCCCTGTCCCCGGAGGAGCGGATTGGCCTGCTCGAGCAGAATGACGCACGCCAGCGTCTCGCCCGGATCGCCGAACACCTCGAACGCGAGGTCACGATCGCGGAGACCCAGCAGACCCTGCGCAACGACGCCGGCTCCGAAGAGGTCGATCCGCAGCGCCGCGAGCAGATGCTGCGCAGTCGCATGCGCGAGATCCAGGCCGAACTCGGCGAGGCCGACCCGGGCCTGCGCGAAGTGGACGAGTTGCGCGATCAATTGGTCGAGGCAAACCTGCCGCCCGAGGCCCGCGCACAGGCCGAGCGCGAACTCAAGCGTCTCTCCTCGCTGCCCCAGCACGCACCCGACCGCCACCTGATTCGCAGCTACCTCGATTGGCTGCTCGACCTCCCGTGGGCCATCGAGACCCCGGACAACCTCGACCTCGCCCACGCCCGCACGGTCCTGGACCAGGATCATTACGGTCTCGAGAAGGTCAAGGAGCGGATCCTCGAGTACCTGGCGGTCCGCAAGCTCGCGGCCGAAGCCAAGGCGCCGATCCTCTGTTTCGTGGGACCGCCCGGGGTCGGCAAGACCTCCCTCGGTCGTTCGATTGCGCGCGCGATGGAGCGCCGCTTTGCCCGCGCTTCGCTCGGAGGCGTCCGCGACGAAGCGGAGATCCGCGGGCACCGCCGCACCTACGTCGGGGCCCTGCCCGGTCGCATCCTCCAGAGCCTGAAACGCGCGGGTTCGCGGAACCCGATCTTCCTACTCGACGAAATCGACAAAATCGGAGCGGACTTCCGGGGCGACCCCTCGTCGGCCCTCCTCGAGGTGCTGGACCCCGAGCAGAACCACAGCTTCAGCGACCATTACATCGAAGTTCCCTTCGACCTCTCCCGCGTGCTCTTCATCGCAACCGCGAATACCGTCTCGACCATTCCCCCGGCATTGCTCGACCGCATGGAGGTGATCGAACTCCCGGGCTACACCGAGCACGAAAAGAACGTGATCGCGACCCGCTTCCTGATTCCGCGGCAGCTCGAGGCGCACGGACTCGACGAATCGCGAGTGCAGGTCGGCGCCGAAGCGCTGCGCAAGACCGTCTTCGAGTACACCCGCGAAGCCGGGGTCCGAAATCTCGAGCGGCATATCGCCACGTTGATGCGGAAGGTGGCCAAGGCGATCGCCAAGGACCCGGACCAGGGAACCATTCAGATCGACGAGGCGTTCGTGGCGAAGGGCCTCGGGGCGCCGCCGCACCTCCCCGAGACCGCGGAACGAACCACCACCCCCGGCGTCGCTGTGGGGCTCGCGGTGACCGCACACGGGGGCGACATCCTCTTCATCGAGGCCACCAGCATCCCCGGCGGGAAGGACATCCGGCTCCAACTCACCGGTCAACTCGGCGACGTGATGAAAGAATCTGCCGAGGCGGCGCTTTCCTGGGTGCGCTCGAACGCCGACGCGATCGGCATCCCCGAATCCGCACTCGAGCCGCAGACCCTGCACGTCCACGTTCCGGCGGGCGCCGTCCCGAAGGACGGCCCCTCCGCCGGTGTGGCGCTGGTCACCGCCCTCGTGTCGGCCCTCACCGGGCGCTGCGCGCGCGGACACGTCGCCATGACCGGGGAAATCTCGCTGCGTGGACAGGTGCTGCCCGTGGGAGGCATCAAGGGGAAGATCTTCGCCGCGGCGCGCGCGGGCATCGAGGAAATCATCCTGCCGCGACGCAACGAGAAGGACCTGATCGAGATCCCGGAGGAGCTGCGCAGCGACGTCGTGATCCACCTCGTCGACTCGATCGAAGAGGCCCTCGAGCGGAGCCTCGAGCCCGAGCAGGCTGCGGCATCAGCAACGCGCCGAGCCAGCCGCTAACTTCTGCGCGTGCGAGTGGCCCTGGTCCACGACTGGCTCACGGGCTTCCGCGGTGGCGAAAAAGTTCTCGCGGAACTGGCGAAGCTCTACCCCGAAGCGGACCTGTACACGCTGGTCTACGTACCCGGGTCGACCTGCGAGGCCATCGAGCGCCTGCCGATCCACGTGAGCCCGCTCTCCCGGATCCCCGGGATCCGCCACCACTACCGGGCCTGGCTGCCGCTCTTTCCCCTTGCGATTCGCAGCTTCCGGCTCGAGGGTTACGACCTCATCGTCTCGGTGAGTCACGCCGTCGCGAAGGCGGTCCCCCACGACGCCGGGGCGCTTCACGTCAGCTACTGCCTGACTCCGATGCGCTACGTCTGGGACCAATCGCACCACTACCTGAGGTCCAGGGCCCTCCAAATCGCCACCGCGCCCCTGGTCTCTGCACTGCGGCGATTCGACCTGCGATACAGCCGCCCGGAGCAGGTCGATTGTTTCCTGGCGCCGTCGAGCGCCGTCGCCGAGCGGATCGAAGAACACTACTCGCGGTCCTCGCAGCGGGTCTTCCCTCCCGTGGCCACCGGTGCTTTCGCGCCCGACCCAAGGGGGCCCGACGATTTTTACCTCGCGGTCGCGGGGTTCGTGCCCTACAAGCGCGAGGACCTGCTCGTCGATGCGTTCCGCGGCCTCGACCGAAGGCTCCGCATCGCGGGAGACGGCCCGCTGCGCCGAAGGCTCGAGGCGAAGGCGCCGCCGAACGTGGAATTTCTCGGGCGCGTTTCCGACACGGAACTCGCCTCGCTCTACGCACGCTGCCGCGCCCTGCTCTATCCCCAGGAAGAGGACTTCGGGATCATCGCGGTGGAGGCCCAGGCGGCGGGCCGTCCGGTGATCGCTTTCGGCCGCGGGGGTGTCCGCGACACCGTCCGGCCACTCGGCGCGGCGGCCGCGCCCGCCACGGGCGTCTTTTTCGACGAACAGTCGCCCGGGTGCATCCGGGCGGCGATCCGACACTTCGAAGAAAATGCAGGAAGTTTCGATCCGAACGCGATTTCGGCCTGGGCCCAGCGCTTCGGGGTCGCGAGCTTCCGGGAGAACTTCGCGCGCGCCGTCGAATCGGCCCGTACCCACGCGACGAAACCCGCCCGCTAGCTCCCCCGGCGCTCGAAGAGCAGGTGGCGGATCGTTTTCAGGACGATCCGAAGATCCAGGCTGATCGACCAGTTCTGGATGTAGTAGAGATCGTGCTCGACGCGCTCGTGCACCGAGGTGTCCCCACGCAGCCCGTGCACCTGGGCCCAGCCGGTCATGCCCGCCTTGATCCGGTGCCGCAGCATGTACCCCGGCACCTCCCGGCGGAACACCTCGATGAAGATCGGACGCTCGGGACGCGGTCCCACCAGGCTCATCTGCCCGCGCAAGACCAACCAGAGCTGCGGCAACTCGTCGAGACTCAGGCGCCGAAGCCAGCGGCCCAGCCGCGTCTGTCGGGGATCCCCCGCGGTGGCCCACACGGGCCCGGACGTCGACTCGGCATCCCGCCGCATGGTGCGAAACTTGACGATCTGGAAGAGCCGTCCGTCGAATCCCATGCGCTCCTGGCGGTAGAAAATCGGCCGCCCCTGGCTCAGCCCGATCGCTGCCGCGATGGCCAGCTGCAGCGGCAGCGAGATCAGAAAGGCCGGGATGGCAATCGCCAGATCTAAACTCCGCTTGCGCACGGCCGCCCACCCCACGAGAGGCGTCTGGCGCAGACTGATCACCGGCATGCCATCGATCTCGTCGACCGACGAGTTCAGGGTCATGATGTGCATCAGGTCCGGAACGAAGATCAGGTTTGCGGTCTCGTCGTCGAGGTCGCGAATCACCTTCTCGAGCGCCGCCCCCTCGTCCCGCCCCATGGCGAGAATCACCTGGTCGACTCTCCGCTCAGCGAGTAGCGGCTTGAGGGCTCCGTAGCCCCCGAGGACCGGCACGCCCCGGATCCGGCTGCCGGCCGGCGGGTGCCCGTCGGCGAAGACGCCCAGAATTTTCAGACCCGATTGTGGTCGGGAATGAATCCGGTCGATGATTTCCTCGGCCAGGCGTCCGCGCCCCACCACCACGACGAAGCGCAGGTTGTAGCCCTTGCGACGCATGCGTTGCAGGCCGAGCCGGATCAAGGCACGTACGCAGATCACCGAAGACACCGACAGCAACGCAAAGATCCCGATCACTCCACGCGAATAGAAGTAGCTACGCAGGAAGAAGGTGATCGCGACCAGCGCCAGCACGCCCAGCGCATTGGCGCGAAGCAACTGAAACGTTTCTGCGTAGATCGACCCCGAACGACGCGGCGAGTAGAGGCCGAAACTTCGATACAGCACGAACCAGAGCGGAACGATGAGCAACAGCACGGACAGGTAGGACTGAAATTCAGGGACACCCAGAGGTGTCGGAAGTCCCACATGAAAGCGCAGTCCGTAGGCGCCAAGCCAGCAGGCCGCCACCAGCACCCCGTCAAAGAGCATCAGGAGCGATCGGAATACTTCACTGTAGCGATAGAGCAAGACCGCTCCCGTCCGAGCTTCAAGGAGAAGGGATGAACTCGATCACGATGGCCGCCTCGCCGTGATCCTCGGTCCGGTGGACCGAACGCAGGCCCGAATCGAGAGGTTCCAACCATGGAAGATGACGGATCTCCTTCTCCGCGACAAGGATGTAAGCAACCCCCTTGCGCCGCAGTTTCGCCAGTGCCGATGCCCGAGGCCCCGCCGGGAGAGGCTCGAAACGACGCCCGGCGTAATACGCATTCCGCAGTCTTCCGGTAGACAACGCACCCTCACGTAGAGTTCCCGCTTCGATCCATTCGGCCGCAGCGCGCAGTGCGGCGTGCTGCTGGCGCCGCGGCGCAAGGTCCGCAGGCAGCGCCAGCCCCGTCACCACAGCCAGCACGACACCGATGCAAAGGCCTCTTCGCGCAGGAGTCCCGGCCGCCTGGGGGAGCGCTCTTCGCAGCGCCTCGGCCAACCCGGTGACACCCAAAGCCGCGTAGCCCAGGAGCGGAAGCAGTGGCACCAACGCGTGTCGCCGGCTCACGTAGCCCGCACTCGAGGCGAGCCCCAGCAACACTGCGGCGTAGAAGATCGCGATCGTCGCCAGGAACACGCCCCGCATTCCAGGGCGCCCGCGGCACTGCCAGAGCCCAACGCCCAGCAGCAGGACGACGTCGTAACGGAAGGCCGATAGCAGGGTCCCGAACCACTCGACGAGCGTTTCCCAGCTCCCCGATGGCGTGTCCGTTGCGCTGGCGGCGCCGATGGCACGGGGGGGCGCCGGCGCACCGATCACGCGCACCGCCGTTGGCGTCGCCTGACCGGCGACGAGACCTCCGGCAGACGCGGGCGCCTCCACGAAAGGCAGCAATGTCGCGAAGGAGCGCTTTGGCGTGAGCATCCACTCCCCGCGTTCGGACTGAATCGCCAACACGTAGGGTGCCACCACAAGGATCGTCCCCAGAACCAGGGCGAGGGCCGTCGCGACGACCTTCTTTCTCTGCGCCGTGCCCCCAAACGCGTGACCGACCAGCAGCAGCAGGCCCACGACCACCAGTCCCAAGCCCTCCGGCCGTGTCCAAAAAGCCAACCCGATCCCGACGCCCGTGAAGACACCGGTGCGGCATCGCGGCGAGCGCAGGCAGCGAAAGAGTCCGAATACGCACCCCAGAAACAGCGCCATATAGAGGCTGTCGCTCTGGACGTCGGAACCAAAATCGACGGCCCGCGGATGGATGGCGAAGAGGAACGCCCCGATCGCCGCGATCTCTTCTCCGAAGGCGTCGCGCAGGAACAGAAACAGGAAGACCACCGCCGCCGCGGCGCAGCCGATCGAGAGCGAGACCGCCGCCGCCTCCGGCGGGAGCCCGAGCACCGTCCCGAAGGCCACTCCGATCGAATACAGGGGGTGATAGGGGTGGCCGAGGACGGCCTCGAAATCGCCGGCGCGAATCGCCTTTGCCATGGCGAGAAACAGCGGTCCGTCGTCGAAGAGCACGGCCTTCTGCGCCCAGGCAAAGGCGCGCAGCAGGACCGCGGTCACCAGCGAAACGAAGAGCAGGCGGCGAGCGGGGAAGCGGTGCGCGCGACTCAAGAACCCGGCTTCCCCCCGCCAGCGCGGAAGCCGGGGCTTCCACCGTTCGGGCACACGCGTCAGGTGATCTCCCGGGCGTCTGCGTCCACTGCATCCTGGAGTTCGCCGAGGAACGCGGGCAGTGCGGAGATCACCCGGTTCCAGTTCGGAATCTGGGGCGCGCCCATCGGATCCCGAACAAAATCGAGGCCCGCCACGCGGAGCGCACCCGAAAAGACTTCGACCGCGAGTTCCTCTTCGTGGCGGTCGAAGGTCAGCCCGTTGAGCGCGGCGTCGTCGTTGTAACGCGCGACGGTGTCCTGGGCCATTCGCACGTAGGCGGCGATCAGCGTGTTCAGGAACCCGGACTCGAACTCGACCCCGTAACTCGCGAGGTTTCGGATCAGCGACGCCGCGATGTCGATCACCATTCGGTGCAGGCCGTCACCCGCATCGTCCGGCGAAAGATCGCGGTGCTTGTGGTCGTAGTTGTCGACGAGTTCGACCTGGCACACGCGCTTGAGCGAGGTGTTGCGGAAGACCTCGGCCAGCACGCCGACTTCGAGCCCCCAATCCGACGGGATCCGATTCGCTCGCACCAGGTCGGTGGACATCGAACACTCGCCCGCCAGCGGATAGCGGAAGGCCGAGAGATAGTCGAGGAGCGGAATCGGGCCCAGCACCGATTTCAACGACTGCAGCAGGGGTGTCATGAAGAGGCGCGTCACGCGACCGTGCATCCGGTCGGACACCCGGCTGTAGTAGCCCTTCGCGAACTCGTAGTTGAGATTCGGATTGGCGGTGGGGTAACAGAGTCGGGCGAGGAGTTCGCGCGAGTAGTCGCGGATGTCGCAGTCGTGCAGGGCCACGACGCGCGCGCGACTCGCCGCCAGGACGTAGCCGTAGGCGATCCAGCTCGCGCGCCCCTTGCCCTCGGACCCGGGATCAAGACCCTCGTCGCAGAGGCTTCCAAAGAGCGACTGGATCCGCGGCCCGGCATTCCAGATCACCGTCGGCCCGTTTCCCGAGGCCGTCGGGATGCCTTCCAGGAAGCGCCGCATCTCCCCGTACTGTTGGGCGTCGGCGGGCCCCGAGAGGCTCACCACGAGGTCACTCAGGTACGGAACCCGGCGGAGTTCCTCGACGATGCCCTTGAAGGCCGGTCCGTGGAGCTCCTCGTAGAGGCACGGGAGGACCAATGCGATGGGACGCGAAGCGCTGGTTCGGGTCAGCGATTCCTCAACCCGCTCGAGGTCGCTGGGACCCAGCCTGTGCAGAGTCGTGATCGCGCCCGTCTGGTGAAAGTCCGCCATGCGCGGGAACTTTCACGGATCCCGGGGTGGTGTCAAGCGGGTCCGGAAATCAGCCTCCGAGAGGCCTCACCGGCCCGGAACCCGCCTGGAGCGACGCGCAGGCGGTCTCGGCTTCGAGGCCTCGCAGGGCTTCCGCCAGGGCGAGGTCGGTTTCCACGAAGGCGATCCCCACGTCCACCGAGATCGCATCGATCTCGGTGACCCAGACCACCCGCCCGGTCGCCTCGACGCGACGGTCCTCGAAATGGAAGGCCACGCGCAGAAAGGCCCCGAACGGAACCTCGCAGGCCGTGACTTCAAAACGAATGCCCCCGCGCGAGACATCGCGGGCATAGCCAAAGCGCTCGGCGCAGCCGGCCTCGGCAAAGGAGATCATCTGATCCGTCGGAATCCGCCGGTATTTTCTGCGCTCACGGAAGGCGGCCTCTGCCATGCGGGCTCCCCCGATCCCGGTTGCCCCGGGCACCCCTCCCCCATCGGCGCACCGAGCGCCGAACCTGAATCCCGCGGGGGAGCGGAAAACGGGGACGTCGAATCGAAAACGGGGACGGGTTTTCTTTTTTTCCTTTTGTCCTTTTTGGGCTCCCGGATCGCGCCGGGCACCACGTGTGTCCGGCGGGCCCAAAAAGGACAAAAGGAAAAAAAGAAAACCCGTCCCCGTTTTCGACGGGTTCCCCGTCAGGAACTTCCCCCCGCTCCGGCCGGTCCGAAGAGATCGAGTTGGCTATCCGCCTCGGCGCGCGCTTCGAGTTGCGACACGACGAGCCCCAGCCGACGCACTGCACGGGTCCCCGCCTGGGTCTTGCCCAGCAGTGCGCTGGTCAGCGCGACGAGTTCCGAGCGGCCGGAAAGCGGTCGTCCGAGACTGCGCGTGCGCGACGTGCGCCCGCCCCCGTCGAAGCTGAGGCGAATCCCCACGCGGTGGCCCACCCAGCCCTCGCGCTCCAGGCGTTCGCACAGTTCCCGGGCCAGAACGCCAAGCGCCTCGTCCATCGTCCCGCGATCGATCTCGGGCTCCGGGAATCCGATTTCGCGGCTCAAGCTCTGGCGCAGCGGACGCGCGTCGACCCGGCCGTGATCTTCGCCGCGAGCGAGTTCAAGTATCCGCAGCCCGTGGTTTCCGAGAGTCGCTTCGAGTTGCCCCGGATCGATGCCGAGCAGATCCCCGACCTGTCCGACCCCGAGGTCGCGAAGCCTCGACAGCGTTCGCGGCCCGACCCCCGGGAGCTTCGAGACCGGTAGCGGGTGCAGGAACCCCGCTTCCTCCCCCGCCGCGATCGCAAGAATGCCTTCGGGGCCCGCCTCCTCGGCCGCCAACCGCGCCAGGAACTTGAGCGCCGAGACCCCCACGCGCAGCGGAAGACCCAGACGTTCGCGAACGCGCTCGCGAAGACTCCGGGCGTAGTCCACGGCCTCCAGGGCCTCCGGTGACTCGAGGTAGGCGGCGTCGAGCCCGAGCGGCTCCATCGCTCGGCTGCCGTCCTGGAAACAGCTCCGCAGCCGGTTCGAGACCTCTCGATAGTGCGCCATATCGGTGCGGGCCGTGCGCGCGCGCGGACAACACGCCAGCGCGCGGCGCATCTCCATCCCAACTTCGACTCCCACTGAGATCGCTTCCGGGCTGGCAGACTGGACGCGGCCGCGCTTCCGCGGGTCCCCCCCCACGATCACCGGACGCTCCCGCAGCAGGGGATCGCGCAGGCGTTCAATCTCGGCATAGAAAGCCGGCACCTCGGCGTAGAAGATCGCGGAAGACCCGATCACGGCTGGCTTCCCTCCGCGCTGACAATGCCCACGGCAAAACCACCGACCGCCCGCACCGCGGCCGTCAGCCGCGACACCCCGAGTTCCGCGGCCCGTCGCCTCGCGGCTCCCGAGAGCACGATCGTCGTCTGCCCGGGATCGAGTCGCACCTCGAAATCGTGCCAGCGAAGGCCGCGCTGGAACCCGGTCCCGAGCGCCTTCGAAGCCGCTTCCTTCACGGCAAAGAGCTGGGCCAGGCGCTCGACCTGTCCGCCGCCTTCGATTTCGCTCGGACCAAAGAGCCGCCGCGGCAGGCGCTGCGGATGCCGCAAAAGAGCCGCCCGAAAGCGGTCGATGCGCACGACGTCAATCCCTGTTCCCACGACCATTTCTGGCTTCTCCTACTGGCACCGGCCCGGCCCTCTTCGCCGGAACTCGAGCCTGAGTTTCGCTACGCTCGGCGCCCGCCGCATGGCCCGTGCCGGGGCGAGCAAAAAAACCTTCAAAGTCAGTAGCTTAAAGATCGACCACCCCGAAGCCACGGGTTTCGGACGGGTTCGACGGCGCTGCCGCCAGGAGTGCAGAGGATGTCGGTTCGGATTGGAATCAATGGCTTTGGAAGAATCGGACGCCTCGTCTTTCGAGCGGCCCAGGGACGCGATGTCGAAATCGTCGGCCTGAACGACCTCACCGACGCAAAGACCCTCGCACACCTGCTCAAGTACGACTCGATCCACGGACATTATCCGGGCGAGGTCTCCGCCGAAGCCGATGCCATCATCGTCGACGGGACCCGCATTCCGGTGAGCGCCGAGCGCGACCCGGCCAACCTCCCATGGAAGTCCCTGGGAGTCCACATCGCGGTGGAATCCACCGGCCTCTTCACCGCCCGCGAAAAGGCTGCAAAGCACCTCGACGCCGGCGCCGACCGCGTCATCATCAGCGCGCCCGCCCCGGACCCCGATTTCACGGTCGTGCTCGGCGTGAACGATCACGAATACGATCCCGCGAAACACCGCATCGTTTCGAATGCCTCGTGCACCACCAACTGCCTCGCCCCCTTCGCAAAGGTGCTGCATGACGAGTGGGGCATCGAGGCCGGCTGGATGACGACGATCCATGCCTACACCAACGACCAGGTCACCCAGGACGGCCCGCACAGCGACCTGCGCCGCGCACGCGCCGCGGGGCTCTCGATGATTCCGACCAGCACCGGAGCTGCGAAGGCCATCGGGATCGTCCTGCCGGAACTCAAGGGGAAGCTCGACGGTTACGCCATGCGCGTGCCGACGGCGGATGTTTCGATTGTCGACCTGAGCGTAAAATTGAGCAAGCAAACCGACGTCGAGAGCATCAACGCGGCGATGAGGGCCGCTGCCGGCGGACCGATGAGCGGCATCCTGCAGGTCTGCGACGAGCCCCTCGTCTCGATCGACTTCCTCGGCAATACACACTCGTCGATCCTCGATGCGCTGAGCACGAAGGTGATGAACGGCAACTTCGCGAAGGTGCTCTCGTGGTACGACAACGAGTGCGGCTACGCGACGCGCGTCGTCGACCTCGCCGAGCGGATGGCCTAGCGCAGCGCGTGGCGGTCTTGGATCTCGACTCGCTCCTTGCAAAGGACGTGAGGGGTCGCCGGATCTTCGTCCGCGCGGACCTCAACGCTCCTTTACGCGACGGCGTGGTTGCGGACGACACGCGTCTTCGCGCGTCCGCCGGGACCCTCCGACGTCTGGCCGAGGCCGGCGCGCGAGTGGTGGTCGCATCACACCTGGGACGCCCCGGGGGCGCACGCAACCTGGCCTTCAGCCTCGACCCCATTGCCCTGGCCCTCGAAGGGATCCTCCAGCGCCCGGTGACCTTCCTCGACGGGGCACTCGGGCAGGACACTCAGCAGGCCATCGAGGCGCTCCCCGAGGGCGGCATCGCCCTGCTCGAGAACCTGCGCTTCGAGGCGGGCGAAGAGGCCAACGACGAAGCGCTCGGCCGGACCCTGGCGAGCCTCGCCGACGTCTACGTGAACGACGCCTTTGGCACCGCGCATCGAGCCCACGCTTCGACCGCCGGCATGACCCAGCACTTCGAGAAGGTCTACGCCGGCGATCTGCTGCGGCGCGAACTCGACGAACTGGCGTCGGTCAAGCTTCCCGAGCGCCCCCTGCTCTGCCTGCTGGGCGGCGCGAAGGTCTCGGACAAACTCTCGGTCCTCGAGGCACTCGCCCCCCACGCCGACACCCTCGCCGTGGGCGGAGCCATGGCATACACCTTCCTGGCCGCCGACGGCCTCCCCACCGGGAACTCGCTGGTCGAAAGCGGGCGCATCGAGGATGCCCGCCGCGTGCGCGCCGCCGCCGAGGCTGCCGGCCGAAACCTGCTGCTGCCCGTGGATCACGTCGTGGTCAAGGAGATTGCTGCGGACGCCGAAAGTCGCGTGGTCGAAACGATCCCCGATGGCTGGATTGGGGTCGACATCGGCCCGCGCAGCGCGGCGCTGTATGCCGAAGCCGCGGCCGCTGCCCGAACCATTTTCTGGAACGGACCGATGGGCATCTTCGAAATCGAACCCTTCGCCGCTGGCACCCGAACCGTCGCCCAGGCCGTCGGGGCCTCGAAGGGGCGTTCGATCGTCGGCGGTGGCGATTCCCTGGCCGCCGTCAACCAACTCGGTTTGGCCGGGTCCATCGATCACCTGTCCACCGGCGGTGGCGCTTCGCTCGAGTACGTACAAGGCAAGCGCCTCCCCGGCCTCGAGGCCCTGGAGCGCTGACATGAGTTCACCCCATCAACGCCGACCGATCCTCGCCGCCAATTGGAAGATGCAGAAGGGCGCCGCCGAGGCGACCGCCTTCGCCGCTGCGTTTCTCCCGCTGGTTGCAGGGGCCGACTCCGTCGACATCGTGATCGCTCCTCCCTTCACCGCTCTTGACCGGCTGGGCCAGGCGCTTTCGGGCTCGGCGGTGGCGCTGGCCGCCCAGAACGTAAACCCCGAAGCCAGCGGCGCTTTCACCGGGGAGATCGCGGTTTCGATGTTGCGCGAGCTGGGCTGTGGTTACGGCGTGGTGGGGCACAGCGAGCGGCGCGCCCTCTACCGGGAGTCGAGTGATTTCGTGGCCGCCAAGGCCGAGGCGCTGCTCGCCGCCGGGATCCGCCCCATCGTCTGCGTGGGCGAAACCCTCGAAGAACGCGAGGCCGACCGCGCGGAAGCCATCGTCGCAGGCCAACTCGAGGCCAGCCTCGCGCGGATCCCGCAAGATCGCGCCGCCGAGGTCGTGGTGGCCTACGAGCCGGTCTGGGCCATCGGGACCGGCAAGACCGCGACTCCAGAAATGGCCCAGGCCATCCACGCCTTCATCCGAGAGCGCCTGCGAGCGCTCTACGGAGCCACCGCCGAGATCATCCGCATCCAATACGGGGGCTCTGTCAAACCCGAGAACGTTCGCGATATCATGTCCCAGGAAGACATCGACGGAGCACTCGTCGGGGGGGCCAGCCTGGACCCCGCGAGCTTCGCTCGAATCGTCCTCTTCCAGGAACCGGAGGCAACCCAGTGACTACTTTTCTCATCGCCCTGCACGTCATGGTCTGCATCGTGCTCGTCACGGTGGTACTGCTGCAGCGCGGCAAGGGTGCCGACATGGGCGCGGCCTTCGGGGGCGGCGGCGCCAACACGGTCTTCGGCGGCCGCGGTGCGGGAAACTTCCTGACCAAGCTGACCAGCGCCTGCGCGGCGATCTTCATGCTCACGAGCCTCAGCCTGGCCTACGTGAACCTGCACGACAAAGACGGGCAGATCTTCGACAGCGATTCCCAGGCCAATTCCGAAGCGCCGGTCGCAGCGGGCGACAGCGAAGCGAGCGGTGCCTCGGCGAATACGCTGCAGGAAATCCCGCAGCCGGCGAGCGCAGAGCCGGACGGGACGGACGGCGCCGGCAGCCCCTGAACCTCGCGGGCGAAGCGAATTCGTTGACCAGGCGAATCCGCTGACTACGCGGGTTCGCTGACGACGCGGGTTCGCTTCGGTATGTTCGCGAGCCTTCGATGATGTGCGGCAGTGGCGGAACTGGCAGACGCGCCAGCTTGAGGGGCTGGTGGGGGCAACCCCGTGGAGGTTCGAATCCTCTCTGCCGCACCATTCGGGACCTCCTGGGATCAGAAGCTCCGGCGCGAGGCTACGGCGTTTCCCCCGCGGCCCGAGCGAACTGTCGCTCCACCCAGCGGCGGTAGACCGCAACCGGCTGCGCCCCCACGACGATCGCGGGGTTGCCCTTGAGCCGCACGCCGGGAACGCCGGTGGCGCCGACTTCGAGGGCCTCGCGATGGTCGTCCCGAACCGCGCGTTCGAGCCCCGCATCCCCCCGCAGAGAGGATAGATCGCCGGGGAGTCCGGCACTTTGCCAGGCGGCTTCCAACTCCTCCGGGGCGGAGATGTCGCGACACTGCGAGAAGTAGCGCGCGAAGAGTTCCGCCTGGAAGGCGCGCAGGGAGACGGTCCCAAAGCGTGCCGCGGCCCGGGCCGCGATCTGGGGGGGCAGGCTGTGGGACGGCGGCGCGGCATCGCCCCAGGTTCCAAAGACCCCGCTATCGCTTTCGCTCGCGGGTCGCTGCCAGCTGTGGGTGTAGGCACGGAAGCGCTCGAGGGCGCCCTTCTCGTCTCCCGGCCGACGCGGCTCGGGCCGCAGCAGGTAGCTGCGCCAATCGAAGGCCACACGCTCGCCGTACTCGTCTTCGATCTGCCTGAGGCGCACGAAGGCATTGAAGCACCAGGGGCAGAGATAGTCGGAGTAGACGACGAAGGAGACCTTCACGCCTCGGAAACGGTGTGGGAAGCGAGGCGATCGTAGCTCCCGCCGAAGTACACGAGCGGCTCGCAGTCTCGCAGACGCACGCTTTCGACCGCGCCCACGTAGATATCGTGATCCCCGGCCTCGAAGGTCGCATGCAGTCGGCAGTCGAAGATGGCTGCGGCGTCGTCGAGCAACGGGGCCCCGGTCACTCCCTCGCCAAACGCAACCCCTTCGAAGCGGCGATGCTCATCCTTCTTGGAGGCGAAGCGATTCGACAGCTCGCGCTGGTTTGCGGCGAGCACGTTGACCGCAAAACAGCGGCTGGCTGCGATCACTCCGCGCGTGATGCTGTCATGCGACGCGCACACCAGGACCAGCGGCGGGGAGAGCGAGACGCCGCTGAAGTCGGAGACGGTCATTCCGTGGATCTCCTCGCCGTCTCGCGAGGTCACGATGCTGACGCCGGTCGGCCAGCGTCCCATCGCTTCCCGAAACTCGTCTGACGTGACCAATGCGCTTCCTCACTGGCGAAATCCCACCGGAGTCTACCGCAGGCACCGCGCGCGCTCGGCCTGGCTTCTCACAGCGCCAACGAAACGCCGGATCGGGCCGTCTACGATCCTCGAATCGGTCGCCACCCGCCAGGGGAAGCGGTACCCTGCTGGCCGCTCGAGGCGGGCCTCGAGCGGGTCGGCCCGCTGCACCGCCCGCGGTTTCGAGCGCGCGCAGACAGGCGACCCAGCCACTCGGAACCATTCGTTTCCGGAACCAAACTGGATAGGAGCGAAGACGATGGCGGCAAGCGCCTCCCCGAACGCAGAAGTCCTGGAACTCCTCGGCGATCACGCCGAGTCACTCCTCGGCCACCAGTGCAAGACGATCGCCTCCAGCGCGCTCCACGCACCGGGACCCGATTTCGTCGACCGTGTCGTCTCCCAGACCGACCGCACGATCCCGGTGCTGCGGAATCTGCAATCGATCTTCTCGCACGGTCGCCTCGGCGGAACGGGGTACGTCTCGATCCTGCCAGTCGATCAGGGCATCGAGCACACCGCCGGCGCCTCGTTTGCGCCCAACCCCCTCTACTTCGACCCCGAGAACCTGATCCAGCTCGCCCACGAAGGCGGCTGCAACGCGGTGGCGTCGACCCTCGGCGTCCTCGGTTCTGTCGCGCGACGCCACGCCCATCGCATCCCCTTCATCATGAAGCTCAACCACAACGAGCTGCTCACCTACCCCAACGACTTCGACCAGATCATGTTCGCGCAGGTCGAGCAGGCGGCGGACATGGGAGCGGCCGCCGTCGGCGCGACCATCTACTTCGGCTCCGCGGAGTCGGGCCGGCAGATCCAGGAGGTGAGCCAGGCCTTCCATCTCGCCCACGAACTCGGCCTCGCGACCATCCTGTGGTGCTACCTGCGCAACAGCGGCTTCAAAAAGGATGGCGTCGACTACCACGCAGCGGCCGACCTCACGAGCCAGGCGAACCACCTTGGTGTCACCATCGAGGCCGACATCATCAAGCAGAAACTCCCCGAGAACAACGGCGGGTTTACGGCCCTCGGCTTCGCAAAGACCCACAAGCTCGTCTACGAGTCGCTCTCCAGCGACCACCCGATCGACCTCACCCGCTACCAGGTTGCTGGCTGCTACATGGGCCGGATGGGCCTGATCAATTCGGGCGGCGCTTCCGGAGACAACGACTTCCAAGAAGCCGTGATGACCGCCGTGATCAACAAGCGTGCCGGCGGCACTGGTTTGATCTCCGGCCGCAAGGCCTTCCAGCGCCCGATGCAGGAGGGCGTGAAACTCCTGAACCTGATCCAGGACGTCTATCTCGACGCTTCGATCGGCCTGGCCTAGCCCGCTCCACCACGCGCCGTGGCCGCACCCCCGGGCCCGAACCCCACGAGGACCCGACTGCCATGAGCGACACCGCAAGCAACCGCCTCGATCAGACCATTCGCGAGGGGATCGCGGAGGTAGCGCACCAGGCGCAAGCGAACCCGCATTGGACGCGCCTTAACGAGATCGGCACCGAACTCTGGCTCGACACGGGGGACATGGACGAGGCAGCGCGCCTGTGGAGCCGGGAATACACCGCCCTCACCACCAACAACACGTTGCTCAACAACGAGATCCAGAAGGGAATCTACGACCAGTGGATTCCCGAGGCGGCGAAGGCGGCGCGCGAAGATCGCTCGGGCCTCTCCGATCGCGAACTCATCCTCGAAATCGCCTTTGCCCTCAACGCGCGCCACGGGCTGCGACTGGTCGAACGCTTCGGAGCCCACGTCAGCGTCGAACTCCACACCGACCTGGCGCACGACGTCCCGCGCAGTGTCGCCTACGGGCGTCGCTACCACGCACTTTGCCCGGATCGCTTCATCGTCAAGGTGCCGCTCACCGCTGCGGGGCTGGTGGCGGCAAGGCTTCTCGAGGAAGACGGCATCCGCGTCAACTTCACCCTCGGCTTCTCGGCGCGCCAGAACGTGCTGATCACCTGCGTGGCAAGGCCCCACTACTGCAACGTCTTCATGGGGCGACTCAGCGCCTACGCCGCAGACGAGAACCTCGGCGATGGTCGCTGGGTGGGCGAGCGCGCAACGCTGGCAAGTCAGAACGCCGTGCTCCGCTTGCGACGCGAACTGGGGGTTCCGACCCGGCAGATCGGTGCCAGCATGCGCAGTGGCGCGCAGGCCGCCTCGCTCGCGGGCCTCGACGTCTACACGATGCCCCTCGGCGTCGCCGAGGGTTTCCTGGCCGACGCCCCGGACCTGAGCAGTCTCCAGCATCGGCTGGGCGAGGACTACGTCCCGACCTTCCATGAGGGCATAGACCCCAAGGCCGAGGGCCTCGAAACCCTGTGGCAGGTTTCCGATGCCTTCGAGGCCACCTGCCGGGAAATTGGCAGCGGGGACCCGGCAAGCCTGTCGCCCGAGGGCATCCTCCGTGCTCTCGAGGGCGCGGGCCACGGCTCGGTGTTGCCGGTGCTCGACGCCGGGCGCCTAAAGGAAATCGCCGACGCGGGCAAGATGCCCAAGCGTTCCGCCTGGCAGGGCGAACTCGCCGACGGGAGCGTCGGTCTCGACGCGCTGTTCACGCTGGCGGGGCTATATGCCTTTTCCGCCGATCAAGCGGCGCTCGACGAGCGCATCGCGAAGCAGCTGGGATGACGCGCAGGGGCGAGCGCTCGCCCGCCCCCGCTGCGACTCAATCGTCCGACTTCCACTTCTCCCTCAGCTCTTCTTCGCTGAAGATCACGTCGATGGAACTCGCGAAGCGCTCGCCTTCCTTCTTCTCGTCCGGAACCCAGTAGACATTCACGGTCTTTCCGGGGGGCACGTCGGCGAAGGTTCCCCGGAGGCCGTTGATCTTGATGATCGTTATCCCGCTGAGGACAGAGCCATCGAGCTTTAAGTTGAAGATCGCGTCGCGTCCCTTCTTCAGGTAGAGCGCCTTGTCCTTGGGCTTTCTCCCGGGCTTCTTCACCTTCACGGTGAGGGTCTTGTTCTCGGCGTCGAACGCGACCCAGACCGCGACCGTCTTGGTCACCCTCGACTTCTTCTCGGCCCCGGCGGAAGTCGCCATCCCGAGTCCCAGACAAAGACCCAGCGCAGCCGCTGCCACCAGGATTCGGCCGATGCGATGCAACATGCTCTCTTCTCTCCTTCGCGCTTCGGGTCTCCGGGGAACGCGGCGCGTGCCCGCAGACCAGACGCTCTCTTGATTTGAACCAGGGCGGCAGCGCCCGGTTTCCGGTGCGGGTCGACCGACCTCCGGCGAACTGGCCGGGCGGTCACTATCCCCCGCGGGTGGAATGTCACCTCCAGCGTAACGCCCCGCGGTGGATTCGTCACACCCACCCAGGCGGCGGGCGGCACAGGCCAAGCACGAGGTCCATCGCATTCGTGCCGCTGGGCCCGGTCACGAACACGCCCCCCTCGCCCTCGAAGAAGGTGTTTGAATCGTTCTCCAGCAGGCAGTCGCCCGCATCGAGACCCCGGGTCGCGGCACGACCCCGTGTTCCCCCGTCGGCATAGGCACCCGCCGCGTCGGTCGGCCCGTCACGGCCGTCGGTCCCCGCCGCCAAAAGCGAAACGCCGCGAACTCCCGCGAGGGCCTGGGCTGCGGCCAGCGCGAGTTCCTGGTTGCGCCCGCCCCGGCCCGCGCCGCGAAGGGTCACGGTCGTCTCCCCACCGAAAAGCAGGCAATGGCGCCGCGAGCCGGGGGCCAGGGCGCATTGCAGCAGCGCGGCGATGCGCTTGCCGACGCGGCTCGCCTCGCCGCGCATGGCGCGCGACACCACGATGGGCCGCAGCCCTCGCGCTTCGCAGGCCGTCGCAGCGGCCTCGAGTGCGTCGCGATTCGACGCCACGATGCGATGGGGCGCGACGGTCTCCGGCCGTTTCCGTTCGCCGTGCCCCTCCGCCTGCAGCAGATTTTCAAGATGGCGAACGATCCCCGGCGGCATTCGCCGGACCACCGCCTGCCCCCGCAGCCAGGCCATCAACTCGGCAACGGTCTCGCCGCCACTCCAGAAGGGCCCCGAGCCGATCACATCCAGCCGGTCGCCGAGCACGTCGGAGAGCACCAGCACCTCGGGGCGAAGCGCCCCGGCGGCGCGCGCGAGGGCACCGGCGCCGCAGCTCGAGACCCGACGTCGCACGCGATTGACGTCCTCGACGGGAAGCCCGGAGGCGAGCAGGACGCGATTCAGTTCTGCGACTTCTAAAGCGGACACCCCCGGCGGCTGCGCGAAGAGCAGCGCTGACGTGCCTCCCGAAAGAAGTCCCAGGAGCGACACGCCCGGCGGCGTCGAGGCGACGAACGCGAGGCTGCGGCGGCCGGCCACGGCACTGGCCCTGCCCGGAATCGGGTGATCCGCCTGCAAAAAATCAAAACCTCGGAGCGGCTCCGCGGCCCGTGCGGGGGCCACCACCAGACCGGCCTCGACCCGGCCCCCGAGCACCGAGGCCGCCGCAGCCGCCATCGCCTCGGCCGCCTTGCCCACGGCGAACACCCGAACCCGGGGCCCCAGCGAAACCGCCTCCGCTTCGAGACAACGTCTGACTGCCGGGCCGGGATCGACGGCGGCCAGTGCCTCGCGGTAGAGCGCCTCGAGCAGGGCGCGCTCGGCAGCCATCGCGTGGCCCACCCGCACGCCGGTCATGTCGATTCGGCGGGATCCGCAGCCTCCAGCCGGGGCGATGCTTCCCCGGCCTGCGGCTCTTCGGGAAGCACTCGAATCTCGATCCGTCGATTTCGCGCACGACTCGCTGCCGAGTCGTTCGGGACCCGCGGCGCCGCCGAACCGCGCGAAACCGCGGAGAGCCGTTCGGGCGCGATCCCCTCTTCCTCAAAGACACGCACCACCGCCGCGGCCCGGGCTCCCCCGAGTTCCCAATTGCTCGGATAGCGCCCACTGAGCGATTTTCGAATCGCAATATCATCGGTGTGTCCAAGCACCTCGATTCGGCCCCCGGTCCCCGCGAGTTGCGTTGCCACACGCAAGATCACCGCGCGACCCTCGGGGTTCAGATCGGCGCGCCCCGAATCGAAGAGCAGCCGGTCGGAGACGTTCACCTCGATGCCATCGCGGAGGCGTTGGATTTCGATCTGCCCGGAAGCCACCTCGGACTCGAGGTCGCCGACCAGCGAATCGTAGGCCCCCCGCAAGCTCTCCACTTCAAAGCTACGCGCCGCAAGTTCGTCCCGGCTTTCGCGGAGTTCGCGCTCGAGTTCTGCGCGATGGCCCGCGAGGACCCCGAGATCCGCCTTGAGCGCGGTGTTCTCTGCACCAAGGTCGTCGACCCGGGCGACCAGTCGCACCCGATCTTCGTCGAGGCTCGCGTTGGACCGCTCAAGAAAGACGATGCGACCCTGCGCCGCGGTTTTCTGGTCGAAAACCTGCTGATGCTTCGAAGCCGCCACGCAGCCCACTGTCGCCAGCATCGCCGTCGCAACGAAGCCGGCGAGGATCGCCGTCCATCGCGATCCCGGGACCTTACGAAGGAGCGGCGAGGATGTATGCAAGCGCCTCATCGACGTCTCCGACGTAGCGAAGATCAAGGCCCTCGAGGAGCTTCTGGGGAATCTCCTCGACATCCTTCTCGTTCTTCGCGGGCAGCACGATCTGCTCGATCCCGGCGCGCTTCGCCGCGAGCACCTTCTCCTTGATTCCGCCCACCGGCAACACCTTTCCGCGCAACGTAATTTCGCCCGTCATCGCGACGCGCGGATGCGCAGGGATTCCCGACAGCAGCGAGGCCATCGCGGCGACCATCGCCACCCCCGCCGAAGGACCGTCCTTGGGAATCGCGCCCGAGGGAACGTGGATGTGGAGATCGCTCTCCTCGAAGAGGGCGGTGTCGATGCCGCGTTCGCTCGCGTGGGAGCGCAGCCACGAGTGGGCCGCCTCCACCGACTCCCGCATGACATCGCCGAGACTGCCCGTGAGTTTCAGCTTGCCGGTGCCCCGCATCCTCGCCGATTCGACGAACAGGATGTCACCGCCGGCGGGCGTCCAGGCGAGCCCGACGACGACCCCGGGGCGACCCCCGACATCCGCAAGTTCGGGTTCGAAGATCACGGGGCCCAACATGCCCTGCAAATCGTCGCGGCCGATCCGAGAAGGCTGCTGGATCTCGCCCTCGGCAATGCGCCTGGCAACCTTCCGACACAGGGCACCAATCTGGCGCTCGAGGTTGCGAACGCCTGCCTCCCGGGTGTAGTTCTCGCACAACGCGAGCAGAGCGTCTTCGGAGATCTCGAAGCCGACATCAAGGATTCCGTTCTGCTCGATCTGTCGCGGCAACAGGAAGCGCCGCGCGATCTCGAGCTTCTCTTCCACCGTGTAGCCCGGGAGTTCGATCACCTCCATGCGATCGCGCAGGGCCGGAGGCACCGGCCCCATCTGGTTTGCCGTCGCCACGAAGAGGACCTGGGAGAGGTCGAAGGGCACTTCGAGGTAGTGATCGCTGAAGTCGACGTTCTGCTCGGGGTCGAGCACCTCGAGCAGCGCCGAGGAAGGGTCGCCGCGAAAATCCGCACCCACCTTGTCGATCTCGTCGAGCATCATCACGGGGTTTCGGCTGCCCGCCTTGCGCAGGCTCTGGATCACTCGCCCGGGCATGGCCCCCACGTAGGTTCGACGATGGCCGCGGATCTCCGCCTCATCGCGAACGCCGCCGAGGGAGATCCGCACGTACTTACGCCCGAGCGCCCGGGCGATCGAGCGCCCCAGCGAGGTCTTCCCGGTTCCGGGAGGGCCCACAAAACAGAGGATCGGCCCCTTGAGATCGCGCTTTAGCGAGAGCACCGCGATGTACTCGACGATGCGGTCCTTCACCTTCTCGAGCCCGTAGTGATCCTCGTCGAGAATCTCGCGGGCCTTTTCCACGTCGAGTCGATCCTCGGTCTGCACCGACCAGGGAAGATCGGCAAGCCACTCCAGATAGCCGCGGATCACGGCGTGCTCGGCCGCGGCCGACGGTGTCTGTGCCAGCCGTTCGAGTTCGCGACAGGCCTGGTTGTGTGCCTCTTCCGGCATCCCCGCGGCCTCGATCTTTTCGCGCAGGCCCAGGGTCCCGTCTTCGCCCTCGTCCGATTCCCCGAGTTCGCGGCGAATCGCCTCGAGTTGCTGGTGCAGCATGTAGTCGCGCTGCGTCCGGCCCATCTCGCTCTGGACCTTCTCCTTGATCTCAGCCTCGAGCTGCAACACATCGCCCTCTTGGCCCAGGTGGGCCAGGGTCTGCTTCAGGCGCTCGAGGATGTCCGGCTCCTCGAGAATTGCCTGCTTGCCCGCGACATCCAGATCGAGGTTCGACGCCACCAGGTCGGCGAGTCGCGAGGGATCGTCGAGGTTCACGGCGAGCACCTGCAGCTCGTCCGAAAGCCGCGAACTCTCCGAGACGAGGGCGGCAAATTGCTGCGAAATGGTGCGGACCAGCGCGGTCGTTTCGACCGACTCGAGGTCGCCGGTCTCAGCGATTCGGGCGACGCGGGCGCGCAAGAAGGGCTCTTCGGCCTCGAAGCTCTCGATCCGGACGCGCGCGAGGCCCTGAACGAGGAGGCGATACGAGCCGTCCCGGAACTTGAGCATCCGCACGACCCGCAGCGCGGTTCCCGTGCGGTACACGTCACCCGGCCCGGGGCTCCCTTCGATCTCGCCTTGAACGGCGGTGCAGACCATCAGCCGATCGGGGCGCACCAGCACCTCGTCGATCAGCTTCTGCGAGCGCGGCGTATTGACAAGCAGCGGCGACAGCAGAAACGGAAAGAGCACGGTGTTCTTCAGCGGCAACACCGGGAGTTCTTCGGGAATCTCGTCGAACACATCGACGTCGTCATCGGGATCGATGCGGACCTCGATGTCGGTCCTTCCGGGCGCACCCTCTTCAGCGTGGACCGCCCCCTCCTCCAGGCCGCCGCCCTGCTTCGGGCCCTGGGGGTCGCTCATTTCGACTGGACCTCGACCTGTCGGCGCGAACTCGAGCGCTTCGGAATCGTGACATCCAGAAAACCGTTCTCGAGATGCGCCCGGACCTCGTCCTTGTCGAAGCTGATCGGTATCGAGATCACGCGCTCGAAGGGCCCAAAGCCGATTTCCATCCGGTGCAACCGGCGCGGCGGGCTCCCGCCCGGCGGCTCGCGAACGCCACTGATCCGCAGCCGCTCGCCTTCGACATTCACGCGGACCTGATCGCTCAGCACCCCCGGCAGCTCGAGCCGGACGACGATCGCCTCCGCCGTTTCGAAAATGTCGGCAGCGGGTCGAAAGCGATCCCCTTCGAGGCGCTCGGGGAAATCGCGCAGGAGACCCTCCGAGGGGCCGCCGGCCCGGGGATTACGAATCGGACTTCCCTTCGGCGCCCTCACTTCCGGTGTCCGCGGGCTCGGTGCTCGCCGCTTCGGTGTACTCGGCGTCGATCACGTCATCCTCCGGGGTTCGCGAGGCCTCGCCCGCATCCGCGGGGGGGGCCGACTCCTTCTCAGCTTGACTCTTGTAGAGCTGCTCGGCCACCCGGTGGAGCTCGGTCTCGACGCGCTGGTGGGCGGCGTCGAGAAGCGCCACGTCGTCGCTGTCGAGGTCCTTCTTCGCGCTTTCGAGCACGGATTCGACCGCCGCCTTGTCCTCGTCGGAGAGGTTCTCGGCGTTCTCGCCCAGGGTCTTCTCGGCCTGGTAGAGGAGGCTGTCGAGAGCGTTCCGCTTGTCGATCAACTCCCGGCGCGTGCGATCCTCGGAGGCGAAGGTCTCGGCGTCGCTCACCATGCGATCGATCTCAGCGGTGTCGAGCCCCCCGGCCCCTTCGATCCGGATCGTCTGCTCCTTCTGCGTGGCCTTGTCTTTCGCGCCCACCGAAACGATGCCGTTGGCGTCGATGTCGAAGGTCACTTCGACCTGGGGCACGCCGCGCGGCGCGGGCGGGATGCCATCGAGGAAGAAGCGTCCGATTTCCCGGTTGTCGTTCGCCATCTCGCGCTCCCCCTGGAGCACGCGGATCTCGACCTGCGGCTGGTTGTCCGCGGCCGTCGAGAACACGTTCTGGGCCTTCGTCGGAATCGTGGTGTTGCGCTCGATCAGCTTCGTCATGACACCGCCGAGGGTTTCGATGCCCAGCGAGAGCGGCGTCACGTCGAGCAACAGGACGTCCTTCACGTCGCCCGCCAACACGCCGGCCTGGATGGCCGCCCCGACCGCCACGACCTCGTCGGGGTTCACGGTCTGGTTCGGCTCCCTGCCAAAGAGTTCCTTCACCTTCTGCTGGACCAGCGGGATCCGGGTCGACCCGCCCACGAGGACCACTTCGTCAATCTCCGACGCCTTGAGCCCAGAATCGGCGAGCGCGTTGCGACAGGGCCCGAGCGTCCGGTCCACCAACTCTCCCACGAGTTGTTCGAACTTCGCGCGCGATAGCTTCAACACGAGATGCTTCGGGCCGCTCTGGTCGGCGGTGATGTAGGGAAGATTGATATCGGTCGAGCTGGCGGTCGAGAGCTCGATCTTCGCCTTCTCGGCCGCTTCGCGGAGCCGCTGGATCGCCATCGGATCCTGGGTCAGATCGATGCCATGGTCCTTCTTGAATTCCCCGGCCAGATACTCGATCACCGCGTGATCGAGATTGTCGCCACCGAGGTGGGTATCGCCGTTGGTTGCCTTCACTTCAACGACGTTCTCCCCGACCTCGAGAATCGAGATGTCAAAGGTCCCGCCCCCAAAATCGTAGACCGCGATCTTTTCGTCGGATTTCTTATCGAGCCCATAGGCGAGGGCGGCGGCCGTCGGCTCGTTGATGATCCGGCTCACCTCGAGGCCCGCGATCTTTCCGGCATCCTTCGTCGCCTGTCGCTGGGCGTCGTTGAAGTAGGCGGGCACGGTAATCACCGCGCTGCTGACCTCCGTCCCGAGGTGCGCCTCGGCGGCGGCCTTCAGCTTCGCAAGCGTCATGGCCGAGATCTCCGGCGGCCGGTAGGTCTTCCCCTCGACCTCGATCGCCGCCATGCCATCGCTGGCATCGACCACCTTGTAGGGCACGAGGCTGGTCTCCTCGGGCACCTCGGAGACCCGGCGGCCCATGAAGCGCTTGACCGAGTAGATCGTTCGCGTCGGATTCGTGACCGCCTGGCGCTTCGCCACCGCGCCGACGAGCCGTTCGCCCTCATCGGTAAAGGCCACCACCGAGGGGGTCGTTCGCCCACCCTCCTCGTTGGCGATGACGCTGGCCTGTCCCCCCTCCATCACCGCGACGACCGAATTGGTCGTCCCGAGATCGATTCCGATGACTTTTCCCGTGCTTCCCATGCTGGTTTCTCTCCTGGCTGGATTTCCGCCGAAAGGGATCGGCGAAGCCCTCCCCCCGGTCCGTTCGCGAAGACCCGAAGCCTCGTCCCGGAGGCCGGAGTGTCAAGCGCCAAAACCGCCTAGGGGTGCGTTTTTTCGGGGATATCTCCATTTCCCCCGAGGGGATTATGGGACTCGGGCGCGAACCCCATGGGCCTTGCAGGCGTCTCAATCGAGGTCCCCAGGGCGCGCTTCCCGGCCCCAGAGCGCCCGGACAAAGAGGCTTGAATTGCCACTAACCCCCCGGAATTGTGATGGAATGCGTGGCTGTAGCCAATCCCTACGGCTATATTCGCGGCGCTCGATCCGGCGGCGATCAGGGGGGTGGTCACCGCGCTGGCGGCGAATCCAGATCGCTCGCTTCCGAATCGCCGCGTCCAGACCCTCGAGGGAATCACGGCTTCGCCCGTGTCGACTTCGCTCCGGGGAAGTCGGCAGCGGTCGGCCTAGGAGGTGAAGAGAAGGCGATGCGTCGGATCGCGATCCGCGTCGGCAACGCGCTGCTCTTCGTCCTCGCCTGCTTCCTGGTGGCCTCGGTGATCAACCGCTTCGCCGCCGCGGGCCTCGCCGTTCAAGCGATCGCCGTTTTCGCGGTGGCGCCCGCGCCGGTCCCGGCGCCGGCACGGTGGGCCGACCGGACCGTGATCGCCGAGCGGAACCTCTTCGGTTCGCGCGCACAGCCCGTGGCCGTCGTCGAAGTCGTGGTCGATGAAAAACTCGAGGAAACGCGACTCCCCCTGATGCTGCTCGGCACGGCGGCCACCAGCGACCCCGCAACGGCGCGCGCTGCCATCAGCAACAAGAGTCGCAACCGACATCAGGTCGTGCGCGTGGGCGACCATCTGAAGCAACATCCGAAGGTCGAGGTAATCTTGATCGAGGCGCGTCGCGTGGTCTTGCAGAACGGCGCCAAGCGCGAGGAAATGTTGCTCGAGAATCGCGAACTCGTATCCCGGACGTCGTCCGCGCCGAGCGCCAATCCGGCATCGACCGGGAAGGCTCCGCCCACTCTTCGCGGTCCGCGCGGCAACTCGGGCCGGGCCAGGAAGGCGCGGAAGGGGACTTCACAGACGCAGCCCACGGCCAATGCTGGCCTCGTCGCGGCTCTCTTCGTACCCACGAACGAGGCCCACGACAGGACCTCCACCGATCTCCTCGAGGCGGCCCCCGACGGCGCCCCGCAACTGCTCGCAAACTGGCGATTCGCCGGCCTGCAACCCTGAAGCCCCACGGAAGCCACTGCATGCGATCCCGCGAAGAAGAACCGAACCACACCCGACACGGCAGCCGCGGGGCCAGCGCGCTTCTCCTGGCGCTCCTCCTGGCGTTGCTCCCCGCGATCGCCTTCGCGCAGGGGACGAAGCTCCCAGTCACCAAGAGCGCCTCGGGCGAGGAATTCGTCCACCTCGACTTCTCCGACGTTGAACTTCCGGCGCTGATCGACACCATCGCGCGCCTCACCGGAAAGAACTTCATCTACGACGATCGCGTCCGGGGTCGGGTGACGATCGTTTCCCCATCGCCGGTCACCATCGACCAGGCCTACGCCGTCTTTGAATCGGTCCTCAAGGTAAAGGGCTTCACCGCGGTCCCCGGTCCTGGCGGTGTCATGAAGGTGATCCCCGTCCGCGATGCGAAGGAAGCGAACCTCGAAACCATCAACGACTCACGGCCCAGCCTGAACCGCGATCTCTTCGTCACGCGACTGATTCCGCTCTCCTATATCGACGCCGAATCGATCACCAATACGATCAAGCCGCTGGTTTCGAAAGACGCCTCGATGGTCCCCTATCCGCCGACGAATACGATCATCATCACCGACACGTCCTCGAACATCCGGCGCATCATGACGATCCTCGAAGCGATCGACATCGAGACGCACCGCGAGGAACTCGCGGTCATCGCAATCCGCCACGCCGACGCACAGACCCTCGGCGAGCAGGTCGCGGAGATCTACCAGGCCGACGTCTCCTCGACCGGGAAGCGCAGTAGCAGTTCGTCGCGCACGCGCCGACGCAGCAGCGCACAAGCCGCGAAGGACGCCTCGAGTTCGGCGAACTCCGCTTCGCCGATCCGAATCATCACCGACGACCGCACGAACTCGCTGCTGGTGCTGGCGTCGCGCTCGCAGCTCGGCAGCATTCGCAGCCTGATTCGGCAGCTCGATGTCCCGGTGGTGGGCGGCGGACGCATTCACGTCTATTACCTGCGGCATGCCGACGCCGAAGAACTGACCCAGACACTCAACGCCCTGCTTTCGGGCCGGGCCAGCACCACGCCGGGGCGCACCGGCAAAGCCGGCGTCCAGCCCCAGGCCCTGCGCTCGACGATTTCGGAACTTGCCCAGGGCATCACGGTCACCGCAGATGCCGCAACGAATTCGCTGGTGATCCAGGCAAGCCGAGAAGCTTACGACACCCTGCTCGGGGTGATCGAAAAGCTCGACGTTCCGCGCCCGCAGGTGCTGGTCGAAGCGCTGATCATGGAAGTCGACGTCGCAGACGGGTTGAATCTCGGCTTCAACGGCAGCCTCGCCTACCTGAACGGCAACGTGAACCTCTACGCAAACACCGTGTCGGGCGTGCTCACCGGGGGCGCATCGAATTTCATCGGGCTCCCCTTCGCGGATCCACCCACCGCGAATGGGCTCTACTACGACGCCATCATCAACGCCGCCGCGCGCAACGCCTCCAGCAACATCCTTTCGGCGCCGCACCTGTTGACCTCGGACAACGAAGAAGCCGAAATTCGCATCGGCGACAATATCCCGATCATCACGAGTCGCGTCGATTCGGCCAGCGGAAACCTCGCTGGGCTGTCGAGCTCGGTGAACGTCGAGCGCAAGGACATCGGCATCACCCTGCGGGTGACGCCGCAGATCAGCGAGGGCGACACCGTGCGCCTCAAGATCTTCCAGGAGATCACGGACATCAACAAAGCTCTAACCGCGGAAACCGGGAGCCCCGAAGAGGTGGGAGTCGCCCTCTCGAATCGACAGGTCGAGAACACCGTCGTCGTTGCAGACGGGGAAACCGTCGTGATCGGCGGCCTGATCAGCGAGAACTACCAGGACTCTGTCGACAAGGTGCCGTGGTTGGGCGACATCCCCTTCCTCGGCTGGGCCTTCAAGCGCACCGAAAAGCGTCTGCGCAAAACGAACCTCCTCATCTTCCTCACGCCGCACATCATTCGCAGCGAGGAAGACATGGAATTCATGACCGTTCGCAAGCGCGAGGAGTTCGAGCGGAGCTCGGGCGAGATGGTTCATCGCAGCGACGTCGCGCGCCACGCCGATGAGACCGAACCCAGCCCGATACGGCGCCACCTGATCCACCACCAGCGCCGCTACCCCCAGGAGCGAATGCGCGAGATCGAACTCGCCAGGGCCGAGGAGAGCGCCCGCATCGACGACAACCGGCTGGCGCCCAAGACGCTCTACAGCGTCGAGACCACGCCCTTTGAAAACGACACCCTCGCGAGCGCCGCCCTCACGCGACTGGTGGATGCCGGCCACGACGGCATCCTCGTCGCCGAGGACCGCAATGGCCTGCTCCACTTCCGGATACAACTCGGCCCCTACGACGACGTCGAAGCCGCGCGGCAGACGGCCTACATCCTGCGCGAAGCCTACGAGCTCGATTCGTCGATCCAGGTCCTGGACCCGGAGACCGAAAAATGACCTCTGCGGCAGGCTCGGCACCGCAGCTCGACCTCGGCTCGATTCTCCTTGCGCGAACCGATCTCACCGAGGCAAGCCTCGAAGTAGCGCGCGCGAAGCAGGCCGAGGAAAACCTTCCGCTGGCCGAAATCCTCGTCGAATCCGGCCTCGTTCCCGAGGCCGATGTGCTCGCGGGGGTCGCCGAACTGCTGGGGGTTCCCTTCTGCGCCGATCTCGACATCGAAGAAATCGACGCCGCGATCGCGACCCGAATCCCGATCGCCTTCGCCAAGCAACACGAGATGCTGCCGCTGTCGCAATCCGAGGATGGGACCCTGCGCGTGGCCACGGCGCGGCCGATGGACACTTCGGCCCTCGACGATCTGCGCCTCGTCTACGGGGGCGCCGAGGTGGCGCTCGAAATCGCGCCGGAGAGCACGATCCTCGCGGCGATCAACCAGGTCTTCGACCTGCGTTCAGGCGCCACCGACCAACTCGCCGAGGCCGCCGAAGACGACCTCGACGCCCTCGCCACATCGATCAGCCATGAACCCCAGGATCTGCTCGACGCCACCGACGACGCGCCCATCATCCGGCTGGTCAATTCGCTGCTGCAGCACGCCGTCAAGGAGCGCGCCAGCGATATCCACATCGAACCCTTCGAGCGCGAGATCCGGGTTCGCTTCCGTATCGACGACGTGCTCTACGAGCCGATGAAGCCGCTGCCGCGCACGCTGCAGGCGAGCATCGCCTCGCGCATCAAGATCATGGGCGGCCTCGATATCGCCGAAAAACGCATGCCCCAGGACGGCCGCATCCGGCTCAAGATCGCCGGGCGCGACTACGACGTGCGGCTGTCGACCCTGCCGGTATCGCACGGCGAGCGGTTGGTCCTGCGCCTGCTCCCCGATTCCCAGGAACTTCTTGACCTGGCAAAAATCGGCTTTCGACCCCAGCAACTCGAGACCCTCGAACGCATCATCCGCCGCCCCAACGGCATCTTCCTCGTCACCGGGCCGACCGGTAGCGGCAAGACCACCACACTTCACGCCGCGTTGGCACGGATCAACCGCCCCGAACTCAACATCATCACCATCGAAGAGCCGGTGGAGATCCAGCAACCTGGGATCAGCCAGATCGAGGTCAACCCGAAGGTGGGGCTGACCTTCGCCGCGGGTCTCCGCTCGATCCTGCGACAGGATCCCAACATCGTCCTGATCGGCGAAATTCGCGACCTCGAAACCGCCGAAATCGCGATCCAGGCTTCGCTGACCGGCCACCTGGTGCTCTCGACCCTGCACACCAACGACGCCGCCAGCGCCATCACCCGTCTCGTGGACATGGGTGTCGAGCCGTTCCTGGTCGGCTCCTCGCTGGTGGCGGTCCTCGCCCAGCGACTCGTCCGCGTGCTCTGCCTCGAGTGCCGCGAAGCCCACGCCCCGGTGGCGGCCGATTTGCGTGAGATCGGCATCGACGATTCGCAGGTGACCGGCGAAATCTTCTCTCCCGTGGGTTGCCCCGCCTGCAGGGACACGGGCTACCACGGTCGCGTCGGGATCTTCGAGATGATGCTGGTAGACGATGACCTCCGGTCCATGGTGTCGGCGAATGTCGACTCCAAGACGATCAAACACCGCGCGGTGAGCAAGGGCATGGGAACCCTCCGGAAAGACGGAGCACGCAAGGTTCTCGACGGCACCACCTCGATCTCCGAGGTTCTCCGTGCGACCGAAGAAGAAGGGAACGTCGCGCAGATCTAGCGATCTTGCGGACCTTTCGAGAATCGTGCCGATCTACGCCTACCGCGGAGTCCATGCCAACGGGCGAGCCACCAAAGGGTCCGTCACCGCCGACAGCGAGCGTACCGCTCGCTCGCGCATGCGCGCCGAGGGTGTCTTTCTCACCGAGATCACCGAGTCCCAGGCCGACTCGTCGCGCGCCGCGAAGAGCGCCGGTGGCTCCGGGGGACGCTTCGATTTCAACTTCTCCCGCCCGATTCCGAGCATGGAACGCGCCATCGCCACACGACAACTCGCGACCCTCGTCGGAGCGGGCATCCCGCTGGTCGACTCGCTGACTACGCTCGTCCAGCAGATCGAACACGCGCGCCTGAAGTCGGTGATGGACGGCGTCCGCGATCGCGTCAACGAGGGCGCCTCTCTCGCCGACGCCCTGCAGCAGTCGGGCCAGTTCGACAACCTCTTCGTCAGCATGGTTCGAGCGGGTGAGGCCAGTGGCGCCCTCGCTGTCGTGCTCAGCCAGGTGGCCGACTACCTCGAAGACGCCGTGCGACTGCGCAACAAAGTAACCTCGATCATGGTCTACCCGAGCGTCATGCTGGTGTTCGCCCTGCTGGTGGTGGCGGCACTCGTCACCGTCGTGCTGCCACAGATCACGAGCCTGCTGCTCTCGCTAAACCAGCCCCTCCCCTTTTACACCGTGTGGATCATCGAAGGCTCCGCCTTCGCCCGGCAGTGGTGGTGGGCGATCTTTGCCGCCGTCGGTCTCTTTTTCGGCGGCTTTCGCATGCTGATCCGAACCACCTCCGGGCACTCGGCCTGGGACCGCCTCTGCCTGAGGCTCCCCGTGGTGGGTGCCATCGTTCGAGTGCTCGCGATCGCGCGCTTCAGCCGCACACTCTCGACACTCCTCGGTGCCGGCGTCGGGATCGTCCGAGCCCTCGAAATCTCCGAGCACGTCGCGAACAACGTGATTCTCGGGGCGGCCATCGCCAATGCCCGGACGAGTGTCGTCGAGGGCGCGCCACTGGCCGCGCCCTTGCGCGCGAGCGGTGAGTTTCCACCTCTCGTCACCACGATGATCGACGTCGGCGAACACAGTGGGAATCTCGAGGAAATGCTCGTGAAGGTGGCCTCAACCTACGACGAACAGGTCGAGAACACGATCTCACGCCTCACTTCCCTGCTCGAACCGCTCCTCATCCTGGTGATGGTGGGTATCGTTCTCGTCATCATCCTCGCAACGCTGATGCCCCTGATGCAGATCACGGGTTCGCTTAGTTAGACAGGAGACCCCACGTGCAAGAGACCCATCACACTCCCGAAGAATTCGACCGACGCAGGCAGCGCGGCTTCACACTGATCGAAATCATGGCGGTGGTGCTGATCATGGGCATGCTGATGACGCTCGTCGGCGTCGCCGTCTTCCAGCAGGTCGACAAGGCCCGGGTGACCACGGCGAAGGCGAAAATCGCGCAACTCGAGAGTGCGCTCGAGTTCTATCGGATGGACAACTCGCGTTATCCCTCGAGCCAGCAGGGCCTGATCTCGTTGGTCGTGAAGCCCCAATCTGCACCCGAGCCCCGTTCCTACCCGGCGGGTGGCTACCTGAAGAGCCGCGAAGCCCTGGCCGATCCGTGGGGGGAAGCCTTCCGCTACGAAAGCCCGGGGATCAAGAACCCCCATTCCTTCGACTTGTGGTCGCTCGGCGCCGACCAGGCCGAAGGCGGAGAGGACGTCAATGCCGACGTCGGCAACTGGGACGACCCGAACGAGTTCTAGACCCGTCCGAAGGTCCTCGGCGGCTGGAGGTTCCCCCGGCTTCACCCTGATCGAGATCCTCGCGGTGATCGTGATCATGGGCGCGATGCTGATGCTCGTCCTGCCCAACCTCGGCGTGCGGCAGGCATCGGCATTGCGGGACCAGGCCCGTACCCTCGCCGGTCGCATCGAACTCACGCGCCAGTTGGCCATCGTGAGCGGGAAGCCGCATCGCCTCCTGATCGATCTCGAAGCCGGCACCTCTTCCGTCGAGCGCTTCGACCGGGGCACCGCCCTCGACGAAGAGAACGCGGCCCCAGACATTGCGTCGGACTACGACCTGCTGCCCCCCACCGCCGGAATTCCGAGCTACACGCCCGTCAACAGCGCCCTCACCGAGAGCGAGACCCTCGGCGAAAATTTCTTCTTCGAGGGCATCCAGACCGCCGACGGCTGGATCGACGACGACCTGGTCCAGATCGTCTTCGACGCCGACGGTACGACCGACGCCGCCGAGTTGGTGCTCTCCGACCTCGATGGACGACTGGCGATCCTGGAAGTGCGTCCGCTCCTGGATCGCGTGGCCATTCGGGAAGAGGCGAACTGAGGCCATGCGCCTTCGCGACCGCGCTGGGTTCACGCTGCTCGAGGTGCTTGCGGCCGTGGCGATCCTCGGGATCTGGTTCGTCGTGCTTTCAAGCGTCGGCGTGCAGGGCCTGCGTGCCGAGGGGGACAGCCAACGGCGCTTCCGCGCTTCGCTGTTGGCGGATGAAGCGCTTGCCGACCTCGAGGCCGAAATGGCGCGCGGCGCGCCGCCTGCGGCCGACGGGGGAACCCATGAAGTCGACGACTACGAAATACGCACCACGATCGACCCCTTCTATCTCGATCTGCCAACGCCCACCACTTCCGAAAAACCCTCGGGTGGGAGCGCACCAGCCCTCCAGAAACTGGTCGGTGCCGGAGGCGAGCCGGTGCTCAGCCGCATCCGCATCGAGGTCTCCTGGGTGGACGGCCCGGACCGAAGGCGGGTCACGCGCGAGACCTTCGGACTCGATCTCGTCCCGGTGGCGGCCGCCCTGGCGGCCATCGCACCGCCCCCGGTCGCAACAGAAGCCGACGCGGCCGCAAGCGAGACCCCTCAATCGCTCGAGATCCCCGCAGCCCGCGCGACCCCGGGCGAGGGCTCGTGATGCCCCGTCCGTCCAGCGCGGGGTTCACACTGATCGAGGTGCTCGCGGCCACCTTGCTCACGAGCATCGTGCTCGGGGTCGCGGTGAACCTCTTCATCGACCTCACGCGGGCGACCACCGAGGCGACCGAACGGACGCGCAAGGTTCGCAGCGCAGCCGCGATTCTCGACCGCGTCGCACGCGACCTCGAGGGCTCCTTTTTGCTGGTGAAGGAAGCCGACGTCGACCCCCTCGACCACCCGTGGCTCTTTCTTGCGGAATCAAGGAGTGGGCTCTTCCCCGGTGCCGAGCACCTGAAGTTCGTGACCCGGAATCACCGCTCCGCGGGCATCGGGAGCCACGCATCGGGGACCGGGGTCGTGTCCTACGCCCTCGACACCGAAGGCTTCGAGGGCTTCGCCCTGCTGCGATCGAGCAGCTCACGCCTTCCGGAAACCCTGGACCGCTTCATTCCGACCCTCGAGGAGGACGGTGCCACCCTGGTCGCGGACGGCCTCCGCGAGTTTTCGGTCCGCTTCATGACCGACGACGGATCCTGGGTCGAGGAGTGGGATTCGTCCCAGCTCGAGGATTCGAGCGCGCTTCCGGTGGCGGCCGACATCCGAGTCTCCTTCGCCGAGCCCGGCGCCGATGATTTTCTCGAGACCGAGCCCGAAGTGTTCTCGCGTCGTGTCGTGTTGCCGCTGCGCCCGCTTGCAATCCAGCTGCTGTTGGCCGAAGCCGAGGCCTTTGCAGCCGCCGCGGGTGGGGGTGTCGAAAACGCCGTGGGCGAGGACGAGGAGGACGAGGAGGAATACAAGCCGCCGGCCACCGATTGCGACATGACCTTCAGCGAGTGCATGGACATCGGAAAGAACGCCAACCGTGCGCGGGCCCACCTCGGCAGCGAGGAAGCCTTCCAGAACTGTCGCGTGGAAGTGGCGAAGATGCCCCTCTGCGTCGAGGAGTACCCCGCCGCGAGGCTTTGCGGAGTAGCGATCGAATGCTGGTACGACTAGCTCCGCGCCACCGACGCGGCGTCGTGCTCGCGATGGTGCTGATCCTCGCGCTGATCTTTTCGAGCGCGATCATCACCTTTATCCGCCAGTCGATGGTCGACACCCTGATCACGCGCAACCGGGATGCGCGCGCCCAGGCCGAGGCGCTCGCGCGCGGCGGCGTGCGGATCGCCATGGCGCTGGTGCTCGACGACCTGCTCCTCGAGGCCGACCCCGAAAACCAGCACCTCGTGGGCGCCACCCTCGACGACCGCTGGGCCCAGCTCGAGACGGCTCCGATCCCCACCGAGGACGGCGGGCTGCTCGTGGTACAGATCCGCGACAGCGGCGCACGCCTCAACCTGAATGCCCTCGTCGATCACGGCGAGGCCGCCGAAGACCTCGACCAGACCGAATCCGAGGAGTATCTCGTCGCGCTCCTCGAAAAGGTGATCGACGAGATGCCGGTGGCCGCGGCGGAGAAATTTTACGAACCCCGAGAACTGGCGCGGAACCTGATCGACTACATCGACCCCAATAAAATTCGGACCGGTGGCCGCGGCGGGGAAGACGACTATTACCAGGCGCAGGACCCTCCCTACCGCGCAGCGAATCGCCCGCTTCTCAGCGTCGGTGAGCTTCATCTCGTCGAGGGCTTCGACGCGCAATTGGTCACGGCACTCGAGCCCTACGTCACCGTCTACCCCCTCGCGGGGACCCAGGGGATCAACGTCAACACGGCTCCCGGCCATGCGCTGACCGCTCTCTTTGCGGGGACCACCGGGGACAGGCGCCTGATTTCCAGCGACGCAGCGAAGCGCATCCTGCAACTCCGCGAACAGGGGACCATCCTCTGTGACCAGACCGAAACCGACTCCACGCGCTGCGCCTTGCTGGGGGAAGCCATCGAGGGCAGCCTCTACCCGCCGGTCGCCCTGCCCACGAAAGCCACAACCTTCGAGGTGATCGCGGAAGCGACCGTGGGGGACGTCACGCGTCGACTCGAGGTCGTCATCGACCGCTCCAACCCTTCAACGCCTCGCCTGCTAAGCTGGCGCTACCGCTAGCGAGCCGACGAGAGGAAGCGACAGCTCTTGGCGATCCTCCGAAACGTCGTGGGACTGGATCTCGGATCCCACAGCCTCAAGGCCGTGGAATTTCGGCAGGGCCTGCGCGAGCTCGAACCGGTGCAGTTCCGCGTCGAGCCGCGAGTGCTGCCCGACGTTCCCGACGCCGACCGCATCGCGCACTTCATTCGGGACCACGCCCTCCCCGCCCACCAGATCTTCTGCGCGGTGCCCGGAAGGTTCCTTTCGACCCGAAATCTCGAGTTTCCCTTTGCGGACCGCCGACGCCTCGACCGCGCCATGGCCTTCGAGGTCGCCGAGAGCGTGCCCTTCGACACCGACGCCCTCGTGATCGACTGGGAGATGTTGCGCCAGCGGGAAGGTCACGCGCTGGTGACCGCTGTCATGGCCTCGCGCGAAGACATCGGGAGCTTCCTCGAGACCTTCGACGGCTCCGATTTCGAGCCACGCTGCCTCGAAGCCGACGGCCTCGTGCTGGCGAATCTGGGGACGGTTTTCGACCTCGGAGGCCGGCACCTTTTAGCGGACATTGGCCACCGCACGACGCGACTGACGCTGCTCCTCGACGGGCGCCCCGCCCTCGTGCGCTCGCTTCCGGGCGCCGGCGAGGCGCTCACCCAGGCCCTCGCGGAAGACCGCGGGCTCTCCCTCGCCGAAGCCGAGACCGCAAAGTGCGAGGAAGAGATCCTGACCCCGGATCTCGCGACTTCATCGCCGCGGGTCTTTGCCTTCCTCGACCGACTCGCGCGCGAGATCGTGCGAACCCTCGAGAACTCCGTGGCCCACTCGCTCCCCGGCGAGGCACAGGTCACCCTCGTGGGCGGGACCTCCCACCTGCGCGGCCTCGACAGCTTCCTTTCCCAGCGAACCGGTACCGTGACCCGCCGTCTCTCCCGCCCGACGCGCAAAGCCGACGAGGGACTGGTCGCGGGCGGTGACCCGGCGCTGTTCGCGACGGCGCTCTCGCTGGCCCTGCGCGGCACGGCCCGGGCGACCACCACAATTGACTTCCGACGCGACGAGTTCGCCGTGCGCTTCGACTTCCGACGCTTCGTCGGCCCCGACCTTCACCTCACCGCCGCACTCGCCGGCCTGATCGCCGTGCTGCTGCTGGTGGGCTTTGGCAGCGGCATCGTGCTCCACGGCCAGCAGAGCACCGAATTGCGCAACCAGACCGCCCAACTCTACCGGGGGGCATTCCCGGATCAGCCGGTACCGCGCAACCCGATCGGCGCCCTGCGCCAGCAGATCGACGCCACCGACGAACGCGCAGACTTTCTCGGCGCCTACGGCCCGATGCACTCCGCCCTCGATCTGCTCGCCGAGATCTCGCGCCGCGTGCCGACCGAACTCGACGTCAGCTTCGACGAACTCAATATCGACCGCCGCGTGATCCGGATCAAGGTGCACGCCGAGAGCTTCGAAGCCGTCGACCGCCTCACCGGGGCGCTCGTCGAGGCCCCGTCCTTCCGCGACACGAAAGTCGCCGGGGACATCCAGAACGACAAACGAAGGGGCGGGGTGACCTTCAACCTCAACATTCCCATCGACCGCGGGGGCCCCTCGTGAGCCATTGGCTCGACCTGCTCCGCACCTTCTGGCGAAACCTCTCGGGCCGCGAGCGGAGCCTGGTCTCGATCGTCGGTGTGGGCGGCTCGGCGCTGGCCGTCTTCTTCCTGGGCGTGAGCCCGATCCTCGCTGCCTACCATCAATCCCAGGAAGATGTCCTGGGTGCCGAGTCTCAGTTGGCTGCGATGGTCCGTCTGCGGCACGAGTACGACACGGCCCACGCGCGGCTCGCGGCCCTGGAAACCCGCATCCAGACCAACAAGGACCACCGGAACGTCCTCACCCTGCTCGAGTCGCTGGCCTCGAAGGAGGGCGTGACGGTCGAGTCGATGAAGGAACGCCGCGCTGGCACCAACGAGTCCTATCGCGAGCAGCGCGTCGAGGTCGTCTTGAAGAACGTCACCCTCGAGCAAGCGGTGAAGTACCTCCACGGCATCGAATCCGCGAAGCGCCCCTTCTCGGTGAAGAGCCTTCGACTCAAGAACCGCTCGGACGATTCAAAACTGCTCGACGTGACCTTCAGCGTCTCGTCCTTCGAGCCGATCTAGCCCGCATGGCGCTCGAAGGGCTCACCGCTGGCGACCTCGTCCCGCGCCTCTTGCGCGGGGCCGCATGGAGCGGCGCCACGCTTGCGCTCGTGGCCTTCTTCGTCTACCTGGGTTTCCCCTACGGCCTGCTGGTGGACCGCTGGATCGCCGAAGTCGAATCGGGCCAGCCCGTCGCGATTCGATACCAAGAGGTTTCGGCGCAGCCGGGGTGGCTCGGACCTGGGATCGTCGTCCAGCAGGGCAGCGTGCACCTCGAATCGGGCGCGGTGATCGAAATCGACGAACTCTTCGTGCGCCCGGCCTGGTCGCTCGGCTGGCTGCGCGGCCACCCGAGCATCCACTTGGACGCTCAAAGCGGCGACGCACGCCTCGAGGCCTTCATCGAGGCGCCCCTCCACCTGCGCGGACAACTCGAGGACTTCGACCTCTCCCGCCTCGACGCCCCCGGCGCCCTCGGGCGCGCAGACCTCAAAGGCCGCACGCGAGTCGAATTCGACCTCCGTCGCGATGCAGACGCCGGTTGGCAGGGGACCGCCCAACTCGCCATCGCCGACGGCTCCTTCAAGCCTCCGGACGTCGGCATCGCGATCCCCTACGAGCGTCTCGAGGCGACGCTACAGATCACTCCGGCTGGCTTGCTCTCCATCGAATCCAGCGAGATGGAAGGCAAGCACTTTTCGGGCTCGGCCAGTGGAACCATCCAACTCGGTGACACCGGCGGGGCCGACGCGCTCGATCTCGACTTCGAACTGAAGGTGCCCGACCGGGCGATCCGAAACGCGCTGCGCAACAACAAGATCCACGTCGATCCGACCGGGCGCGGTCGTATTCACTTTTCCGGGACGCTCGCGAACCCGGTCTACCCGTAGCTTCCGGCCCGTGCCATCCCCCATGACGACACCCTCGGACGAACTCCAGAAAATCTTTCGCACGCTCGCGGACCCGACGCGTGTGCGGATCCTGCGCCTCGTCGAGCGCGAGCCCCTGGTCGTCCAGGAACTGATGGAAGTGCTCGGGATGCCGCAGTCAAAGATCTCGCGGCACCTCGGCGTGTTGCGCGAGGCGGGGCTGGTGACAGACCAACGCGACGGCACCTTCGTGGTCTACCGCTACGAGCCGCCGACGAGCACAGCCTGGCAGGACGCCTGGAAGCTGGTGGTACGTCAACTCGAATCCGATTCCACCGCCCAGCGCGATGTCACCGCCCTGGCCCGCGTCGTGCAGGAGAGGGCGGAGCAGGCGCGAACCTTCTTTGACCAGGTGGGCGCCGAGTGGGACGGGATCCGCAGTGTCTTCAACGACTCCGAATTGCGTGCACGCGCCCTGGCCCGGCTCGTCGAGCCACAGCTTCGCGTCCTCGATCTCGGAACCGGCACCGGCATCCTGGCCCTCGAACTCGCGGGCCTCGGCGCCTTCGTGATCGGCGTCGACAACTCCGACGCAATGCTCGAGGCCGCGCGCCGCAAATGGGATGCCGACGCCCCGCCTTCGGGTACGCTGACGCTGCGCAAGGGGGACGCCGGCGAACTTCCGCTGGGGGACGGGGAAGTCGATGCGGCCATCGCCCACATGGTCCTGCATTCTTTGCCCTCGCCCGAGGGCGCGCTCCTCGAAATGGGCCGCTGTGTGCGGCCCGGGGGCCGGGTGGTGGCGATCGATTTCCTGCCCCACTCCTTCGAGTGGATGCGCACCGAACTCGGCGCGCTCTGGCTCGGCTTCGAGACCGATGTCGTGCGCGGCTGGTTCGCCGCGGCCGGCCTCGGCGAAGTCCACCTCGAAGTCTTCGAGCCCCAACGCGGCGCGCGCGAACTGCCGGGCACCTTCATCGCGTCGGCCACCGTGGAATAACCCCCGACTTGGCCCTGCGTGCTGTCCTCTTCGACGCTGTCGGCACTCTTTTCGAACTCCGCGAACCAGTCGGAGTCTGTTATTCGCGCGCCGCCGCAGCCCGGGGCGTCACGCTCTCGGGTGCGCGCCTCGAAGACGCCTTCGCCCGCTACCTGAGGGCCGCCGACCCCGCCCCCGGAGCGCCGGGTGGCCCCGAGGCGCTTCCCGAAAACGAGCGCGCCTGGTGGCGCGGGGTGGTGCGCGGGACCTTCCGGTCGGCGGACGCCACGCTGCGCTTTCCCGACTTCGAAGCGCTCTTCGCCGATCTTTGGGACCATTTCGGGAAGCCCGCGGCTTGGCGACTGCGTGAGGGGGTCGCCGCCGGTCTCGACAGCCTGGCGAGCGCCGACCTGGGGATCGCCATCGTCTCGAATTTCGATCACCGGCTTCCGGCCCTGCTCGAAGGGCTCGGGCTGCTCGCAAAACTCGAGTGCGTGGTGCTGCCGTCTTCCTGCGGGGCCCGAAAGCCCGACCCCCTGCCCTTCCGCGCAGCCCTCGATGCACTCGAGGTGCCTGCCGCCGATTGTGTCTACGTCGGCAACGACCCCGCCCTCGACCTCGATGCGGCGCGCGCCACCGGGATCGCGGCCGTCGATGTCGAAGCACTCGACTTCGGGCCCGAACTCGGGGCAACGATCCAGGCAGCCGCTACCCTCGCAGTCCGCTAACGGAGAACCCCACCGCATGAGCGACCGACCGCACGCGATCGAATTCTTCGACGAGCGCTTCGGGCTCGATGCCGCGGGGCTCGAAGGCACCCTGGCCGATGCCCTCGGCGGGGGCATCGACTACGCCGACGTCTTCTGCGAATACAGCGTCTCCGACTCGGTGGTGCTCGAGGAGGGGATCGTCAAGCAGGGCGATCGGCACGTCGAGCAGGGCGTGGGGATCCGCGCCCAGAGCGGCGAACGCCGGGGCTACGCCCACTCCGACGAGATCAGCCTGGCAAGCCTGGCCGACGCCGCCCGCACCGCCCGCTCGATCGGCAGCGGCGGGGGTCGCAGCGCATCGGTGGCGCTCGCTTCCCGCGAAACCCGCGGCGACTCGCTCTACCCGGTCGCGACGGCCCCCACCTCCGTAGACGTCTCGAAGAAGGTGAAGCTCCTCGAGGCGATCGATGCCCATGCGCGGCAACAGGAGCCCCGGGTCGTCCAGTTGACGGCCAGCGCGACTTCCCAGTACCGCCGCCTGCTGATCGCCGGCAGCGAGGGGGAGGTGGTCGGCGACACCCAACCGCTGGTACGCCTCAACGTCCAGGTGATCCTCGAGGACGCCACCGGGCAGCGCCGCGAGGTGGGCTATCAGGGCATGGGCGGGCGCTACGACTTCGAGCGACTGCAGGACCCCGAAGCATGGAAGCCGCTGGTCGACGAAGCCCTGCGCATTGCGCGCACCAATCTCGGAGCCCAAGCCTGCCCGGCGGGAACCATGGACGTGGTCCTCGCGCCGGGTTGGCCGGGCATCCTGTTGCACGAAGCCGTGGGGCACGGACTCGAGGGCGACTTCAATCGCAAGGGCACCTCGGCCTTCTCCGACCGGCTCGGCCAAAAAGTTGCCGCCGAGGGGGTCACCGTGGTCGACGATGGCACACTGCCGGCGCGCCGCGGCTCGATCAACATCGATGACGAGGGCACGCCCAGCCAACGCAACGTGCTGATCGAGAACGGCGTACTCACGGGCTACTTGCAGGACCGCCTCAACGCGAAGCTGATGGGAGTCCAGCCCACCGGCAATGGCCGGCGCGAAAGCTACGCCCACCTGCCGATGCCGCGGATGACCAACACCTTCATGCTCGCCGGGCAGGACGACCCCGAAGAGATCCTGCGATCGGTAAAAAACGGTCTCTACGCTGTCTCTTTTGGCGGCGGCCAGGTCGACATCACCAGCGGAAAGTTCGTGTTCAGCGCGAGCGAGGCCTATCGCATCGAGGACGGCCGCATCGGCGCACCGCTCAAGGGAGCGACGCTGATCGGAAACGGGCCCGAGGTGCTCCAGCGCGTGCGCCGGATCGGCAACGACCTGGCCCTCGATCAGGGGGTCGGCACCTGCGGAAAGGATGGCCAGAGCGTCCCGGTCGGCGTGGGTCTCCCGACGCTGCGCATCGACGCCATCACCGTCGGCGGCACCGAGAGCGCATGAGTGGCTTCGAGCAGCATCGCGACTGCGTCGAGCGCGCGCTGGCACGCGCGCGCGAGACCGGGGCCGACGCCGCAGACGCTGTGCTCGTCGAGGGCGATTCGCTCGAGGCACGGGTGCGCGGCACGGAGATCGACTTCGTCTCCCAGGCGAAGGAACGCTGCCTCGGTGTGCGTGCGCTGGTCCGCGACGCCAGCTCCGGCGGGCTGCGCTCGGCCATCGCCTCGACCACCGACCTCAGCGCCGACACCATTCTCGAAACCGCCGCCCAGGCGGTCGCATTGGCACAGCACACCGCGCCCGACCCCCACGCCGGCCTGCCCGAGGAAACCCCGGCGACAGGCTTGCCGGACCTCGGACTCTTTGACCCGAGCGACCGCAACGTCTCGGTAGAAGCACGCATCGAGGACGCCCGGCGCGCCGAGACGGCCGCGCGCGCCTTTGACCCGCGCATCGAAAACTCCGAAGGCAGCCAGGCGAGTTCGCATTTCTCGAACGTCACCTACGGCCACAGCAACGGCTTCCTCGAGAGCTACGAGTCGGCCTTCCACTCGATCCACTCGATCCCCATCGCCCGGGAAAACGGAAGCATGCAGCGCGATACCTGGTTCAGCGCAGGACGCTGCCTCCGCGAACTCGAAGACCCGGCCGCCGTCGGCCGGCAGGCGGCGGAGCGCGCCTTGCGCCGCCTGGGCTCGCGCCAAATCCCCACCTGCGAAGCCCCGGTGATCTTCGATTCGGGGACGGCCGCGAGCCTGGTGGCCCAACTGGCGAGCTGTCTCAGCGGCTATGCCGTTTACCGCAAGGCGAGCTTTCTCGGGGAAAGCATGGGCGAAAATATTGCCGCCGCTTCGGTCACCCTGATCGACGACGGCCGCAAGCCCGGCGGTCTCGGCTCGAAGCCCTTTGACGGCGAGGGCCTCGCCACCCGGCGCAACGTGCTCGTCGAGGGCGGGCGCCTCTCGAGTTGGCTCCTCGACTCCTATTCCGGGCGAAAACTCGGCCTGCCCTCCACCGGCAACGCATCCCGAAGCGCTGGCAGCGCGCCGGGGGTGGCTGCCACCAACCTGTGGATCGAACCCGGCGAAGCTTCGCTGGGCGATCTCGTAGCCGAAACGAAACGGGGCCTGCTGGTCACCGAGTTGATCGGCATGGGCTTCAACCCGGTCACCGGGGATTATTCCCGGGGCGCCGCCGGCCTCTGGATCGAAAACGGTGAAGTCGCCTACCCCGTCGAAGAGATCACCATCGCCGGAAACTTCCTCGAGATGTTGCGCGGCATCGACGGCGTCGGCTCCGAGATTTTGTGGCGCGGGAGAATCGCGTCGCCGCCGCTGCGGATCGCGGCGATGCAGATCGCGGGAGCGTGATGCCGTGAGCCCGTCGCCGGAAATCATGCTGGGGCTCTCGCTGCCCGACGTCGCTCGCTGGTCCGAGCGCGTGACCGTGGCGCTTGGGCAGAATCCGGGGGCGTTCACCGGCCCGGGCACCAACACCTACCTGCTCGGCACCGGTGCACAACGCATCCTGCTCGACACCGGACAGGGCGTCGATGCCTACCTGCCCGTGCTCGAGCGCGCCCTCGACGAGGCCGGCTGCAGCGGGATCGAAAGCATCGTGCTCACCCACGGCCACCCCGACCACACCGGTGGACTCGCGCAGGTGCTCGAGCGTTTCGGAACCTGCCCGGTGAAGAAGTTCCCCGGCCCGGGCGACGCGGCGCTGGGCGTCGCCATCGAACCCCTCGCCGACGGCAGCGTGATCGAGACCGAGGGGGCGACCCTGCGGGCGCTCTTCACCCCGGGCCACGCCGTCGATCATCTCTGTTTCGTGGTCGAAGAAGATTCAGCGCTGATCTCGGGCGACAACATACTCGGTGTCGGCACCACGGTGATCCCCGCCGAGAGCGGCGACCTGCTCGAGTACATGCAATCGCTCGAGCGCGCGCTTTGCGAAGCGCCGCGCCGCATCTACCCCGCCCACGGCCCCTGTATCGAAGACGGCGTGGCAAAGATCCGTGAATACATCGCCCACCGCCTGCTTCGCGAGCGCCAGATCTGCGCCGTGCTGGCCGACGCGCCCGCCGGAGCCACGGTCCCCGAGATCGTCGCCATCGTTTACGAAGCCTACCCGCAGGCGCTGCACGCGGCGGCGGGCCAATCTGTCACCTCGCACCTCATAAAGCTCGAGCGCGAGGCCCGCGCCCAGCGGAGCGACGGCGACGACCCGGTGCAGGCTCGCTGGCAACTCGCCTGAGCCCCGCTCAGAAAAGCACGGCGTCGAGCGAGTAGCCGCCGGGGCCGGTCAGGAAGAGGGCCGCGCAGACGACCGCGAGGTTGATGGTGTACTCGGCGCCGGGCGGGTCGTTGGTGATCAGGTAGCCCGCGCCGCGGTGACCGAGGCGGCCCGCCACGAGCATGGTGACAAAGAGCAGCGCGCAGGCCGGGCGCGCGAAGAGCCCCAGCGCCAGCAACGTGCCCCCTGTGATCTCCGAGGCCATGGCGATGCGCGCCTGCAGTGGCGCCATCGGCACCCCCAGCGAGTCGAGCCAGGCCGTGAAGCCCGCCATGTTCCCGCTGCCCACCACGCCGAGCTTGCCGAGCCCGTGGACCACGAAGCAAACACCGACGAAGAGCCGCAGCCCGAGTACGGCCAGGTCGATCCATGCTGTAGACGAACCGGTCAGCGCACTTCCGAGATCCATCGTTTGCCTCCGCGTGGGCCAACAGGTGTACCACCGCGATCGCCCCGCCGCCCTACCCGGCAGGCGGGCAAGGCTTGACGCCGCCGCTCGCGCCGGGTAACTCGCCTGCATGTCACCTGCGCTCTCTCCCCCCGCCCCGGCCCTCGTGCTGGCCAGTGCTTCGCCGCGCCGACGAGAGCTGTTGCGGGCGGCCGGGCTGGACTTCGAGATTCAGCCCGCCGACATCCCCGAGGCCCACCTCCCGAGCGAAACGCCCGGCTGCCTGGCCGGCCGCCTGGCGCGCGCAAAGGCCCTGGCCGTGGCCCAGCGGATCGGTGTCAGCGACCCGAACGCGACGTCGGTCGTGGTCCTCGGCGCCGACACCGTGGTGGCGCTTGGCACGCGCATTCTCGGAAAGCCCCGCGATGAAAGCGAAGCCGTCGAAATGCTCAGCACCCTCGCCGGCCAGGAGCATCGCGTCTACACCGGCGTGGCCCTGGCCCGGCCCCCGGGTGAGCCCTGCGGCGACCTCGTGGTTTCGAGTCGCGTGCGCATGCGCACATCGACGCAGGCCGAACTCGAGGCCTACGTGGCCCGCGGCGAATCCCTCGACAAGGCGGGCGGCTATGCCCTGCAGGGGGAGGGACGCCGCCTCGTCACCGGGGTCGAAGGCAGCGAAACGAATGTGATCGGGCTGCCCGTCGAAGAGACCCTCGCGCTGCTGGCCCGGGCCTTTGATGAGACGGCGACGTGAGCGACCCCCCGGCGACCGATCCGAATGCCGCCCCGACCACAGAAACGATCGCAGAAGCGACCGCAGTCGCCGAGCGCGTTCGGGCCGTGCAGGCGCGGATCGCCGCAGCTGCCGAAGCCGCCCACCGCCCCGCCGACAGCATCCAACTCGTGGCGGTCTCGAAACGCCAGCCCGTCTCCCGGATCGTGGCGGCCGTCGCCGCCGGGGTCCGCGTGCTCGGCGAGAACTATGTCCAGGAAGCACGGGCGAAGCGCCCCGAAGTCGAAGCGGCGCTGACCGCCCTCGGCCTGCCCTCCCCCGCCTGGCACATGATCGGACCGATCCAGCGGCGCAAGGCGCGCCTCGTCGTACAGGGCTTCGAAGCGGTAGAGTCGCTGGATCGTGTCGAAGTCGCGATCGAAGTCGACCGGCGGGCGCAGGCCCAGGGGTGCAGGATCCCCGTCCTCTTGCAGGTAAACACCAGCGGCGAGGCCCAGAAGGCCGGCGTCCCTGAGGGCGACACCCGCGCGCTCTTTGCAGCCTGTCGAGACCTCCCCGGCCTAAAGATCGAGGGCCTGATGACGCTCCCCGCGGCGACACCCGACGCCGAAGCCAGTCGGCCCGCCTTTCGGCGGCTGCGCGAACTTCGGGACCGGCTAAAAAACGAACCGGGCGGTGAGGGCCTCACACAACTCTCCATGGGAATGTCCGGCGATTTCGAGGTGGCGATCCAGGAAGGCGCGACACGGGTCCGGGTGGGGACGGCGCTCTTTGGTCCGCGCCAGGAGGATGCATGAGCCAGCGACAATTCGAGGGACGCGTCGGCTTCATCGGCTGCGGCGCCATGGCCCAGGCCCTCGCCGGGGGACTGGCGAAGGCCGGCATCGCCGCCGAGCGCATCGCCGGCTCGGACCCCGAAGCCCCGAGCCGTGAAGCCTTCGCAGGCGCCAGCGGGGGCACGGCCCTCAAGTCCAACGCCGAACTCGTCGGCCGCAGCGACGTCGTCGTGCTCGCCGTGAAACCCGGGCTCGTGCCCGAAGTTCTCGCCGAAATCGCCCGCGAACCCGGACTCGACCGGCCCCTGTGGATTTCACTGGCCGCCGGGGTCCGCATCCGCAAGATCGAGTCGGCGCTGGCCGCCTCCGCCGTCCGCATCATTCGCTCGATGCCGAACACCCCCGCCATGGTGGGGGCGGGCGCCACCGGGCTCTGCGCCAACGCCCACGCCACCGAATCGGACTGGGCGAATGCCGAGGCGCTCTTCGGCGCGGTCGGCATCACCTGGCGCGCGCCCGAAGAGGCCAGCCTCGACGCGGTCACCGGGCTCTCGGGCAGCGGCCCCGCCTACGTCTTCCTCTTCCTCGAGGCCCTCGAGGCCGCCGGGGTCGCGGTGGGGCTGCCGCGCGACGCCGCCGCGCGGCTTTCGCTGCAGACGGTCTACGGCGCGGCGCAGCTGGCGCGAGAGCGTGAAGAGCACCCTTCCGAACTGCGCGAGAAGGTCACGTCTCCTGGGGGCACCACCTTTGCCGGGCTCTCGAGCTTCGAGGCCGACGGTTTCCGCGCCTCCGTCGAGCGCGCCGTGCGTGCCGCCACCCAGCGCTCGGTCGAACTCAGCGGCGACGACGACGACTAGATTGCCACCGCCCGGCGCGGGCGACCGGCTCACGGCCCCCTCTCCGCTCGCTGGCAACCGCCCCGTGAGTGGGATACAAGATCCTCCCGGCCGAAGGAGCCCCCGATGCCGATCTACGAGTATCGCTGCGACAAATGCGAGCACGAATTTGAGCGGGAGCAGCGGATCACCGCCGACCCTGTAAAAAACTGCCCCGCGTGTCGCAGCCGAAGGGTGAAGCGGCTGATTTCCCGGACCTCGTTCGTCCTGAAGGGCGGCGGCTGGTACTCGGACCTGTATTCGAGTGGCAGCAAGGCGAAGGCGGGCGACTCCGGCGATTCTGGCGGCGAGGGCACCGCCGGGAAAGACTCCACTGCGAAGAGCGACACCAGCGACTCGAAATCTTCCGAGAAGAGCAGCGCGAAGAAGGACTCTTCGAAGGACGGCAAGAAGGCTTCGAAGTCGAGCCAGCCCGCCGCCTGAAGCCCCCATTTCCGGTCGCATTTCGTATACTGCCGCCACCTTCCCCCCCAGGATCACGAGGCGTACCCGGCATGACCCCCCAAACCAGGGCGGCCGAGGTGAAGACCGTCGTCGTCGACGGGCTGGCCCTCGCTAAAACGATCCGCACCGAACTCGCGGCGCAGGTGCAGGCAGAGATCGACGCGGGGGGCCGCGCGCCCTGCCTTGCCGTGGTGCTGGTCGGCGACGATCCGGCGAGCCTCTCCTATATCAGGGGGAAGCAACGCGCCTGCGAACGCGTACACATGAACTCGGTCGAGCACTGCCTCCCCGAAGCCACGAGCCAGGCCGAACTGCTTGCACTGATCGCCCAGCTCAACGCCGACGACGGCGTCGACGGCATCCTGGTGCAGCTGCCGCTACCGAAGGGGATCAATGCCGAGGTCGTGGCCGAGGCCGTCGACCCGGCGAAGGACGCCGACGGCATCCACCCGCTAAATGTCGGCAAACTCTGCGCCGGTACGGGCGAGCTCGTGGCCTGCACGCCGCTGGGCATCATGGCGGTCCTCGACCATCACCAGATCGAACTCGAAGGTGCCCACGCGGTGGTGATCGGTCGCAGCGACATCGTCGGCAAGCCGATCTCGTTCCTGCTGCAGCAGCGCAACGCCACCGTGACCATGTGCCACTCGCGCACCCGCGACCTGGCCGAGGTCTGCCGCAGCGCCGACGTGCTGGTGGCCGCGGTCGGTCGCCCGCGCATGGTGAAGGCCGACTGGATCCGCCCGGGGGCCGCAGTGATCGACGTCGGCGTCACCGAGGTCGACGGCAAACTCGTGGGCGACGTCGACTTCGACGCCGTGCAGGGGATCGCCTCGCTGATCACGCCCTCGCGCCGCGGCATCGGCCCGATGACCATCACGATGCTGCTGCGCAACACGCTGCACGCCTACCAGATGCGAAAGCGCGCGTGAGCGATCTCCGAAAGACCCCGCTCCACGCCCATCATCTGCGCTCCGGTGCGCGCATGGCGCCTTTCGCGGGCTTCGACATGCCCGTCGATTTCGGTTCGATCGTAAAGGAGCACGCGGCGGTGCGCGAACGCGCGGGGCTCTTTGACGTCTCGCACATGGGACAGCTGCATCTCACCGGGCCGGGCGCCACCGCCTGCACGGAGCGCCTGGTGAGCTGCCGCGTCGACACGCTGCGCATCGGCCAGGTCCGCTACGGCTGTCTCTGCTTCGAAACCGGCGGGGTCGTCGACGATGTCACGATCTACCGGGAGGCGGATGACGATCTCTGGTTCTGCGTCAACGCCGCCAACATCGACAAGGACCGCAACTGGATCGAGGCGCACCTCGAGGGAGACGTCGCGCTCGAAGACCGCAGCGGAGGCACCGGTCTGCTGGCACTGCAGGGGCCCGAGAGTGGCGCGATTCTCGGCCCGCTCTGCACGGCGTCGCCCGGGCCGCTCGAACTCCGGCGCTTTCACTTCGGGGCCTTCGAGGTCGCCGGGCGCGAAGCCCGCATTTCGCGCACCGGCTACACCGGCTCCGACGGCTTTGAGATCTACCTGGCCAGCGGCGACACCCTGGCGGTCTACGAGGCGCTGCTCGAAGCCGGCTCGGAGCGGGGCCTCGTGCCGGCCGGGCTCGGCGCGCGCAACACCCTGCGTCTCGAGGCGGCGATGGCGCTCTACGGCCACGAACTTGACGACACCACCTCGCCGCTCGAGGCCGGTCTCGCGCGCTTCGTGAAGCGCCGGCGCGGCGGCTTCATCGGCGCCGAGGCCATCGAGGAGCGCGCAGCAGCGCCCCCCACCCGCCAGTTGGTCGGCCTGCGGATCACGGGCCGCGGCGTGGCCCGCGACGGCTATCCGGTGCTCCACGCGGGGGAGGCCGCCGGGGTCGTGACCTCGGGCGCCCCCTCCCCCACCCTCGGCTTTCCCGTCGCGCTGGCCTACGTTCGTCCCGACTGCGCAGCGCTGGGCACTGAGCTGGCCGTCGAGGTCCGGGGTCGCGCCGTCGAGGCGGTGGTGGTCGAAACGCCCTTCGTAAAGGCCGGAGCCGCCTGAAAGCCAAAGCCGCTGCTCGCTCAAATCCGATCCTCGATTCGCTTTCGAACCCCCTCCACTGAATTCGAAAGGACCCGCATTGGCTGACTACGAATTCCCCGAAGACTGCCGCTACACCGACGGCGACGAGTGGCTGCGGCCCGAGGGCGACGGTGTGCGCGTCGGAATCAGCGACTACGCACAGTGCCAGCTCGGGGACGTGGTCTTCGTCGAACTTCCCGAGGTCGGCGCCACCCTCGAAAAGGGCAAGAGCTTCGGCGCCATCGAATCGGTGAAGGCCGTCTCGGATCTCTTCGCGCCGGTCAGCGGCAGCGTGATCGCCGTGAACGGCGCCCTCGAAGACGCGCCGGAGAAGGTGAACGAGGCCTGCTACGGCGACGGCTGGATCCTGGTGCTGAAGCCCGACGACCCGGGCGAAGTCGAATCGCTGATGGACGCGGCCGCCTACCGCGCGCACGTGGCTGCGCGGGAAGACTGAGGAGCGAGCCTTGCGCTACATCCCGCACACCGAAGACGACGTGCGCCAGATGCTCGAGGTGGTGGGCGCCCCGAACACCGACGCCCTCTTCGATCCGATCCCGCTCGCGCTGCGGCTCGACCGACCGCTGGATCTCCCGCCGGCGCTCTCGGAACAGGAGCTGGTGCGCGAACTGTCGGGCCTGGCGGCGAAAAACGCCCACGCCGAATCGCACGATTGGTTCCTCGGCGCTGGAACCTACGCGCACTTCATCCCGAGCGCGATCGACGCGCTGGCCTCGCGCGGCGAATTTCTCACCGCCTACACCCCCTACCAACCCGAACTCAGCCAGGGCACGCTGCAGGCGATCTTCGAGTGGCAGACGATGATGTCCTCGCTCGCCGGGGTCGAAGTCGCCAACGCCTCGATGTACGACGGCGCCTCGGCCAGCGCCGAGGCGGTGCTGATGGCGATGCGTGTGACCCGGCGCCAGCGCGTGGTGATCGCGCCGGGGCTCCACCCGAATACCCGCGCGGTGGTCGAGACCATCGTCTCGGGCCTGCAGCCCGAACTCGTCTTCCTGGAAGAGGCCGATTCGATCGAAGCCGCCATCGACGACACCACGGCCTGCGTACTGATGCAACGCCCCGATTTCTTCGGGCGCGTGGGCGATCTGCGCGTCGCCGCCGAGGCCGCCCACGCGCACGGCGCCCTGCTGGTGAGCGTAGTGGCGGAAGCGCTGTCGCTGGGGCTGCTCGCCTCTCCCGGTTCCGAAGGCGCCGACATCGTCTGCGGCGAGGCCCAGAGTTTCGGGGTGCCGATGGGGCTCGGCGGCCCGCACCTCGGCTTTCTGGCGGCGCGACAGAAGTTCGTGCGCCAGATGCCCGGGCGCCTCGTCGGCGAGACCGTCGACCAGCGCGGCCTACGCGGCTTCGTGCTGACGCTTTCGACCCGCGAGCAGCACATCCGCCGCGAGCGCGCGACCTCGAATATCTGCACCAACCAGGGGCTGTGCCTGCTGCGCGCCACCATCTATCTCTCGCTGCTGGGGCGGGTCGGCCTGCGCCAACTCGCCGAGCGCAACCTGGCCAAGGCCGAGTACGCCAAGACGCGGGTGCGGGCCACCGCCGGCCTCGAACTGGCCGACGACGCCCCCACCTTCAACGAGTTCGCGGTGCGCGTGCCCGACTCGGCGGCGGCCGCGCTGGGGCGCGCCCTCGAAGCCGGCTGCGTCGGCGGGCTCGACCTCGGCACCCTCGTCCCCGAGCGAGCGGACCAGGTGCTGGTCTGCACCACGGAAGTGGTCAGCCGGGAGGCCATCGACCGACTGGTGGCGGCGCTGGCGGGGGCAGAAGCGTGAGCGAACGGCAAGGCAACCAGGGCGGCCGGCCCGTAGGCGCCCCCAACGTCGCGCGCGGCTTCAGCTACGACGAGCCGCTGATCTTCGAGCACTCCCGGCCGGGGCGCGTCGGATTCTCGCTGGCCGACTGCGACGTGCCGGAAGTCGACCCGGCGGAGGTGCTCGGGGCCGCCGCCGTCCGCGAGGACGCACTGACACTGCCCGAGGTCTCGGAGGTCGAGGTGATGCGTCACTTTACGCGCCTCTCCACCTGGAACGCCGCCGTCGACTTCGGGCTCTACCCGTTGGGCTCGTGCACCATGAAGTACAACCCGCGCGTGAACGAACGCGTCGCGGCGCTTCCGGGCTTCGCCCAAGCCCACCCACTGCAGCCTCCGGCGCTTTCTCAGGGCTTCCTCGAACTCGCCTGGCGACTCGAGCGCGGCCTCGCGGAAGTCAGCGGGATGGATGCGGTCTCGCTGCAGCCCGCCGCGGGCGCCCAGGGCGAACTCGTCGGCATGATGATGATCCGGGCCTACTTCGCGGACCGCGGCGAAGTGCGCACCAAGGTGCTGGTGCCCGACAGCGCCCACGGCACCAACCCCGCTAGCGCGGCACTCAACGCCTACGAAGTCGTCACCGTCCTCACCGGCGACGACGGCCTCTTGCACCCCGACGAAGTCGAAAAGGCAATGGCCCCGGACGTGGCGGGCCTGATGCTGACCAATCCCAACACCCTCGGTCTCTTCGAGACGCGCATCGCCGAGATCGCCGACGTGGTGCATCGGCAGGGTGGGCTGATCTACGGCGACGGCGCCAACCTGAACGCGATCCTCGGGGTGGCCCGCCCCGGCGACCTCGGCATCGACGTGATGCACTTCAACCTACACAAGACCTTCTCGACCCCCCACGGCGGCGGCGGTCCTGGGGCCGGGCCGGTAGGAGTCAAGGCGCTGCTCGAGCCCTACCTGCCTCGCCCGGTGATCACCCGCAAAGGGGACGACGCCGGTGCGGATGCGGATGCGATCGGGGCGGATGCGATCTTCGGCCTCGACTTCGAGCGGCCCAAGAGCATCGGCCGCGTGCACGGGAACTTCGGCAACGTCGGGATGTTCGTGCGCGCCTGGGCTTACCTCCGCGCACTCGGTCCCGAAGGACTGCGCCGCTGCGCCGAGATGGCGGTGCTGAACGCCAACTACCTGCTGGCACGCCTGGGCGACACCTTCTTCGTCCCCTACCCCGGCCGCGTGATGCACGAGTGCATCCTCAGCGATCGCCACCTGGCCGACACCGGCGTCACCACCCTCGACGTCGCCAAGCGCCTGATCGACCACGGCTACCACCCGCCCACCATCTACTTTCCGCTGGTGGTCGAAGGCGCGATCATGATCGAGCCCACCGAGAGCGAACCCAAGGAGGGCCTCGACCGCTTCATCGAAGCCCTGCTCGCCATCGAGCGCGAAGCCCACGCCGACCCCGAGACCGTGAAGACCGCTCCGCACACCACGCGCCACAACCGACTCGACGAGACCCGCGCCGCCCGCAAGCCGGTGCTGCGGTGGGAACCGCCGGAAGGCGAGTAGATCGGGCGGCTCCGCGCAGCCGCGCCACGCCCTCCCCCCCCGGTCAGCCGCAACCTAGACCTCGTGCGGCACCAGACGTTGGCGCGCGACCTGGGCCCAGGCGCCGTCGGGGTCGGCCTGCAGGTAGCGGCGCCAACTGCGGGTGGCGTCGTCGATCTCGCCCAGTTTCTCGTAGAGCAGCGCCAGGTTCACCTGCACCTCGGGGTGTGCCGGCTCGGTGTCGGCCGCCGCGAGGTAGTGCTCAAGGGCAGCGGCTTCGTCCCCCGCCTCTTCGAGCAGGTTGCCGAGGTTGAAGTGGGCCTCGAGGTGGGCCGGGGCCAGTTCGAGGCAGCGCAGAAAGGCCTCCTTCGCGGCCTTGCGTTGGCCGCGGTTGTAACGCACCGCCCCGAGGTTGCAGTGGGCGCTGGCGAGTTCCGGGTCGAGTGCGAGCGCGCGATCATAGGCGGCGATGGCATCGCCGTAGCTCGACGGCTCGGCGTCGAGTTCGCAGCCGCGCTCGAACCACTCGACCGCCGTGCGGGGAGCGCTCGCCCCCTCGCGCGTGGGCAGCGGTGTAACGCTCGGCACCGGGGCCGCTTCCGCGCTGGCAAAATCGAGAAGCAGCTGGCCCTCGGGTTCCTGGAGAGCGTCGCCGTGGCGCAGCACCACGCGTCCCGACTTCTCGCACCAGAGCCGGAGGGCTGCGAGCCGATCCTTCAAGTCGGGGAGTTCCTGCTGCAGGGCCTCGACGCTGCGACGGATGCGGCGCAGCGGGATGCCGCGGTCGAGCAGGCTCACGACACCGCGGGCCAGGGCCAGGTCGCGGAAGGCAAAGCCCTTCGTATCGCCTTCGGCTACGCGCGCTGGCAGAAGAGCGGTCTTCTCCCAGTAGCGCAGCCGCGAAGGCGAGACGCTCAAGATTCGAGCGGCATCCGCGAGACGATAAACCCCCACCGCCGCGCAGTGTACACCCTGCCCGCGCCATGTGAAGTAGAATTTCGACGGAAGCGATTGTCGTGCTGGTGCCGGCCCCGGACTTCAAATCCGGTGGAGGGTGTGGCAACACGTCCTCGGCGGGTTCGATTCCCGTCCGCTTCCGCCAAACGGGTTTTGGAATCAACCACTTAGCAGTGCCCCAACCCGCCCGGAACCACGCCGGAACCACCATCTCACATTTCTTCTAGACACTTTGCGTCGCTGCGGTGCGGAGAGAAGACAAGGGAAGCCCCATGTCTTCGACTCTTTCCGCAGAAAACTGGGCCGCCATGCTCCGCGGTGATCGCAAGCTCGTTCGGTGGCGAACTTCCGCCAAGGGTTCGCGCCGTTGGTACATCGACTTCGGGCGACGCTTCGTTCTAACCGCCCTCTGCCACGTCTCGCGACCTCAGTCCCCCAGATCCCCGCATCCGTGGGATACTCCGTGGGCGGATTGAATGCTGGAGCTGCGATTCCGATGATGCGCTGTCTACGCCTGTGCCTGCTGCTTGTGGCG